>Ga0115565_10002705_pt1 | contig 13208 bp, 15 predicted proteins | sample COGITO_mtgs_1105_FD_87199 | JGI IMG/M metagenome (GOLD analysis project Ga0115565, IMG submission 87199) | Pelagic marine microbial communities from North Sea - COGITO_mtgs_110530 | ecosystem: Environmental > Aquatic > Marine > Epipelagic | place: Germany:Helgoland, sampling site Kabeltonne... | reverse complement strand
TTTACAGTCTGCTCCCGTTGACCGCTTGGGTACCCCTCCGAGATTGATGGTGCCGACTACCGGAGTCGAACTGGTGACCTACTGATTACAAGTCAGTTGCTCTACCAACTGAGCTAAGTCGGCACTGCATCAAGTGGGTGCGCATATTAAAGAAATGATCTGCATGTGGCAAGTGCGTTTTGAGAAAAAAACACTTTTTTTTGCATATTTTTTTAATCCGCTTATTTTTGCGTCATTTTCGGGCGCTTTTTAATCAACAAACAAGGTTAATCCGCGCAACACCAAATTATCTGAGTAAGATGCATTGTTAAACTGACTCAAATTAATTTTGCTTTTATCACCGCCGGTGACAAATATTTTGAAATTATTTGAATATTTTTGCATATTTTTTACTGCAAGCTCAAAACCGCCTTGAATTTGAGACAATATTCCACGCTCAACACACTCAGGCGTATCAGTGCCAAAGTCAGTTTTTTGTGTTAATTGAAAGTTATCTGCAAATACCCTTGTTGTATTTTGCAGCAGACTCGACTTAAGTGTCATATACCCAGGTGCAATCCAGCCGCCAATATGCACGTTATTGACCACCGCATCAGTGGTAATGGCTGTACCTAAATCGAAGACAATAAAGTCATCATTGCATAAATGCTTACATGCAAGCATCGCTATCCAACGATCGACCCCCATGTTTGTGGGAGTTTTATATGAGTTTTGTAGACCAAAAAGACTTGCTTGCGTTTGCGTAAACATCACATCGGCTGACAGAACTTGACCAAGTCGTTTTATTTGCTGCTCCACTCGCGCGTTATTAACATTGGATACCACGACCTTTGAAATACGATACGAGCTAACCGTCACCGCGGGTAACAACTCGTCTACTTGTCGCCAAGAGTGTTCTTGAAAATAGGCGATCATCAGTTTTGCATTTTCAAATATCTGAATATCTAAGGTAGAGTCGATGCCTTGCGAACCTCTGTATAGGCAAGTTTTGATAGAGGTATTACCAAGATCGATAAGTAAGTTATAGTGCTCTGACACTTATTTCTCCGCCGTAGTGGGCCGTGATATGTCCGTTGGTCTCTAGCATTAATGCGCCAGTATCATTGATCCCTTTGCTAATCCCGGTAATTTGATTATTGCCCGCTATTAGTTTTATAGGTTTGTCGTAAAACAAATCAGCTGATTGCCACTCTTGCATAAATGGTTTTAATCCATGCTGTTCAAATTCTAGCAACATCTCGCGCAATTGGTCGATTACCCTTGCGATCAAAAGGTTGCGGTCTATCGTTTGTGCGCACACAGTCTGAAGATCTATGAACGGCTGATCGATCCCTTCGAGATCCTGCGGCAAACACACGTTAATTCCAATCCCAATAACGGCAAAAGTGTCTGCACCAACTTGCCCCTCGACTTCAATGAGTATCCCGCTAAGCTTTTTGCCTTGCACGTACACATCATTGGGCCATTTAAGCTTCGCGTCGTTTATCTTCATTTTTTGCAAGCATCGGTTAATCGCAATCCCTACTAGCAGACTCAAGCCTGCCATTGACTGATAGCCGCCACTAAATCGCCATCCCATCGACAGATAAACACTCGCACCATAGGGCGAAATCCAGGTACGTCCTCTTCGCCCTCTCCCCTTAGTCTGAGCTTCTGCTGTGCAACTGAACCCTTGCGCAACATCAGGCAATCGCGTTTTTACATAGTCGTTTGTAGAAGCAATAATGTTGGCCACGTGTAATTCTCCTTTGTGCAAGGTCTTAGACAATGACAAGATGAGATTTTCGTCTAACATATTCAGTGGACTGGATAATTTATAACCGCGACCCTTTACACTAAAGACATCAACTCCGAGCTTGAGCAAGTTTTTCATGTGATTAGCAATAGCGCTCCTCGTAACGCCGACTACTTTCCCTAAATTTTCACCGGAATGAAATTGTCCATCGGCAAGTATCTTGATTAATCTGGTTCTAATAATTTCGGCATTCTTTTTCACAACACGATGGGTCCTTGTGCACCTAGTAAACGAACTTCATTTTCCAACTCAATCTCAAAATGCTGTTGCACCGAACGTTGAATTTTTCTAGCAAGTGTTAACAAATCAGCCCCTTGCCCGCCTCCAACATTAATCAATACCAAAGGTTGTTGCACATGACAATATATTTGATTGACAGACCCCCCTTTAAAGCCGAGCGTATCGATTAGCCACGCCGCAGGAATTTTTACTAAATCATCATTTACAAAATAACTTGGACACTGCGGGTACGTTTCCAATAATTTTTCGTAATTATGCCTTGAAATAATTGGATTTTTGAAAAAACTACCAGCATTACCCATTGTCTTAGGATCTGGTAATTTCTCTGTTCGGGTGTGAATCACTTGCTGGTAAATGTCGATAGCACTTGGATTCTGCAAAGTAGCTAAAGGTCCATAGTGACTTACAATTAAATTTTTCTTGGGTAGTTTGAAATCGACACGACTTATAAAAACACTTCCGTTGAGCGTTGATTTAAAAATACTGTCTCTATATGCGAATTTACACTCAGTATTGCTTAGCGTTTTTGTTTTACCCGATGATAGATCGATATATTCAACCGCGACGACAAAGTCTTTTATTTCGACGCCATAAGCCCCAATATTTTGTATTGGAGCAGCCCCGACTGTACCTGGGATTAAAGCTAAATTCTCAAATCCATAAATACCTTTTTCTATGCAAATAGCGACCAACTGATGCCAGTTTTCTCCCGCATTAACCGATAGATGGTAATAGGTATCGTCACTGCTTATTTTTACGCCCATCAATCTATTGATAAACACCGTACCATCAAAATGCTCAGTAAAAACAGTATTACTGCCACTTCCTAGCAGGTAATTGTGCTTTGAGGTTAGCTCTTTTCGATATCGCATAACATCATTGACATTATCAATCTCAACTACTTTATGAGCGCAATAATCAAATCCGAAGGTGTGACGTGTTTTTAGTGAGATCAATATACTTAGCTTATTTGGTTAGATTGTTATAGATATGCTGTGCTACCACATCATTGTCGCTTATGTTCAGCAAAAGTAAAACAATTCTGATGATATTAAACTCGAATCATTAATCGATTGATGTACAATATCGTCATATTAAGTCAGGAGTAAAAAAATGAAAATATGTGGCGTTGAAATCAAAGGAACAGAAGCAATTATTTGCTTGTTAAACTACCAAGATGGACTGTTTTCGTTGCCTGATTGCAGAGTTAGAAAAGTCGACTTTGATAAGCAAAACAGAACAAGTGATTTGCGCTATTTCCAATCAACCTTTGCTAAGTTAATGCAAGACTACAAAATTGACAAAGTCATCATTAAAGAGCGTCCAACCAAAGGCAAATTTGCTGGCGGTGGATTGGGATTTAAAATAGAGGCTGCTATTCAATTAATTGAACCTTTATCTGTTGAGCTAATGTCAGCAACTTTGCTAAAGGCGTCTTTGAAGCGCAATCCCGTCACGGTTGCTTTCGCAGAAACAGGTCTAAAAGTATTTCAGGAAAATGCTTTTATAGTCGCTTATGCTCACCATATGAATTTGCAATATCCGCCGCAAGATAATGAATAATACAGCCCTTTTTAACAACGTGTTGTAAAGCGAATAGCAATGGGTTTGGCTTAGTTGGTTATACCACCGTCAATAGTAATGGTTTGACCGGTGATAAAAGCAGCATCGTTTGACAGCAAAAATCTAACCGAAGGTGTTATATCATCGACCGTACCGAGCCTTCTCAAAGGCGTTCGACGCACAATTTGATCGCATTTTTTTTCTGAAAGTGAACTCGACATGTCGGTATCGAGATAACCTGGCGCGACTGAGTTAACCGTAATATGTCGACGACCATTTTCTCTAGCTAACGCCCTGGTTAGTCCATCTAAACCGGCTTTTGAAGCTGAATATGCAGCTAACCCTGTGTATCCTCTTGAACCTATAATTGAACTAATATTAATGATTCTACCCGCACTATTTTGACGGTACATTACTCTTAGTGCGGATCGACAAAGATACAGAGCACCGTTGAGATTGGTTTGGATAAGCGCATCTGATTCTACATTTGGAAATGTCGCTAGTACGCCTTCTTTTGCAACACCGGCATTATTCACCAAGCCCCATAGCAGATCCGAACCAGCCCACGCGCAGGCAGCATCAACAAACTCAGAGACTTGCTGTGCATCACTCACATCTGCCTTTTTCCAAAACACATGTTTGTGAGTAGATTCGAGCGCATTAATCGCATCCGTTTTGCGACGTGAGCACATAGAGACTTTGTAGCCATGCTCAAGAAGATCTTTGGCAATTGCTAACCCTAGTCCCTGACTGGTGCCTGTTACGATGACATGTTTCAAACCGGTGATTCCTTAAATCTGCTACTTTATCAATATTTTGTGTGTGCGCTCGTCGTGTTTGAGTGCATATGGCCGCAGCGCTTTGTCGAACATATGCAGTCGTTCATGCTCTTGTCCTTATTTTTTTGCCTGTGTCGCTTAGCTGAATAAAATCAACTGGTTTAACGATTCTGGGGCGTTGGGCAGGTATTAAGCTTCTTTTCCACTCATTTATGACCAACATCGCATGTTCTAGAGGGTCGCACAAAACAACATCAGCACATATTAAGTTACCAGTGATTGGGTTTGCTTTAGCGTATACACATGCATCACTTACCCCTTGCAACGATGTCAATTGCCTCTCTATTGCTTCCAAATTCACTTTTTCACCTCCAACGTTGACTACATTATCAATTCTCCCAACAAAATAGTATCGCGCTTGATTCTCAATTAACATGTCGCCTGTTTTAACAACACAAGTGTCTTTGGTGAGCACTAATTGCTCATTTTCTATGGTCAAGCCCCAACCATTTTGTGCGTCATCCAGCGTGTTTTTTGCAAACCCAGCGAGACCATCGTCCACCGTCATGATTACACCTGTTTCGGTAGTTGCGTATATATGTCTAATGCTAGCGTTGGGAAAGAGTTGGGCAGTCAATGACAATAAATCCTGTCCGCAAACTTCTCCACCAAATGTAATAACCGATAGATCTGGCGTTGACTTGCCCCAAACCAACAACAAGCTTTTAAATAATGATGGCGTTGCACTAATGCCATTGACCGCATGTCTGTCGGCAGCAAGCGCCAGATCAGTCACGTTATACATGGGCTGGCTTACCAACGTTTCACCACCTAGCACTGTATGAAGAATAACTTGTATGCCCGCAAAAGAAAAAGGATGATAGCAAAGTAACCACTTACTATCATATCGTCTTTTAGTCCGATGATGAGTGTGGGTAGACTTTTTTTGTGCAAGAGATTCAAATTGCTTAAAAATTAGCTTAGGCTGACCGGTGGTACCAGAGGTCAAGAAGCCGATGCAAAAATGCTGCGGAATGGTTTGCGGTTCAGTTGTGTTTGGGCAAAACAAACGCTGACCTGTGCGGTTCAAAATTAAGGGAATATTGTTGAATTGAGCCAGTGACATTAATTGCAACAAACGCATTACGATAGAATCATCGCTTGTGAGTTTAGAATAGTCGAAGTTAAGATACTTCATATGATTGACAGCACAATATTCTGAATGTGTCGTAAGCTTTTTTGTTGAGACAAATGATGCTGTGTTAGCAACATCAAATACGTGACCGTTTTCGATTAAAGTGAAAGCTTGATGAATCACAAACGGCATTGTGAGTTTTGCCTCTTAGTAAAGTAGTGTGACATTAGGCGTCGCGTTATGCGATTGGCTGATTATTTGTTTTAACGTGCCCAGGCGCGTACAAATCAACAAGCTCTCCAAGCGTATTAAATGTTTTGAAGCCTTGACAAAATGGGTCATATTCGAGCCGCATTTCTAGGCAAACAATCAGCGTTGCTAAATCCAACGAATCCATATCAGTGTCACGTAAAAAAGCCGTCTCATCGCCAATAGACGCGATCGTCTGTTGGTCAACACCCTTGTCTTTTAATATGTTGATTGTCTCTTCAATGATTATTGAACGTATTTGGGTCATCGTAGTACTTCCTGAATTTGCAATATATTCAACTGATGCTGTGAGATTAACAATACCAAGCAATGCAGACATTATTTGGTGATTAATTAATCCCATCCTTCAAAAGCTTGTTTGATATGTTCCAAACTATAATGCTGCTTATGTTGTCGCCAGTTTTGTTTTAATGTTTCAAAAATAATCACATCGTGGAATTGGCCATTTTTGTAGACATGCTGAGTCAAGCATCCTACAACGGTACTTTTTTGTAGCTTTTGCAATTTAACGACTTTTTTGTTCGCATCTAGTATGTAGTTTTCAATCTTATTCATGTTGAGGCACTCAAATGCATAATTGCACACGTAAGTGCCCATCGTGGCTGCATACTTAAGGCGAGCAGGCTTGTCATAGATATAAGATCCCGTGCTGCAACGTTGGTGCACAACGTTTATGTCATTAAAACAAAGGTAACCCACAGGGCTATCATCATCGAGAATCATAAACCCAATAAAGTCATTTTGTTTAGACACAGACTCAATCCAACGCGCTTGCTTTTCAACACTAGGATCAACAAGATCTGTGTACATATGCCGGGTGATATCAGGTGCTGTTCGCCACTTTAACAATAAAGCGGCGTCGCTGACTCTAATTTTACGAAACGATAAACTCATTATTGCCCTATTTAATGCTCTGATACGTGTTAGTTAGCTAAATAACCACCTTCAACCGGCAAGCAAACCGCATTAATCCAACGCGCACGATCACTCAACAAAAACGCAATCGCATTTGCTACGTCTTCTGGCTGTCCTATCCCCATGGGATGTTGATCAAGAATATGCTGGAACTGAGCATCGTTCATACTATCCCTCGTTTTTTGAGCCATATCAGTTTCGACCAAAGCAGGCGCAACGCAATTAACTCTGATATTGTCGCGCAACAGCTCCATTGATAATCCCCTTGCAGCAGACATTAATCCGGCTTTGCTAGCGCCATAAACAATATTACCAGTTTGCCCTATTAAGCCCGCAATGGAGGCAACCAGTACGATTGCACCTTGCTTGGTTTTATCCCGTTTTTGGCGAAACCCTCTGGCAATCGCTAACGCACTCGCCAAATTAGTATGCATAGTTTGGTCAAAAAAGGCTTGGTCAAATATTCGGATACTTTTGGTTGTTTGGATACCGGCACAGTGAACAAACCCATCAATATTTCCATGCTGCTTACGTAAGTCTAATACCCATTTAGGTAAGCCATCAATATTCTCCATATCAAACGGCGATACGATATGACCATGTTGTGCCATCAATGCTTTAGTCTCGTCGAGCGCAGCTTGGTTTCGACCATTCAAAATCACTTTTGCACCTAATTCAGCCAAAAGGATAGCAGTAGCGCGACCAATGCCCGCTGAGGCGCCGGTGATTAAGACTGTTTTTTGCTTAAAATCCATGACGTTTGCATTACTCTTATTGCATAAATCTTAATAACTCAACTAAATGCAGCTAATGTCACCATCTAGTCACTAAAATTAGCGGACACTAAGCCGACCAAATCTTCGACCGTTTGAATTTTTTCTAAACGTTCACCTTCAATAACAATATCAAACTCGTCATCTGCCATTGCAATAACACTTAAAAAAGCCAATGAATCCCATTCATCCAAATCAGCCAAAATCTCAGGTCCCTTTAAGGTTCCCTCGTCTAATTCCAGAATATCGTCAATCGCAATTAAAAACTCTGTTCTGTTCATACTATTCCTCATTTAAAATTTACTGACCATCAGTATGGCCGTTTACTTAGCTAGCGCTTAATGTGTTGTCTTTTGGTTCACCGCTTGATTAATACAAGTCAGTTCAGGGTGTTTATCGAGTAGTCTACAAATATCGTCACCCTTTACAAACATACAATCACCCCTGCATTTATTGATTAAACCAATTAATTGTTCGACTAATAAAAAATCGTCAATCTCATCTACGCATAAACGATATTTAGACCACGCTACTTTACCTTGCTTGACCGAATGAATATCAAAATCTTGTGGATGCGTGTACATATGATAAGTAACGTGCTCACATTCATCCGCAGTGCTAGCATTAAAGTAAGTCTTGGTCAGTGCCTGCATCGAAAAAACCTCAACATCAAACCCTCTTGGTATGTACTCAAGGGCTAAATGTGTATAGCCATTCTCACCACGGTTGTGAACATGGTGCTGACTAATCGCAATATCCAGTAAATCAGGGCAGATTAAAGGGCAATCCCCGGTAAGCCTCACAATTGTGTCATCTAACGTAGCCCCTGCTTTTAGCGCTGTGTGATAAAACCTTTCCAACACATTTGATTCGCTACCTCTAAAAACGTTCCAGTTGTGTTGCTTTGCATATTCAGCTAAGGCATCGTCACTATTTTCCCCACTGGTGCTAAGCCAATGTTGATTAACGTATTTGCTGAGCGCGACACGATTGAAGTGATAAGCAATTAAAGTAATATCATTAATTGTTTTCAATACTTTACCTGGCAGTCGGGTAGACCCAAGTCTCGCCTGTGTAATGCATATTACACTCATGGTCGTGTTTGGGACTTGCTAACACGAGGGTGTAACGCTAAGCCTTCAACCATATCTGCGGCTAAGGGTGTGCCAAATTCAATATCGCTTTTTGCAACTTTGCCGATCACATCATCCAGATAGCGCGTGTGTAAACCTAATCCAGGACGAACCGATCTTACGTTATCTCGCGTAAACGGTTGACCCTTTTTTAAGGCTGCGCAGCAATACAAAGACCGTCTGAATTCTCTGCCGCCTGCCTCACTGGGTTTTACGCTGTAACCAGCGTTTCCAAGAGCCTGTTTTGCTCGTTTAGCCTCCATCACTAAACGAGAAAACTGCTCAGGCTCTAAGGAAAAAGCAGCATCCACCGAACCGTCTGTTTTGTCGATGGTGAAATGCTTTTCAATAATGCTTGCGCCGAGGCAAACAGAGGCAATCGAGGCTGTGTTATCAATCGTGTGATCACTTAAGCCAATGGGAAAATTAAACCGTTGCTGTAAATCTTTAAGCGTATTGAGATTACAATCTTCAATCGGGGTTGGATAGCCACTGATACAATGCAAAAGACCTAATTGTTTTCCACCAGCATCTCTCACGGCTTGAACTGCTTCTTCAATTTCGTCTAAGTTAGCCAGCCCAGTTGAAATTATAATTGGTTTGCCGGTAGCGGTAGCTTGTTTAATTAAACCGATATCAGTTATTTCAAATGAAGCGATTTTGTATGCAGGGCACTGCAAAGATTCGAGTAAATCAATCGCAGTGGCATCAAAAGGTGAAGAGAATATTGGGATACGTTGTTGGGCTGCACGTTCAAATAGTGCGTCATGCCAATCCCAAGGTGTATGAGCTTCTTGATACAAATCATATAGTGTTCGACCTTGCCATAATCCACCCGTGAGACAAAATTCTGGACCATCATGTTTTAAGGTAATGGTATCAGCGGTATAAGTTTGTATTTTAATTGCATCGGCGCCAGCTTTCGCCGCTGCATCAATTAGATTAAGTGCCTGCTGCAGATTGCCTTTATGATTACCAGAAAGTTCCGCGATCACATAAGGTGGATGATTTGGACCAATATTGCGGCCGTCTATTTTAAACTCCCGTTTAAAAAAATGTGTCTTGCTCATCTGTTTTCGGGCCCAATGTATTTAATTAATTTATGCCTCTGCTCTCAACGCTAGCATCAATAACGTCAACTATTCTCTCACAACCGCGAGCATCAATTAATTGACGGGCAGATTGACTCATTGATTCTAATGAGCATGATTTGTGCCAAAGTTGGACAGCTTTTCCTATTATTTCAAATAGGTAAGGATCCTGCACTGTTTTGTCAGCACTACCATCTAACTCAAAACACCTAACATCAATAGCAACATAAGAAATTCCATTGTACTCGGATTTCAAAGCGGCAATCTGATTGTCAACACTGACTAATGCGATTGTGGGAACCCCCATGCAGGCTAATTCGCTCAACGTCCCGCCAGCCGCAGAGATGGCTAAACGGCTGCCACTCATTAACTCAGCGACATTGTCCAGATTGTGCTTGATATCTAAATTCGAATACTGAGCACTCAAAACCTTATATTTTGCAAGTTGATCGTCGCTGACCGCACCTAACAAGACACAGATGGAGGCATTAGGCAGTGCTCTCAACAACCTGTGTGCAAGGTCGAAAGACATGTTTTTGACATCAGTCCCACCTAACGTAATTAACAAGTGTTGTCGACTTTCGAATGCGTGATATCTGGCAACTCTAAACTCTTGTCTTAAAGGGGTATATTGAATGCCAAGACAAAGAACAGCATCAGTATTACGTTTTTTGTAATCTCCAACATTGGCAGTAGGCGAAGCATTGACAACGATATCTGCGGCCAGCGCAAAATCATCTAAAGCATCATCTAACACCACCAACTGATAAGCATCTCGATTGAGTCTGCGTGTCTTTAAGCTTTGCCATTCATCCGCTGAAATGTGATAGTCATCGATGATCAACACATCAGGTGCAGACTCGACAACTAGAGGGTCCAATGCGAAGTTTTGTCCCTTACAATACTCTATTGCAAAACCTTCTTTGATCAATTTTTTGCTGATATTTGTCGCGCAAAACTTACTCAAGAAAACGACACGATAACCTCTGTGGGTTAGGGTTTGAGCAATTGCAAATAACCGCATCATATGTCCCGCACCAGTGTGCGCTGAAGAGTTGGCATAACACACTGCTAGCCTACATGACTGAGGTATTTTTGCTTCCGGTGTGTCTGCAGTGCCGCGACTAGCGAATTGAAACGGCGGAGCCTTAGGCAAGGTATCCGCCGTCAACAGGCAATACTGCGCCGGTTGTTTTGTTACTTAGTTCGCTCAATAAAAATAACACTGCGTTTGCAACGTCATCGGGCTCGCTAATACCCAGTGGATGCGCATCTTTTAAGTTTTTACTCTGTGTTTCACCTAGTGTGGCAAACTGGTGTTGTGATTTTGCCCCATTTACTACTGCAGGCGCCAGATAGTTAACTCTTATAGCTTTGTCTGCTAGTTCTATCGCACTGGTTTTTACAAGCGACAACAGCGCAGCTTTAGATGCAGCATAGAGTGCTCTTGCTTTTAAACCTTGCAGTCCTGCAGCGGACCCTATCATGACAAGGCTAGATCTAGGATTTAAGTGACTTTTCTTGGAGAATGCCGCTATTAACATTGCTGCCGCGGAAAAATTAATGTCAAAATATTGTGATATTTGCTTTGGAGACAACATTTTTAGAGGCGTATACCCTTGATAACTCGCACTGTGAACGATGCCATCATAAGCACCATTTTGACTTACTAAAGACTTAACCCAAGCTGAAATATCGTCAAGCTGACGCAAGTCGAATGGTGCGATATCATGTTTACCTGATGTTAAAGCAGTATGAGTACGAGCGAGTGAGTCTGAGTTTCGAGCACATAAAGTGAGGTTAGCGCCGTTTTCAGATAATGTTTTGCAAATTGCAAAACCTATTTCAGAATCGAAAGAAGCCCCGGTTATCAAATACTGCTTACCAGACAATAGCATGTTATGCCTGTACCAATTGAAGTGGTTCAAAGTCGTCTTCAATCGTTACAATTTTGGCAGGTACTTGCAACTGTAAGTCAGTTACTAACGCCCCCCAAGACCAACCTACGCCGAACCCTCCAAGCATTGTCTTTTTTGGTCCATCAGAAAAGAAATCTCCGAGTTTATGGCATATTGCCAACGGTACCGATGCGCTTGAGGTATTGCCAAATTCTGCCATATCTATGAGATATTTATCCTCACTTATCTTTGCTTTCTTGCGCAAATGCTCGAGTATAAAAGCATTTGCTTGATGCATCACTACCATGTCGAGTTCGTCAACTGAATTATTCGACAACGCCAGCGCTTGCTTGACCATTTTAGGAACAACTTTTAGTGTGAAAGAAAACACCGCTGCGCCGTTTAGGTATAAGCGAGAGTCCTTATATTCTTGAGACGATACCGTATCAGTTGTGCCATCTGGCTTCGGAACATGGGGGTGTCTGCGCGCTCCCTTTTTAACAGTTATGTGCTGTCCACCCGTGCCATCTGTACCAAGAACCACATAAGAATCAGGCCAGGTCTCATCAAATTCATACGCGGTTGCTACACCTGCATCACCAAATAACGGCAGGGTACCTTTATCACCGTCTACAAGATTTCGCGTTGACACATCAGCGCACAATACTAATGCACGCTTGCCGTTAGACCCGCTGAGCAATTGGCTTGCCATCCAAGACCCGTAAATAAAACCAGAACATCCTAATCCAACATCAAAACACGCCGCCGTCATTGGCAAGCCTAATCTGGCCTGCAATAGACACGCTGTCGCTGGCAATGCATAGTCAGGATCTTGAGACACATAAATAAGCACATCCACTGAAGATGGGTCCCAACTTAATGAGCTCAGTAACGACTCAGCAGCTGCTAGGCACATATCAGAGGCACACAGATGAGGCGGCAATACTCGGCGACTATGAATCCCCGTTGTTGCGTATAATTTATCAGCTTCTTCCTGAGTAAAAATACCCGGGTCTTCAACAAAAGAATGGCGATGTGGCGGAACAGCAGCCTGCATACCTACTATCTTTATTGATTTTATGATTGCTTCCAACTTACACCCCATTGAAATTGATATTGTCTTATCTACAAAAATATATCGGCAACAATTGTATTGGCAATAATCTTTAAGTTTGAATAATATAGCTCACAGTTATTTATAATGGTAGTTTATTGTAATCAAAGACTTAAGTGTAGTTAGACTACTCAACCGAGTTTCGTACTCGAACACGACAACTAAGAGAAATCGTAATGGCACTATCACACATTAGCGGCGTCCGAATTTCTGGAATGTGTTCAGTCGTTCCGGAGACGCGAATAGACAATCAATCTTTGGCTGCGGTGGTTGGTCAACAAGAGCTAGATAAAATAATAGGCTCTACCGGTATCAAGCATAGAAGAATTTTATCAGCAAACCAAACATCTCTGTCCTTAGCTAATATCGCTTGCAAAACGATGCTAACAGATATGAATATTGATGTTAGCCAGATTGGATTAATAATCTGCGTTACTCAAACTCCAGATTTTCCTTTCCCAGGCAATGCGGTACAACTACAGCATGCCCTAATGTTAACCAA
>Ga0115565_10002704_pt1 | contig 13209 bp, 9 predicted proteins | sample COGITO_mtgs_1105_FD_87199 | JGI IMG/M metagenome (GOLD analysis project Ga0115565, IMG submission 87199) | Pelagic marine microbial communities from North Sea - COGITO_mtgs_110530 | ecosystem: Environmental > Aquatic > Marine > Epipelagic | place: Germany:Helgoland, sampling site Kabeltonne... | reverse complement strand
TCAAGCAGGTTTTCTTTGCGTCCTTGGGATTCTGCACAAAAAATTACAACTTGTTTATTTTCGTTGGCTCTTTTAACTTCTGCTTGAATGGCTTGATATGGATTTGTCGCGGTCAAATCAATCCCGATATTATTCAAAGGCAGACAATCATAGTTGTATTTACCTTTTTTGCCATCGAGCTTTTCGGCGCTAATAGACGCTCTTGGCCATTTCTTTAATATAGAAAATAATTCATCAGTCTCTAAATAGAGTTCGGCAGGTTTTAATAAAGGCCGAGTAAGATTGTAGCGATATTGCTCATAACGTTGTTCTAGATCTTTATGAAAACGCTGAGAAGCCAGATGCATATCGCCGTGCATCAAAATACAGGCATCATCGTTTAAATAATCAAACAGGGTTGATGTCGTTGAAAAAAACAGTGGTAGATAATATTCGATACCACTAGGCATTGTGCCCTTGCTGACTTGATAAAATATTGACTCTTTATCGGTATTGTTGCTGGTACCAAATCGGTCTAAATATCGTTGTCTAAAGCCTGATAAGGCATCTTGATTGGTTGGGAATTCTCGTGCCGGAAGCAGCTTGATTTGTTCCACCTGATCCCCACTGCGTTGTGTATCAGGATCAAATAGCCGAATGCTGTCAATTTCGTCATCAAATAGATCAATTCTAAAGGGAGTGTCACTGCCCATTGGGTATAAATCAATGAGACTTCCACGAACTGAAAATTCGCTATGCGACATCACTTGACTAACATGCAAGTAGCCTGACTTTTCCAGTTTACGTTTGAACTCATCAGCATCAAGCGTCTCCCCGACTTTTAGATATAATAGATGCTGCCCTACATATTCAATCGGCGCTAAGCGTTGTAACAAGGTATTTATCGGTACAATGAAAATGCCTGCCCGCTTTTTGCTAAGCAAATACAAGGTTTCAAGCCGTTGTGATACGATATCCTGGTGCGGGGAAAAACCATCATAGGGCAGTGTTTCCCAGTCTGGAAATAACTGCACTTGCACTTGTTGACCACGTAAAAAATAGTCGAGCTCTTTTTCTAGCTTGATCGCGGAGGGTGAATCTGCGGTGAGCAGTATGAGAGGGCCGTTGTGATTTTTCGCGGCCTGGGCAATAGCCAGTGCTTGACTTGAGCCATACAATTCACCCCAACCGATATGATCGATTAAATTATTCTTGGTGGCGGATTTTAGTATCGGTAGTGCGGGCGAAAACAAATTCGTCATTATGATAGGTAAACTCTTTTTTTAATTAAATACCGAAAAAAGCGCTCTATCGCTAACCTGTTTGCACAAGTGTATCTGTCGACAAATTACTACTCGGTGGTTTTATTCTTTCTTAATTGGTTCGTTTGCAAATGCAAACTGGCTCGAATTAACAGCTCTTGATCCTGTTCACGGATGTGAGTATACACGTAACTGACATCAAACAGATCATCTTTAGAAACAGAATTTACAACAATTGCTTGGCAATATATGGCCGCTGCCTCTTGTTCTAAAAATATTTTCAAGATGACAGAAGTGCCTATTGGGCTGTCTTTCTGTTGCGGCACAATAATGCCGCCGCCGCCAAATTTAGTCGCTTGCGTCTGATACTCTGGTTGGTCTTCATTGAGCAAAATATATGACATCATCAGGTCAATTTTTTGCGCTTGAAGTTGCAGGTAGGTCACCAGTTCTGAGAGTTTGTCGCCCATAGAACGAAGAGGCTTAAGTGATTGAGATTCTATTTCTGAAAGTTGCGATGCGATTTTAAATGCATAAGGCATATTTTGCTCAAAGGTATGCATGTCCTGTTGACTCTGTTGGTCAGTGGCAGGAATAAGATTAACTTTGGTCGGGTGGTTGATTAAGAAAAACGAATCAAATCGTTCTTTTTGATGTTCAATGGTTTCCAATGCAAATATCCTATTAAATCACTTGTAGTTAGACCAACGTTAATTACTATGGTCAACGTCTGATGAGACCTGTTTGTCATAATAGACACAAACGGTCTATCATGCACTCGAACATAAAAACATGAGCAAATAATACGCCAGTGTTAACAACGTAAACTATTATTATGAGATTAGTGCAAACAACATGTCGATAGCTCAACATATTAATTCCTTAAAAATAGCTTTTTTTATTGGCTATCGTTATTCAAAAACTACTACAAAAAGTAGTTTTGTATCATTTATCAACATGGTATCTGTAATGGGTATAACCCTGGGTATCGCCGCATTGATCGTCGTTTTATCTGTCATGAATGGTTTGGAGGGGCAGTTAAAAGAAAGAATATTAGGCATACTTCCCCATATCGTGGTTGAGACGCAACACATAGAAGATTTGGCCTTATTGCCGCTGGAAGACGTTGTCAGTATTAGCCCTTTTGTTGAGCAGGAACTAGTGGTGCAATCTAGGACGTCGCTAAAAGGCGTTTTTTTACAAGGCCTTGATCCCTCCGCCTCTTCATCTTTGTCAATTATCTCGCAAAACATGCTGGCAGGGCGGTTTAGCGACCTAAGATCAGGTGACTTTAATACTATTATTAGCCGTTCCCTAGCTCAGCAACTTGGCGTTAGCGTAGGGCAACGATTGCGCCTTATAAGCACAGTGGCAAGTATATATTCACCTTTTGGACGCCTACCTAGCCAACGATTAGCAACCGTTTCAGGTATTTTTGAAGTCGGTTCTGAGATGGATGATAAAGTCATTATTATGCACATAGACGATGTTGCGCGGCTGTCTAGAGTTAAATCAGAATCGTTTAATTCATATCGGATTTACTTACAAGATGCGTTCGAGTATCAAGCGGTCACCGCTGTGTTAAAAACGCAAAACATCACTCATAAAACATGGCGAGAGCGGCAGGGAAAGTTATTCGATGCGGTAAAAATGGAAAAAAACATGATGGCATTGATGCTTCTGCTAATAATCGCGGTGGCAGCATTTAACGTTATCTCTGCACTAGTAATGGTGGTCAATGAAAAAACCGCGGATATCGCGATTTTGCAGACCCAAGGTTTGGGTTCACGCGATATAATGTTGATTTTTGTATTAAACGGTTTGATCAACGGATTAAAAGGAGTACTTTTTGGCCTGCTGTTAGGTCTTTTACTGGTTAGCCAGCTCAACAACTTACTTAGCTTGTTAGGCTCAAACTTGGCGTTTGGACCAAACGGCAGTGGTTTACCGATTGATTTACGGTGGTCGCAAGTGGTCTTGATTTCAACAGGGAGTCTGGTTTTGTGCATCTTAGCGACGCTGTATCCTGCAAAAAAGGCTGCTCGAATAGAACCTGCGCGTAGCCTACAAGGATATTAATCGTTATACTTCGCAGATAATGAGAATATAAGAGACCGAGCATGAGTAAAAAATATATTGATTCAAAATCGTTGTTGCAAGATTCATTTAGACTTGCTTCTAAGGTCTACGAGGATGGTTTTAGACCTGATTTTATTATTGGTATTTGGCGTGGTGGAGCCCCTATTGGCATTGCAGTGCAAGAGTTTTTTGAGTTCAAAAAGGCACCAACTGATCACATCGCTGTGCGCACTAGCTCATATTACGGGATAAACAAGCAGGCCAAGGAAATCAAAGTTCATGGACTGCACTACTTGATAGAAAATGCAAATGCAAATGACTCTCTTCTCATAGTCGATGATGTATTTGACTCAGGTCGAAGCGTTGAAGCTTTGATCAATCAAGTCAATCAACTGATGAGGCTTAACGCGCCAAAAGACATGCGAATTGCGACCCCTTGGTATAAACCAAATAATAATCGCACTGAGATCGTGCCACATTATTACGTCAATCAAAGCGACGAATGGTTGGTCTTCCCACATGAACTAGCTGGCTTGACCGACGAAGAAATCAAAGAAGGTAAATCTGAACTAATCGAAATAATGGATCTGCTAGGCCAATAAACGCATCTAATAAGTAGTCGGATTTTTGCGCCGACTACTTATTTTCCATCTATGTAGAATTTGTCGTGAAAGGTATACACCCAACTAGGTCTGTATATGACTAGCAGAGTCATTATCATGCCGTTGAATAGAGCTTCAGGGAATACTACCAGGGGAATCACCTTTAAAAAATTGTCGCGGACCGAGTACCAAGAATAATCTAAATCAATGTAATAGTAGAGTCCTTGTAGCAGCATCTTGATGGCAATCGCTAGTCCACTAGCAAAAAACGCGCAGATGAATATATAAACGAAGACGTGACGTTCCATCTTGTGAAAGGACAGCATCAAAACAGCGTAACTAATCGCGATCGGTAGTACAACGCCTATCAATATGTTGACACCAAACATACCGAATGTTTCTTGACCCACTATGGTTGAACCCAGCATCAAAAAGGCTGCCGTTATGATCGATAGTCTAAAACCAACCATCAGCGCCAGCGATGTAAGCCATAAAAAATGAACGCTTAGGCCGTCGACAATACCCACCCTAAGCACCCATATCAAAAATATAATCGCGCTTGCACCAAACAAACGATGCTGAAAAGCCTTGTCCTCAATCAGGGCGCTAAACGAAGTGTTTTTGAATAACAACGATATGCCGACGAAAGCAATTGTCAGAGAAATTATTTGAAGATTCGTCAATGTTTTTCCTTAATAGCACCGCTTTAAATGAATTAGATGTATTACAAACACGTAGTGGTTTGCAAGTGTTAGGTGATTGAGGAACAGATGCAATTGTTTACGTTACATTTTTGAAATGGATGCATATCGCACTGAGAAATTTGCTCCGATTTGTAAACTAATATTAATGTGTTTGGGCTGTTGTTTAGTTTGTTGATATCATTGTTACCTTGAGTCGATAATAAAGTGTGTGTAATGAGAGCGTTGTTTCCTTTTTTTAGTCAGTCACATATCAATACAGATATCACGTATTTGGATAGTGCCGCGACCACGCACAAATTAAATTCAGTCATTGATGCAACAACTTTATTTTATTCGCAAGGCTATGCAACGGTTAATCGCAGTAGCTATGATTTAGCCATGGCCGCCACATCGCGCTATGAAGCCACGAGAGAGGCTGTTAAAAGCTTTCTTGGTTCGCATAGTAGTGACCAGATAATATACACAAGTGGCGCAACGCAAAGCATCAATATAATCGCTAGCGGATTGCAAAAGTCAGATTTAAAAGGTCATAGAGTACTCGTAATGGCCAGCGAGCATCACGCAAATCTTCTTCCGTGGCAGCAGTTGTGTCAACGTTTTGATTTGCAACTAGACGTATTTACGCTGTCCGCTAATGCCTGCTTCGATAATGATACTCGGACAAGACTATTATCTGCAATCAATGATGATATTGCTATTATTGCTGTCGCACATGTGTCGAATTTGTTAGGCAATATTTATCCGGTAGATGCCATTTGTGAGAAAGCGGCGAACTGCAATGCTATATCAGTGATAGACGGCACCCAAGCGGTCGCTCACTTGCCAATTGATGTACAATCGATGCAGTGCGATTTTTACGTTTGCTCTGCGCACAAAATGTATGGCCCAACCGGCTTAGGTATTTTGTATGGCAAGACATCAAGGTTGCAAAGACTCTCTCCCTCCCAGTTTGGCGGAGAAATGATTAAGACGGCGTCTTATCAATCGTTTGAACTGCAGCCATCGCCATTGAAATTTGAAGCCGGTACCGGGAATATAGCTGGCATCATTGGATTTGAACCAGCCGTTGTTTTTTTGCAAGAAAACATATTGAACATACAACAACACGAAATAGCGCTTTATCGTTACGCTACAAGGCGATTGAGCGAGTTTGAAGATATAGTGACACTTGGCAACGATCCATTTGCTGTCAAAGAGCAAGCATCTGTTGGGATTATTGCATTTGTGCATAAGCATATAGCAACGCATGATTTAGTTGCTTCTTTGTACCAGCAAAATATTGCTGTTCGTGCTGGGCAACATTGTGCGATTCCGATGATGAAAACCTTAGGTATTGAAAGTTGCGTTCGACTGTCGCTAGCTTGCTATAATAATAATGCCGACATTGACGCGTTTGTCCGTGCGCTTAGCGTTTCGATAACGCTCAATGATTCGACCCTTCAAAGCTCAATCAACAGTAACATTGAAAGCCATAAGAAGCCTCATACCTTGGGCGCTGCTGCAAACATAGACCAAGACAGTAAGAATAAACAAGCTCAACACGTGCGTTATGCTCAAATTGTCTATGATGCAAAAGGCTGGGATAATAAATATAGACAATTGCTGCTGTTGAGCAAGCATCTAGAGGTTTTAGAACTTGAATATAGGACAGAACAATATCAAGTGTCTGGCTGCGAATCAGCGCTCTGGATTATGCGAGATCCGTTTACACAGCTTACAATCGCAAATCATCAAGATACACTCACCCAAATTATTAGCGAAAAACGAAACGCCCTCACTTTAAAAGCTTACTCGAGCAGTAAAGTAATAAGAGGGATTCTGCTGCTGCTAATTGAAAAGACGCAGACCCTAACCCTCGACCAAATTGTACAGTTTGATTTTATCAACTATCTTGACGAGCTTGGTTTAAGCCAATATTTTTCAGCCGGGCGCCGTGACGGCATCGCGAACGTTATTAAAGAAATTAAACGCTTAGCTAACATTACCTAAACGCTGCATCAATTGGTAAATCACATTAATTTGCTTGCCGTCTTTGTTGGCGTAATTGTTATCAGTATATCCCCACCAATCCCAACATCCTTGGGGATTAAGAGGCATAAACAACGATTTTTTTACTTGTGGATACAGTATGATCATATCATTAGTTTGGGCCCATCGGTTAAAGCCTGACATATCTGCATAACTAGACTTTACGTCTTCTGCACTTTGATTGCAGCCATGAAAACTAATGTGCAAATTACACTGTTGCCCTTCTTTGCATGTGGCAGGAATATAAATGTACGCGCTGTCAGCTATTGAACTTCCTGACAAATCGACAAGCTCAGATATATCCAGTGTTTGAGACAAATATTGCGCTGCTATGGCATTTTGGACGTCATCTACTGCTTGCTGCGCTGGCGCGTTTAGGTCTTTATAAATTCCGTTAAGAATGCTACCGGCAGCGTCATAGTTGCAACTGCCGATATAGGGCGGTTGCGATATTGCACAGTCAGTTCCTTTAACCAGGGTGGGGAAGGTATGTGCAAACGGCATTTGGTCGATATATTCAATTTGGTCGTCAGGCAGCCACGCTCGATACTGTTCAACTAACATGTCGGCTGCTCTTCGATTGACGGTTGTGTCTTTAGTACCGTGGATGATAACAACTCTGTCATCTTTTAGTGCGTTAGAGGGAGATAATTTGCCTGCTGCCTGCAACTCTTTATACGTCGCTAATAGTGGTGCAATCGTTAAATTTTCAGAGGTTTTGGTTACACAGTGCGCTAATGCAGTGCCAATATCGTTGTTGGCGCAATAGTATGGACCCGCACCCACAATACCTGCGCCGATGATACTTTGCGAATGCGCGAGTTGAAATTGTGTGGCCATATATCCACCCGATGATAAGCCACTTACAGAGGTGTTTTTTAACGCGATATTTAACTTTGCAGCCGTCAATGTAAACGTGTCGGATGCATATATATTCGTTGCACCAAGGACGCAGCCAGCTGTAAAAAATGCTTTACTAGCACCTTTAATAGTGTGAAATAGTTGTTTAGTCATATTCTTTCCAAATTTTACTGCGCCAAAAATTTACGAATGGTTTCGGCATGCTGATACACGTTACTAACGCCTTCAAGATGGCCAAGCGAACCGTCCAAATAAACCAAATCCACTTTTTTGCCGAGTGTTTGCATAAGTTCTTTGGCTTGCTCGCTATGGTAAGGCATGAGTAAAAGGTCTTTACTTGCCGGTATAAATAACGTTTTTGCTTTTATCTTTGCAAGGCCTTCGCGCAAAGATCCTTGCATGCCTGCCATAAACAGCTGATTGGCCCTGACTAGATACAATAGGTGATTTGCGTCCATTAAATGTGCGCGCATTTGCGCGCGTTGCATTAGCCAATTTACGATTTGAGGGTTTTGTTGAATATCGTACAAATCAGTCGCGTTTTTTGTATCGTTTGCCAATTGTTGATTGACCTGATTAAAAAATTCTGGAGCCAAAGCACTTTGCGTAATAAAAGCTAACGCGGCGGCCAAACCAGCCTGCGGCCATTGTGACCTCGGGTGCTGATAGTAATCGCCGTTTTGCCAGTTAGGATCAAGCTTAATTGGTAGCACCCACTGCTGCAACAATGCTTGATTCCAGCCATCTGCTTGTGCAGCACCAATAACAGAAATCAAACGAGGCACCATATCAGGGTAGGCAGAGGCCCATTCAATGGCTTGCATTGAACCCATTGAAGGTCCTGCGACAGCATGTAGCGTTTGAATACCAAGGCTGTCTAATACAGATTTTTGTACATTAACAAAGTCACGCATCGTCACGACAGGAAAGGTCATTCCATACGGCTTGCCAGTGTCCGGGTCGATACTGGAGGGTCCGGTGGTGATGACACTCTCGTCGTATGCATTAATGTTGGCTAGACTATCGATACTGATAACGAAAAATTTGTCAGTATCGATGGCTTTGCCAGCCCCTATTATACTATCCCAATAACCGCTTTCTTCATCGTCTTTGCTATATTTGCCGGCTGCATGCGACGTTCCAGTAAAGTAATGAGTAATTAAAATGGTATTGGTTTTTTCTTTGTTCAGGGTGCCGTAGCTTTCCCAGCCGACCTTGACGTCTTTGATCAGTTCACCACCAAAGGTAGTAAAGCGTGCTATGTCGTGTTTTTGTTTTTTTACTAACATTAAGCTCTCATGTGCATTTGTAAGGTCACTATTATGCTGTAATCTATCTGTGTGGCTAGCATCATTATGCGATGTTGCGAAGCAGTTTTCCGCCAACAATACTAATACAGTCAACGTCAAGCAGCGCATTGTTAAAAGCGCTTTGTCGTATTTTTTGCTGACGCACTGTTTTCTCATTACTTGATTTAAGGTGATCATAATATAAACACTCTACTTAAAATAAAATGAATAAGCCAATGGCCATACACAAACCTACTAACGGCACGATTACTGTGAGTGCAGCCATGGGGCCATAAGCCGCTTGATGCGTTTCATGGCAGATAGCACGAATAGTGGTCACAACATAGCCATTGTGAGGCAGAGAGTCCAAAGCACCAGAACTGATTGAAACAATGCGATGAAGTTCTTCTGGATCAACCCCTTGATCCATATAATATGGACCCACAAGTGGCAGAGCAATTGCTTGTCCGCCAGACGCACTACCTGTTAAACCAGCGATAACGCTGACAGCGATCGCGGCGCCAATTAGCTCATTTCCAGGTATCTGAGTCATAATTTCAACTGTCTGCTGAAATGCATCAGTTGTCTTTGCTATCGCGCCAAATCCCACCACAGCTGCTGTATTGCCGATTGCAACAAGTGCACCCGTCGTACCCAGGTTGACGGCTTCTGAGAGATTTTCAAAATATTTGTAATTGATTAGCATTAGGGTCAAAACACCGCTGCCTAAGGCAACAATGAGTGCCATTTCTTTGTATTCTTCATGAAACAAAAAAGAAATTATCAACACCACAAAAAGAGGTACGATGCCGGTGGCTGGATGGGGATACTCGCGCTGTTTTATTTCTGGATCTTGAGGTTTTGTATGAAAGCACTCGCCATTTGCGACGGCTTTGTTAACCATTTTTTTAAGCCACCAATATCCAAAAACCGCCATAAACACTGCAACGACTGCGCTGACTTCCCACGCGGCAAAAGGCGAAGTACCCAAGTATTTAATCGGGATCCAATTCTGTATCTCTGGAGAACCAGCAGAGGTCATCGTAAACGTAACAGAACCAAATGCGAGTGTGGCAGGAATAAAACGTCGTGGTAGATTGGCATCTTTAAATAGACTCAATGCCATGGGGTAAACCGAAAACGCTACGACGAAAACACTCACACCACCGTAGGTCAAAATAGCGCAGGCAGCGACGGCCGCAAAAATTGCGTGTTTAAATCCGAGCTTAGACACAATCCAACGGGCTAATGAGTCAGCAGCACCTGTGTCTTCCATAAATTTACCAAACAAAGCACCCAACAAGAACATGAAAAACCAACTGGCGACAAAACCAGTGAAGCCAGACATATATGTTTGTACGAAATTGGCGTCACCTAAAAATATGCTCATGCCGTTGGTAAGTGCCACGATGATCGCGCACAAAGGAGCGGCGATAAACAGGTTCATCCCGCGTATCGTTAAAATGATGAGTAAAGCAAGCCCACCGACTAGTCCGATTAAACTTAACATCCATTTTTATCCTGTGTTTGTTTTGTATTCGCTTTGCACACTAGCGGCGTAACAAAGCCCTTTATTAAAATCTGTGACCGCAGATTCCAGGATGTCGTGAGTGTGAACTAAACCTGTAATTTATCCCATAGTACGATGGTACTAGTTATTTTTTAACGTTTTTAACTTAAATTTAACAACAGACCGCAGGACCAGTTATCTCTTTTGAATCGCTGTTGAGCAGTGGTTGAATAAAACTAACAATAATTCAGTAAGATATGGGAAACAATAGGGGACATTTATGACACACAACAGTCAATTAAACAAAGAGGCGCAAAATGTAGCGCTTAATCTTAGAATAAATAACCATCGGGGTGATACTTTCAAATCTAACAACGCCCAAAAACCAAATCACTCTTTAAACATGTGCACGATTGCAATGCTAAGTATATTTGCGTCAGGTGGTGTCGTTGCGCAAACAACCAACACCGTCGCTACCAATGCTCAGGTAAGCAACGCAAGGACGGGAGAATTAGAACGTATAGAAGTCACGGCTAGACGTACGGCTGAATCTATCCAAGAAGTTCCTGTTGCGGTGACCTCTGTGTCGGGCGCAGATTTACAAAACATCGGTGCGCAGGTGCTAACAGAGCTACAACAGTTTTCGCCAAACACCACCTTACAGACAAGTCGGGGTACTAATTCAACATTGACCGCTTTTATTCGCGGCGTTGGTCAACAAGATCCATTGTGGGGATATGAGCCAGGTGTGGGCATATACATTGATGATGTTTATATGGCCAGGCCACAAGGCGCAGTGCTCGATATTTTGGATGTTGAACGTATCGAGGTATTACGTGGGCCACAAGGTACATTGTATGGAAAAAATACAATTGGTGGGGCAATAAAATACGTTACCAAAGAAATGACTGGAGACACCGAACTTAGTGCAAAGGCCACGATTGGCAGTTATTCACAGAGAGACATCAAACTAACGGGTCAAATTCCACTTATTAGTGACACGTTGTATTTGGGGTTTGGTTTTGCAGATTTAAACCGAGACGGCTATGGTGAGTTTTTGCAATCTGCGTTACCGAATCAAGATCTCGAAAACTACAACAAGGATTTGTGGGCGGCCAGAGTCAGTTTGGAATACAAACCAACAGACGATCTTTTTTTCCGTTTGGGCTGGGACAAAACGGATGACACATCCAATGCTAAGGGCGGCTACCGATTATTGCCAAGCTTACTTACAAATGCGCCTGTTCCAGACAGTGTCTATGATTCATACACAAGTTTGCCAACCGCTAATAAGGTCGAACTAGAAGGCTTTAGTTGGTTGGTTCGTTATGACGTAAATGATGAGTTAGAACTGAAATATATTGGTTCCGACAGAGAAGGTTACTCGCCTACTAATATTGATTTTGATAATACAGCCCTCGATATTTTCGATGTGCCGGCAGAATATCGTGATGAAAATACAACTCATGAATTGCAAGCTAACTATACGACTCAAGATTATCAGTTGGTTTCTGGTTTGTATTTTTATGATGGTGAATCTTGCGGTAATTTTAACGCAATATTGGGCTTTTTAGGACGAGCTGCATTTGGCACACCCGGCTTAACGAGGGAAGTTGCCGGCTGCAATAATTCTGAAAGTTGGGCCGCATATGCACAAGCATCTTTTGATATTTCAGATAAGTTATCAATGACCGTCGGAGCGCGCTATACAGATGAAAAGAAAACTGCGATTGTCAATAACGGTCTGGTATTTTATAACCTATATCCAAGCACAGACTGGATCCCAGGCTTTGTGAGACCCAAAGGCCAGTTGGTCCCGACGGTGTTAGGCGAAGATACCAATGCTGATGGCACCTTGGATGCCCCTACTTCAGAGAGTTGGACACGTTTTACACCCAGAATTGGACTTGAATACAAACTTGATAGCGATTCGCTAATATTTGCGAGCTATTCTCAAGGGTTCAAGTCAGGTACTTTCAATCCGCGTGCTGAACAAAATGAGCCGGGTGTGCGACCCGAAATAGTTGATTCGTTTGAACTAGGTTTGAAGAAAGATTGGAACTCGCAGTTAAGAACAAACTTAACGGCTTTTACTTATGACCACAAAGATCGTCAATATATCAGTGTTGGTGGCTCTGGCAATGGCACGGTGTTGAATCAGTCTTTACAAAACGCCGCACAGACATCTGGCGACGGATTTGAAGCAGAAGTTACTTTCGTCGCAAGCGAAAACCTGAGTTTTGATTTTGCGCTTGGTCTGCTTGATTTTGAAGTTGTCGAAAATGACATTGTGCCACCGTTAATTGGGCTGTCAAATTCACCAGAATACACTGCAAACTTAGCCGCTTCATATATGTTGGATACCGAGTTTGGCTACTTTGTATTTAACGCTAATTATTACTATCGCGACGATTATTTATTGTTCGAAACCTCAGAGTTACTGGCTCAAGACGGCTACGGCTTGATGAATCTTAGTATTAACTGGGAAAGCATGTCAGGTAACTGGCATGCAAATTTAACTGCAAAAAATGTTACCGACGAAGAGTACATCGTAGGTGGCTATAACTTTGTAGGTCCCGAAGATGCAAATGGCAACTTAACACCGGGACTTGGAGGTGATACAACATTGATCGGTTATTATGGTGACCCACGCACGATTCATCTAACGGTTGGTTACCGCTTTTAGTTGACGAGAGAATATCCAACACCTATTGTTAAAAGGCGGTATTAGCCGCCTTTTAACACACTTTCAAAAGCTCTGTTATCATGGGTCTTTTCGTGAATTTGAGATCTGATATATCAATGAATAATTCGTTTACTGCTCTGATTGCTGATGATCATCCTCTGTTTAGAAGTGCACTGCATCAAGTGCTTTCTGGTCAACTTCACCTCAAC
>Ga0115565_10002701_pt1 | contig 13213 bp, 10 predicted proteins | sample COGITO_mtgs_1105_FD_87199 | JGI IMG/M metagenome (GOLD analysis project Ga0115565, IMG submission 87199) | Pelagic marine microbial communities from North Sea - COGITO_mtgs_110530 | ecosystem: Environmental > Aquatic > Marine > Epipelagic | place: Germany:Helgoland, sampling site Kabeltonne... | reverse complement strand
ATGTTTGTTCCATTTTATTTTGATAATCTAATGGAGGAATTGGAATATTAAATTTTGATAATGTTTTTGCATCCATATGAACTTGTCCACATCCTTTAGTATATTTAAAAATACTATCTTGTATTAATAATAAATAATTATATACATATTTTTCTGTTAAAATTAATATATTATTACTTTGAATACTAATACAATCAGAACCCCATATTTTTGTTTTATATTTTGATATTAATCCAGCACTTCCAGATGTCGCACATATAATTGTATTTTCTTCCATATTATATTCATTATGATATCCAATTGGTTTTTTTCCACTACCAATTACTGGATATTCACCATCAATAAAATTTGCACTTGTTAAAGCAGTTCCGTTTTTAAATTTACATACTTCTCCTAATTTCATTACTTTATTAATACCTTTATTTGTAGCTCCTTTAATCATTGCTTCCATATACATTTTACGATTCATTTGATTTGATTCAATCCCAATTTTAAGATTTTTTTTGCTATTTTCAAGAGCAATTATATTTTGAATAATTTTAGATTGCTCTTCTAAAGTTGGAATAGGTATTTTCATTCTATTGAAATTCTTTTGGTCTAATGATTTGTTACATGTACCTTTTTCATATTCATTTTCAATATGACTTTTTATTGATTTTAAATAATAATAAAAGTATTTATAATTTAATTTATTTATATATTTACTCTTAATTACTAATCTACATAATAAATTAGTATAAGAACATATTCCATTATAATATTTTATTTTTGTTTCATATGGTCCTGAACTAGTACCACTAGATGTTGTAGCAATAAATATATTTTCTCCATTAATCAAATATTCATTATCAATATCATTACTTAATTTATTTTTTTCAGATATTGATATAACTGTATATTTCCCTCTATCATCTTCTTCAATTTTACCACTTGCTAATTTACCTTTTTCTAATGTAAAAACATTATTAAAATCAACCCATTCAAATTTATTTATTTTTGAAGTTAAACTTTCAATATATTTATCTTTTAAGTAATCACGAAGAAACCACGAGAAATTAGTTTCTAATTCTATATCATCTATTGATATAGTTGTTATTTTAGATAATTTATTACAATCTTTATTTGCTTGGATAAAATTTATTGCTTTAGTTCCTTTTTTATCTTTTTCAAAAATTAACGCACAAGTTTTTACACCAGCATGTGTAAAAACACCACCAGGGAAAAGAATAATATCCGTTATATTTAGTTCTTTCATAAAATGTTTTCGTGCATCTTTATTTGATGATCCAAAAAATAATTCACCATAAGGAAGAATAATTAAACATAATCCATTTTCTTCTAATTTAAATATATCTAATTCTAAAAATTGAATCGGAGGACTATTATTTTTTAAATCATATACATCATCTAATTTAATTTTATTAGCTTTAGTAAATTCATCTGATTTAAAATTTTCTTTAATTTGGTCGAATTTTTTATCAGTTTGAAAAGGTGGATTAGTTAATACAAAATGATGTTTATTTGAATTAATATGTGTTAGACTACTCTCGCACGTCACATCATGTGGAAACTTTTTTAATGTTAAAATTAAATTCATTAAACCATATTGAAATGTTGTTGATTTAACTTCTCCTCCAGATAATAATATTCTATTACCATATTTTTCTTTGAATAAATTATAACCTGTAACTAACCATCCACCTGTTCCCATACAAGAATCATAAATTTTTATATTTTCATTTTTATCTAATTTCTTTATAATTTCATTAACTCTATCTTCTTTGTAATTAAATATTAATTTCATTAACTTTCTTGGTGTAAAAAATTGACCTAATTTAGAACCTTTCTTAACATAACCATTTATAATATGTTCGTATATTTCACCAATAACATCTTCATTTTGTTCTATTTCTTTTATATTTAATGGTATGATTACTTCATTTAATAATCCTTGAATTGTAGGAGCTTTTTTTGCTTTTATAAAATTATTTTCAGTAAATATTTGACCTGTTATAGGATGCGTTTTTAATATTTCACCCATTTGTCTAATAATATCAGTAGATTCTGTCATTTTTCTAATAGCATCTAATGGTTGAATTGCTAATAATTTTAAATCTTTGAAATAACTTAATATTTCAGTTAATTCTTTATCATCATATAAATCTTTATAATGTTTTTTATTTAATAAATCTATTTTTCCATCTTCCTCTTTATCAGAAATAATTGGTTGAATAGATTTAATGAATAGAAAATTCATAATATCATTTAATGCATCTTCACCCTCTATATTTTCAGAGTTATATAAATAGTTATGACCTTTGTCAATCATCTTTAATATATTCTTTTTTCCTTCACTTTTAACTTTATTATCTTCTTTTTCTAATTCAATCAAAATTTCATTATCAGGTAATCTTAAATATGAGTAATCTACTTCATCTTTTACTTCGTCTTTTTTAACTGGTTTCTTTCTTCTTGATTTAGGTTTAGTAGTTTGTTTTTCTTCTTCCGTATCACTATCAATATTTTTATATGATATAATTATATTTTTATTTTCTTCTTTAATTATTTTTGATACTTGTTTTGAAACAGCATCATTTATTATATCTTTGAGTGGTTTATCTTTAAGGATACATGGAATCTTCTTATTAGCATGTCTATCATAATGACTTTTTTGGTCAAACTCCATCTTACAGTCCTGACATACATAACTTTTTCCCATTTTATTTTATATATAATATATTTGATGAAATAATCTTTAAATCAATTTTTTCTATTTTTACTAAAGTATTTTTTAACCCGTAAATAGGTTAATTTGGGTTAAAAAATATATAAAATCAATGATGTTTAATAAATAACTTTTTTCCAATTCAATAATAACTTCATGCTTAGCGAATCTTAAATACGAATAATCTATTATTTTTTGGCACCGAATAAATTAATAAAAAAAAGAAGATAATAAATTATATTTTCTTCTTTTTTACTGCATATGATTTATCATCTAATTTTCTCTTATTTGGATTTTCATATTCAGTAATTTGAGATATTATATGAGAATATTTTTTAATAATTAAGTTACTTAATTCAGAAAATATATTCTCTTTCTCTTCCTCTTTCTCTTCCTCTTTCTCTTCCTCTTTTTCTTCCTCTTTCTCTTCCTCTTTTTCTTCCTCTTTTTTTAACCAACCACCAATACTGCTAAAGTATTCTACTTCCGAATCATAGTCTGTATACGACATTACTTAAAATTATCATTTTATATTTAATAATATTTAAATTAAATAGAATAAGTAATTTCAATTTTTTTGAAATTACTTAAAGATATATTTATTATATATAATAGTTAAAAAAATACTAGAGATTACTAAACAAATCTCTATTAATAGATTTTAATATTATTATTTAATATTATTAAAATTAATTAATAATTCTATAATCTGGAAATTTAACATCAAAATAAAAATAATAATTATATATATGTACACTTATAAAATTAATTATACTCAATTAGGCGGATTAGTTCAAAATGATATTGAAATTGGTAAATCAGTTATTATTCATGGTTTGATAAATGGGACTCAATATAATAACGAGATAGGTACAATAGATGGAATAATAACTGATAAAGGTAGATTACCTGTTAAAATAAATTCTTTAGAAAAAACCATTGTTTTAAGGCCTGAAAATTTAACAACAGAACATGAAATGAAAGATTTTATGGTTAGAGATATAATAGAATTACATCGTACTGCATTTGAAAAATTAGAATTACCTTCATTAATTCATGCATCTAAAAAATTTAATGATTTGGAAACACGTCTTTCTGCAAATGGAACTGGAATATTTACTAAAGCATCTTACAAAGCAAGAGAAGAAATATATTTTGATCTATCATTAGATTTATACAATTTTAGTAATATAAATAGTGAATTAGCTGATAAAAGTAAAAGTCCTTCTCTAAAAAGTACTTTTTTTTATAACCAAAAAAATTATGGAAAGACACATAATTATAATGGTGATTCGCAATTATATCCAGTATTAGGATTAATAAATCACTCTGATGATCCGAATTGTATTATAACATTTACGACTTTTTCTGAACATTCTATAAATTCTAAAGCCCAGGTAGGCACATTAATAGCATTAAAAGATATTTCTCCTGATGATGAGTTATTAGTACATTATGGACCTGATTTTCCTAATATATATGATGATATTAAACAAAAGATGGATGAACAAAGTATTGAAATAAAAGAATCTTTTACTAATATGAAGTTAAAATCACCTAAGATATTAGAAATATTAGTAGAACAGTTAGAACAATTTAACGTGATAACAGGATATGAATTTATTAATAGTGATCTATATAGTGTCATATTTATATACTTATTAAATTTAGATAAGCCGTTAGAAACAATAGTAACATATTTAGGCCAATTAAATTCTTATCAATTATATCAATCATATTTATTATTAAATCATAAAAAAGATATACCAATGATACAAGAATTACTAAGTAATGAAATATTCGATGACTGTAAATTATTACAAGAACAAATAAAAAAATATTATGTAGATCCGTTTGTTGATGATATTATGACGATATTTCAATATATATATGAGAATATATAAAATTGGTGCCAATAAAGATTCAAGTGTTGAATTTTCCTAATAAAAAAATACGCGAGTTTAATTAAAATTTATTATTTTGTTTACGTAAATATAAATGATATAATGGTAATGTTTTTATACGATTCCATTTAATCTCTTCAATATCTACTTTATTTTTTTTATAAAAACAAGAAAATATATTACAAAACATTACTAATAATATATATTTTAAATAATATATTATTAATAAATATATTATCCAAATTGTTAAATCAGTAAAATAATTTACATTTAAAGAGAATGATCAATATGACGATCTAATATATAATGATGATAAATAATATTTAGATGATAATATAATATATAATGATGATAAATAATATTTAGATGATAATATAATATATATGTTTTTCTATATATTTTATTAACAGACAAGTAGATATCCATAATTAACCAAGAATTTAATTTTTTTACTTTTACGCATAAGAATAATGCTAAGTTCTGTTTTATCAATAGAATAATTAACTTGTTGCTTTAGTTGTCTCCTGCTAATTTCATTTATGATATGTCCATTTACTTCTAAAAGGATGTCACCATTTTTGATTCCTGCGTTATGAGCAGGACTCTGATTCACAATTGTATTTACTTCATGGATTGGTGGAATAGAACCATCTATAACTTTAGTTCCAATACCAATACCAATACAGTGTATAGAAGCACAATCATTACAAATCGGATAATATGGAATACCTAATGAGTTTTCGCATGGATTAGTGCAAATTACACAAACATTCATAATCCATAAAAGAATTAAATTAATAACTTACTAATATAATGTAGTAAATATATTCTTTTATGTTATAATAAAAATCTTTATAATATTAATGTTCTTAATTGGTATACTACTTGTATCAATTATATTTTCAATACAACCATTTTTAAAAAAGAATTTAATGAATGATTTTACAATAGATGAATATACAGTATATAGTTCTCTAATTGCATTAATAATATTTTTTATAGGATCACTTTATAAAGGTTTAGATTTCAAAAGTTTAAAAGATAAAAGTGCATTATCATATGCAATATTGATATTTATTTCTTTACTGACGTTATCTTATTCATATATATTAAATATGTTATTAAAAGAATATAATGTTGGAGACGTAATGCCATATATTCGCTGTGGTGAAATGATTTGGATTCTTTTAATAACTGGAATGATAGATTTTCAAGATCTAACCTATAAAAAATTTTTAGGAGTTCTCCTAGTTATATGTGGCATTTATACATCGTCTATGCAATAATATTAAATATTTTCGTAAAAATATTTAATATTCTAATTTATTTTATTGTTAACTTAAATGTCATCTTAACAATGAGTTCCGATTCGAAAGTTTCTGTTTTAATATTATCATTTAATTTAAGATGGCTTATACCATCTTTATGATCACTTTCAATGTCATCCATAATTAATTTTTTTTTAATTCCTGCGAACATTTTTAAAGTATCTAATGTTGAACTTTCAATATGATATAATTCCTCTAATGTACCTCTATCTGGAATAATCATTTCTTTACATTTAGAAATAACAGCACATCTATCATATATGATATCATCTTCTCCTCCCCAACCCCATAATTGATTCGGAAATCCATTAATTTTTTTTAATAATTTGATAGAGAATGCAGTTACACCTCCAAAGTATGTATAATGTGAATATTTTTTACCCTTATTGCCTATATGTATTGGAATATCAGAAGTATAAAAATAATATGGTAAAAGATCATCAGATGGAATTAAATCAACATCGTGAAAAATGATATTATTATAGCCTTCTTTTTCTGCAAGTAAAACTCCTAAATTGCATAATTGTCCTCTATTAAATTTATCATTATTATTTGTTTGTTCTATTATAAATATTTTATAAGTATAGTCTTTTAATAATGTTTTTTTGGAAGTCCAGAATTTAATAAATGTATCTAATTGGTCTTTTCTATTTTGTATTTTATTATCTCGATATGGTACTATTATAGCAGTTTTTATATTTTTATCAGTATTTTTCCAATCAATTGATACTTCTTTTCTTTCTATAATCTTTCTATTTTTTTTATATATCCAATATTTTTTATTATTTTCTTCATGTGTAAATTGTTTATTGCTGATTTTTTTAAATATATTTTCCATATAATCAAATATATATGATTTAGTAAAATACTTTTCACAAAATTTAGTAGCATTTTTAACTATATTTTTACAGGTATCATCATTTAATTTACACCATTTGATAATATCTGCTAAATCACTTAAATCAGATTTAATAGGCACATAATGTTCATATGGGACTAATAAATGTTCAAACCATAACATATATTTTGATTCTACTTTTAATATAACAGAATTTCTACTTAACATATAAGATAATCTATATGCTGCGGAATTACCTTCTATATAAATTAAATATTTGAATTTTATTTGTGTTTCATGATCTATAAAATTAACTAGTTCTACTCCTTTGTCTCTTAATATTTTTTTTTTTTGAAATTTTAAAACACCATTTTCTGCACGATTCCTACTTGAAAATCGTATAATACCTGCATCCAAGAAAGGTACATTATCTATTGTATTTTTTTCATTATACTTGTTATTTTTTTTCCAATCATTATTAATTTTAGTTATATGTAATCTAGGATTTTTATATAAATCAGTACTACATCCTGTAGCAGTGCCTCTAAAAAAAGCAGTATTTACCTTATCATCCCAATTTGGTTCATCTGTCTTTAAATACTTGTTTTCGCATCCATTGACAAAATATTTTTGTGTAATAAAATTCCATTCATCAGATGAAGGGATTGGTATATCCGCATATTCATCTCGAGTAGATTGTGATAATATAGGAGTAAAATAATAATATTTACCTATATCCAAGTTATGTTTTTTACCTACAATTCCTTCAAATGGGTGTGTTCTATCTTTTTTTAAAAAAGGCAAATCTTTTTTATTAATAAAAAAAACGACGTCTGGTACTTTTCTATTTTCACATGTTTGTTCTATTAAATTTTTTAATTCAACCCAATATGTATCATTAACATATGGCTTACCACTACCTTTCTCTGTAAAAATTAAACACCCCATTGCGGACCATTTTGACTTGTCATTATCTGAATAAAATTTCTTTTTTATAGGATACATCTTATTTTTATGATCAAAATATTCTTTAGTTGATTTATATTTATCTTCTAATTTTATTACATTGTGCCAATCATTGCGAAAATTTAAATTATTAAATGGTAGAAATTTACTTAATTTATTGTCTTTAATTTCAATATAAATGCCATTGCCTATTAAATAAAATAAATAATCTAATGTTGCTTTTATTGTATCTTTATAAAAAAATCTATACACGTCAGAATTGAGTTTATCATCAACAATCTCTTGAAATGATGTTTTAAATTTAGTCCCATTGAATTCATTGATTTTAACTTGTGTCAATTCTTTTTCATTGATAATTAATGGATAAACAGTATTAATATCTTGTTTTGCATACTTAATATTTTTTTTACATTCAATCCTATCATTATATACTTCTTTATTATTCTGCATTTATAATTAATAGAGATATTTTTTTAGAATATAATTAATTTCTTTACTTATATATAAGTACCACTCACTAAAAACAATAAACATGTTTTTATAATGCCTATTTGTATATACATATTACGAATATACACGTAGACATCCAAATATATATTTATACCCTCTCTTTATTATTCTACATATATAATTAATATCTTCAAATAAAAAAAAATATATATAGATATTTTTTTTCTTTTTCATATATAAGTACCAACTACTGAAAACAATAAACATGTTTTTATATTAAATAAATAATAATTATAATCAAATAATTATTATTTATTTAACAGATTCTATCTAGTTTATATAATAAAAAATGTTAAATTTTATGAAGAACCCTCGAAAATAATAGGTAAAAAGAGAAGTTTTATCTGATACAAAAATAGATTGTGATGATTCTGAAATGTCAAAATAAATATTTTGGTAATTTTTATTATATTGAAACAAAAATTGAAATATTTTATTATATTGAAACAAAAATTGAAATATTTTATTTATAAATGATATTATAATATATATTATAGCATCATTTATAATGCCTGTTTTGGGTACGTATTACGGTAATAGTGAGAATCAAATATTAGAGTTCAAAGAATTCTACTTGAAAATACAACCAGACGAGTACTTAGACGACGACATTATATATGATATAATAAAAACGGGTAAATGGCACAATGGTTTAGATAAATTAATTTTAGATAATATTAAATGTTATCTAAAAATATATATTCCAAAATATATATCATGTTATTTTAATTCTCAAAGTAATGGGAAATTAATAATAGGTATAAACGATAGTGGTGAAATAACTGGTATTCCATATAGAGGCAATATAGATGTTGATTATATTCGATCATATATAACAGAACTAATACCTCGATATACGCGAGGTACAAAAACAATACATTCCAAAATTAAAATTAGTATTGAAAAGTTAGATGTTTCAATTGATTTTTTAGAAGATCCAGTTAATAAACTTATTAACATAATGCATAATAAGTTATATATGTATAAGAGTAAATTTAGTAAATATAATAATGCAAAGAAGATATGGATAACCAAATTATCTAAATATTGTGTAAAGATATTTAATGTTATAAATGATTCTATATTAAGAGGAGAACTAATCCAATTTATTAAAAAAAATAATGGTAATGCAAATATAATAAAACATCTTGAGAATACACAAGAAATACCAGTTACATTAAATGAAGAGTTTTATATAAGAATGAAAGACAAGACTGATTTAATATACTGGGCTACAAGTTTTAAGGATTATCATATTGGTAAGATTCAAAAAATACGGCCATCGTGTGATTTACTACCAAGTTTAATAAATAGTTCCATTATTTTGAGTAAAATTTCAGATATGAGATATAAGTTAATTAATGCAAATAAAGATATAAATTATTATCTTATAATTATAGATATTCTAGGAAAAGAAAATAGTAAAGATATTCAATTTAGATTACCTAAGTCAGATATATGGTATAAAAGAACAAGAGTATGTTTGAATTCAGGGCCTGGATGTATTTAATTTATAAACTATATTTAATATAATTCTATTAAATATTCTTTATGGTGTGTTTTAGGAAACATGTCATATTCTTGTATCATTCGATAATCGTAATCAAATAATTCTAAATCTCTTTCTAATGTTTTTAAACAACATGATAAATATAAAATTTGTTTCACATTTCCAGATGTTTTTAATTTATTAAGTTTTTGTATAACTGTTTCATATAATCCACGTCTTGGTGGATTAATAAAAATAACAATATCTTCATCTGTGATAATTTCATTGTTATCTGTAATAACAGCTTCAACTGAGTTACATATAAAATTACAATTGTTAATATTATTTTTAATAGCATTATGTTCCGCGACGTTAATTGCATTTTGATTTATTTCAATACCAATACATTTTTTATAATATTCAGACATAATAATTGAAACTACTCCTACACCACAATAGAGGTCAAATAATATATAATCTTTATTTTTAATTAATTTCTCTATAATATTTCGGTACATTATATTTAACATATTATTATTTGTTTGAAAAAATGATCCTGCCTTTATTCCAATATTTTTATCACACACGTTATAGTAAATATGTGAAGTTCCTGCAAATAATTTAAATTCAGATCTAAAATCATTTTTATTTTTATTTTCAATTTGATAATACATGGAACTGATATTGTAATTAGATATATTCCAAAAATTTAATATTTTAATAATATCTTCGTTATACTCATGAAAATAAAACTCTAACATGAACTGCATTTTTTCATTATGTCTTATTGCAACATGATTAAAACAACCATCATTTGATTCATAATTATAAATGGAATCAATATTATTAACTTTAATCCATAATAATAAATTTCTTGCTATTATTTTTGTTTCTACATTTATTAAATCTATTAATTCTACAGGAATTAATTCTCTACTATTTTTATTTTTATATATACCTATATCGGATTCATTGTTATAATCTGAAAACGTTAATAATATGTTATTTCTAAAAATATTATCCATATTTTATTAATTTAAATAAATAAATATTATTTTATTTAAATTAATTTCAATTTTTATACATATTTACTTGTATTCTTCTCAAATAGTGAAATTGCATGTTGTACAACTTCTACTGTATTTTTATCTTTTTCACCAAGTTTCATTTCAACTCGCGCATCTGCTAAGGCAATTTTAAATGGTGGAATTGTTAGTTTAGGGGCCTTTGATCCTACTACTAAACTAATTACGTCATTTCTAAATCTATTCATTTCTTTCATAATTGGGTTTAATTCCTTCTTAGGAGCATTAGGATCTTTAATTGCCTTGACCTTCGTCTTTTTAACTGGTGCCGCGGATACTTCCTCGACTTGTTCTTCAGTTGTAGATTTCTTTCCTTTGCTGGCTCTAGCCTTTTTAACTGGTGCTGCACTCACTTCTTCAACAGCTGAACTCACTTCTTCTGCAGTCACTATAGATTTTTTAGCTTTACTGGCTCTAACCTTTTTAACTGGAGTTGCAGCGGCTTCTACTACTTCTGGTTCTTCAGTCGCAGCTTTTTTAGCTTTACTTTTTGCTGTTCTCTTTGTTTTGATTGTTACAGCGGCTTGTTCTGTATTCTTAGATTCAATAACATTTTTATCTGTTTCAACGGTTGGCATATTACTTTACTCTATCTACACTGTTATATTTAAGTATATTTACTTGCCTATCTTAAATAGTATTAATCAATTTTAAATGATAATTAAAAGAATATGTGATAAATCTGTATGTGACTAATAGAATTAATTAATAAAAATACATAATTGAGTGGTTTATACATCTTTTAAGATTTAAAATTGATTAATACTATCTATATTGTTTTATTACTTAATAATAAAACAATTATGTTAAATATTATGAAAAATAATACAATCTTTCCAGATTATATTAAATTACAATTATGTAATGAATTTACATCAAAAATAAACAATACAGTGAAACCATATAAAGAAGATGTGTCGGATGCAGTAATTTATTCATTATTAGAAAATAAAAATATTAAATCAAAAAGAAGAAAATCCTTAAAAACATCATTTAAATCGGATGATATTAAAGAACAAATAAAAAATAATATTTGTCCTTTAATATATTCTATGTTAAAACAAGAATATCCATCTAATGTGTATCATATTGAAATTGGAGAACAAATTTTTGATTATATTAAATATGATAATGGAGGATATTTCGAACCACATAGAGATTGGGTTAGAGTTACTAATTCGCAACAAATACAATATACATTAATAATTGGTCTAACTGAAGAACATGCGTGCAATTACGGAGGTAATACAATTATTTGGATTCCAGTTACAGAGCTTAATCTATTAGATTATAAAATGTTAACAGAATCTACAACAGATGATGAAAATTTTAAATTGACATGTAAAAAATATAATTTACCACAAAATCAAGATGATTTGATGATATTATTTAAAATGAATTTATCAGATGAAAAATATATACCAACAAAAATACCTTGTTATATGCAAGGTATTGGATTATTATTTCAATCGGGATTTTTACATAGTGGAGAAGTTTTTTATGAATGGTATAAACCAAAAGAGTTATTAAGTTTAGTTATAAATATAACTGGTATAACAAATACTAATTTACAAATAAATCAATTTGAAAGAAATGATATATTAACCAACAATAACATTAAATTTACATCTTGGATAGATGATACAAGTGATAAATTCATTATGTTTGATGAATTTGAAAGTTGGATGTGTTCTAATGATTCGGAAATAATATTCAAAAATAATTTATTACCTTTTCAAATAATTGTATCTAATGGTAATTATAATTATAATAGTTTTTCCAATAATTATTTAAGATACATTAATTTGTATGAAAATTTAGAAATTAGTAATTCCAATAATATTAATATACTTGATCAAATTAATAAAACTCTTGTCGATATTTATAATAAAACTAAAATTAGTCTTAATAAAAGAGGACGAGAAACTCATATCACATCTGAACTAATTAATGTTACAAATGATGATAATGATATTAAAAAACTAGATGGATTTAGATTTAATGATGATAAAATAAAAAGTTTAACTGAACAAAAAAATAGTATCATTTGCGAAATAACAAATTATTATCTTAATATTGTCAAATTATCAAATAATTGTAAAGTAAAAAGAGTTGAAGAAGTATTAAATACTTGGGAAGAATCTGGATGCAATGATGACGGAGATGAATATGATGAAACAACATATTTAACTTGTCAAATAGATATTAAATTTTGTTTTTTTAAATTAGATTCTAAATCTTCAATAGTGTAAAATCATACTTACAATAAAGATATGTTTATTATATCTAGTTTATAAATTTTAATGTATAAAAATAATACATTAAAAATTAAGTAAAGAACTTTGATAGAGATATGTTTATCATCTCT
>Ga0115565_10002700_pt1 | contig 13214 bp, 10 predicted proteins | sample COGITO_mtgs_1105_FD_87199 | JGI IMG/M metagenome (GOLD analysis project Ga0115565, IMG submission 87199) | Pelagic marine microbial communities from North Sea - COGITO_mtgs_110530 | ecosystem: Environmental > Aquatic > Marine > Epipelagic | place: Germany:Helgoland, sampling site Kabeltonne... | reverse complement strand
GTTTGTCTAATCCTGAGTAGGAACGGCAACACCTTAGTAGTATCACCGTATTTTAGACCTAAAGGTCTCTAAACCATTACTTTGTGAAGCCAGTAGGAGTCGAACCTACAATCGCCACATTCGTAGTGTGGTGCATTATCCAGTTATGCTATGGCTCCCTCAATATGTCAATTTATTTACCTAATCATTCACCTATAAAATGATGAGTTCAGTAATACTGTACTCTGCAGACTTATAACCAACTGAGCCGTAATCAAGTGCACTATTCAGTTATGCTACGAGGCCGCATTTTGGCAAAACTAAGAAATTATAATTTTATTTTCATTGAACCTGTGGGCTTTTCGCTAATAATTTTGAATAATAATCAAAATCAATGTCAGCATATTCCTAATGATGTTATTTTATTTTGAAATAGTTTGTAATTTAAAGACAAAATCTACCGTCATGTTATCTCAATCCACCAAAATATTCTTAGTTCTGATTTCATACTTATTGATTATAGGATGTGCCGAATCTAAAAAAAACATAACCTACCAAACCCTCTGGTATGACGAAGCCGCAGCCGTTTGGGAAGAGGCACTTCCACTTGGAAATGGAAGGTTGGGCGTTATGGTTTTTGGTGATCCTAGGAGTGATCGTATCCAATTAAACGATGATTCGCTATGGCCTCACGATCTTCAGTGGGAACATCCACCTGGTGGGCCCGAGGAATTAAAGTCCATTCGAGAAATTCTTTTGCAAGGAGATGCGAAATCTGCAGATTCTCTGATGGTTCACTATTTTTCCAACAAGTCCATTACCCGTTCGCACCAAACTTTGGGGGACTTGTATCTAAACTGGGACCATCGTGATGTATCAGACTATAAACGTTCGTTGGATTTGAGTACTGCTATTTCGCATACCCAATATAAAGCAGAAGGTTATGACGTTGAACAAAAGGTTTTTGTATCTCATCCACATCAAACCATGGTCATCACCCTTAGCTCCAAGCATCCAAAGGGATTGAATGGAAATATCAGATTGGATCGTCCCCTAGATGAGGGAGAAAAAACGGTTACGGTCAAAAGTTTTGATCAACAAATTCTTATGCAAGGAGAGGTGACCCAGCGAGCAGGGAAATTTAAATCTGAACCACATCCCATATTGTCGGGGGTTAAGTTTGAGACTCGACTTTCCGCCCAGCATACAGGAGGTAAGATTACATCGGTGTATAATGGGCTAGCATTGGCTGGCGTGAAGAAACTAACCCTTTTTATTGTGAGTAATTCGGATTATTATACTCCACAGTATGCAGAGAAAAACAATAAAGAACTGAAAAAAGTATTGGCAACCAACTTGAAAGAGATTGAGAGTTTACACATCAAGGATCATCAATCTTATTTTAACAGAACCCAACTAGAATTGGGAGGAGATAAGGCTCTTAGTCTGCTTACTACCGATGAAAGATTGAAAAGAGTAAAAGCAGATTCGTTGGATCCGGGATTGAGTCAACTTTTGTTTGACTATGGTCGTTACTTACTTATTGGATCTTCACGACCTGGTACCCAACCTGCCAACCTTCAGGGCTTATGGAATAAACACATCAATGCTCCTTGGAATGCTGATTACCATCTAAATATTAATTTACAGATGAACTATTGGTTGGCCAACCTTACAGGTCTTCACGAATTGAATGAACCATTATTTGACTATCTGGATCGCTTGTTGGAGAGTGGAAAGATCACTGCTCAAAAGAATTTTGGAATGCGAGGCAGTGTTTTTCCCCATGCCACAGATCTTTGGGTCCCTTCGTGGCTCAGAGCTGCAACAGCCTATTGGGGCGTTTCATTTGGAGCAGGGGGGTGGATGATGCAGCATTATTGGTATCACTATCAATTTACAAAGGATGAGAACTTCCTCAGAACTCGAGCATATCCCGCCATGGAACAAGTAGCACTCTTTTATTCGGATTGGCTGGTAGAAGATCCCAGAGACCAAACATTAATTTCGTTACCATCATCTTCTCCAGAAAACCGATACATTAACCAAAAAGGGGAATCAGTTGCGCTGTGTAGGGGCAGTGCTATGGATCAGCAGGTGATTCATGAAATCTTTAGCAATTACCTTGAAGCCAGTGAAATTTTAAAAATCAGAAGTGAGCTGACATTAAAAATCGCTGAACAACTCAAAAAACTGAGACCCGGTTTTGTATTGGGGAAAGAAGGAAGGATACTCGAATGGGATAGAGAATACGAAGAGCCTGAACCTGGGCACAGGCATATGTCTCATTTGTATGGATTTCATCCTGGAGACCAAATTTCCAAAGATCAAGATCCCGAACTCTTCCAAGCCGTTAGAAAAACTTTAGATTATCGACTGGAAAATGGTGGGGCTGGAACAGGTTGGAGTAGGGCATGGCTGATCAACTGCTCAGCCCGATTGATGGATGGGGAAATGGCTCACAATCACATTCAATTGCTGTTTCAGAAATCCATGTTCAAAAATTTGTTTGATGCCCACCCTCCATTTCAAATTGATGGAAACTTTGGATTTACCTCTGGGGTAGTGGAAATGCTTCTTCAATCTCATGAAAGCAGTGGTATTAGATTATTACCGGCATTACCTAAGGCATGGAAAAAAGGTAGCGTAAAAGGACTCATTGCTAGGGGAAACATAACCGTAAATATGGATTGGGACAATGGAAAGCTTGGAAAGCTTATGCTTAAATCGAATGAGAAACAGTCAGTAAAACTATTGTATCTCGACAAGGAGTATATTTTTGATCTCCAACAAAACAAACCATTGATTTACGATTTTCAATGATCTGTTGAAATTTTTTGGGGGCTCTATTAGGGATGTTTGATTCAAAATTCCGCTTTAATTCCTATATGCTATCTTTGACCAAATTTAATCCATGGCCTTTTTTGCAGTAATAATTGGAATATTTATCCTTATTAAAGGGGGAGATTGGTTGATGCGAGCTGCTGTGGCTCTTTCCTTGCGCTTTTCTATCCCTAAGATTGTCATCGGGATGACGGTAGTTTCTTTTGCTACTTCAGCGCCTGAATTAATTGTTAGTATTCAGTCTGCGTTGAGTGGACACCCTGACTTGGCTTTGGGGAATGTTGTAGGTTCAAATATTGCAAACCTCGGTCTTGTATTGGCCGTTACCATTATAATTTCTCCTATTGATGTCACATCGAGTTTTTACAAAACCGATTGGCCTATGATGATGTTGGCTTCATTACTTTTTTATTTTTTTATTGTCATCGATAACAAGTTGGTGGCTTATGAAGGAGCCATTCTATTTGTTTTGCTTCTGGTTTTTATGGTTTATTTGATCAAGTATCAAAAAACGGCAGTTTTGGATGAAGCACCCGAAGACGATCAAGCCTTGAATGCTTCTAAAACATTTACTTATTTGTTATTAGGAGGATTTTCTTTGTGGTTGGGATCCGAAACTTTGATAAAAGGTGCAGTAAGTTTGGCTCATGATTTAGGAGTAAGTGAACGAATCATCAGTGTTTCCATTATTTCGTTGGGAACAAGTATTCCCGAGCTTTCGGCTTCGATAATTGCAATTCTAAATAAAGAAAAAGCCATTTCATTGGGCAATCTCATAGGGTCCAATATTTTCAATTTACTCGCTGTTATGGGCATAACCTCCATGATTCACCCTGTGGAGATTCAGGATAAAGGATTGTTGAGTAATGACATTTGGTGGATGTTTGGCATTTCTTTTTTGATCCTACCTTTGGTATTTTTCCCTCGAGGATCTAAGTTGGCTTGGATCGATGGCCTGATATTGTTGATCCTTTATAGTATTTTTATTCTACCCTTATTTATATAAAAAATCCCACTATAAAGTGGGATTTTAAACATCAAGTTTCAGCTATTTAAATAAATATAGTAGTATTAAACTTTAGCTGACTTAACTGTTTTGATGATTCTACTTGCAATCTTGTATGGATCTCCGTTAGAAGCAGGTCTTCTGTCTTCCAACCAACCTTTCCATCCTTGCTCTACAGTCATGATGGGAATTCTGATGGATGCTCCACGGTCAGATACACCAAAGCTGAATTCATCTATGGATTGCGTTTCGTGATCTCCAGTAAGTCGTTGGTCATTGTATGCACCATAAACATCGATATGTTCTTTTACAACGGGTCGGAAAGCCTCACATATTTTTTCATAAATCTCTTTAGAACCACAAGTTCTTAAAATTTCATTGGAGAAGTTGGCATGCATTCCAGAGCCATTCCAGTCGGTAGCTCCAAGGGGTTTTGGATGCCAGTTGATGGCCAATCCGTACTTTTCACCCAATCGCTCCAATAGATATCTAGAAATCCAAATTTGATCTCCAGCTTCTTTAGCTCCTTTGGAGAAACATTGATATTCCCATTGTCCAGAAGCCACCTCAGCGTTGATTCCTTCAACATTGATACCTGCTTCCAAACATTGCTCTAAATGTTCTTCGATCATCTCTCTGCCAAAGGCATTTTTGGCCCCTGCCGAACAGTAGAATTGCCCTTGAGGGGTTTGATCTTTTGGAAAACCTAAAGGCAAATTGGTTTCGGGATCCCATAGAAAGTATTCTTGCTCAAATCCAAACCAAAAATCATTATCATCATCATCAATGGTTGCTCTTCCGTTGGACACGTGAGGAGTACTATCGGCGTTAAGCACTTCAGTCATTACCAAATATCCATTTTTCCGATCTGGGTCTGGATATAATGCCACGGGCTTAAGCAGACAATCTGAGGAGTTTCCTTCGGCTTGTTGGGTTGAAGAACCATCGAATGACCACATAGGACAACCTTCTAATGTGCCATCAAAATCACTCACGATCTTTGTTTTGCTTCGCAAACTGGCTGTAGGCTTATAGCCATCCAACCAAATGTATTCCAATTTAGACTTACTCATATAATTAATTTTTAGTTTTCTAATATTCAAAAATAAAATTTCTTGAATATACCACCCCTTTTCAGGGAGTTAATTCTAAAAACTATTAAACATTTTTATGAACACCTTAATTTTTTTGGGGTAAATTTTGATTATCACAAAATTTTGGGACACTAATCTAAAATTTTTCATTTATAAATTATCTTTGTTTAGTTTCCAAAACACCTCACTGATGAACTACTTGAGAAAAAAAAGTCTCGAAAATCTTTTTGGCAAGCAACCAAAATCATTTGAAAATGATCAAAAATACTCTTCTCTTTTTGCGAGCCATGTATTTACTGATGCTGTATTAGAACAATACGTCAATAAAGAAACATATAATCAGGTTGCCCAAGCTGTAAATAAGGGGTCGAAAATCAACCGAAGATATGCAGATCAAATTGCCGCTTCTCTCAAAGCCTGGGCGATGTCCAAAGGAGCGACCCATTATACCCATTGGTTTCAACCTTTGACTGGAGGAACAGCAGAAAAACACGATGCTTTTTTTGACCTCCAATCCTCGGGTAAACCTATGGAAAATTTTGAAGGGACTCAATTGGTGCAGCAAGAACCAGATGCTTCCAGTTTTCCCAGTGGTGGGATTCGCAATACTTTCGAAGCCCGAGGCTATACTGCTTGGGACCCTACTTCTCCTGCCTTTATCCTCGATAAAACGCTTTGTATCCCGACCATCTTTGTTTCTTATACTGGAGAAGCATTGGATTATAAAACCCCGCTACTTAAATCCATTCAGTCGCTAGACAATGCTGCCACGGAAATTTGTAAATACTTTGATAAAAATGTAACCAAGGTCAATGCTACTTTGGGTTGGGAGCAAGAGTATTTTTTGGTGGACAAGTCTTTGGCTGCCTCTAGACCAGATCTAATCATTACCGGTAGAACACTTTTTGGTCATCAGCCTTCCAAAGGACAACAGTTGGATGATCATTATTTTGGTTCCATTCCCCCACGTGTGCTCTCTTATATGAAAGAATTGGAACATTCGGCCATTCAATTGGGAATTCCCCTCAAAACCCGCCACAATGAAGTTGCTCCTGGTCAATTTGAGTTGGCGCCTGTTTATGAAGAGGCCAATTTGTCTGTCGACCACAATTCTTTAGTGATGGACTTGATGCGAAAAATTGCAAACAAGCACGATTTTATTGTGCTATTTCACGAAAAGCCTTTTGAGGGTATTAACGGATCAGGAAAACACAACAACTGGTCTCTATCTACCAATACTGGAGTCAACTTGCTGAGTCCGGGTAAAACCCCGATGAGCAATCTTCAGTTCCTCACCTTCTTTATCAACACTATTGCAGCTGTCTTGACGCATGAGTCCTTGATGAGGGCTTCGATTGCAAGTGCAAGTAATGATTTTCGACTGGGATCGAGTGAAGCACCGCCTGCCATACTCTCTGTTTTTATAGGAAAACAATTGACGGCTGTTCTGGATAACTTGGAAAATGTTTCCAAAGGGAAACTTTCACCCGAAGAAAAAACGGATCTCAAGCTCAATGTTATTGGGAAAATTCCTGAGATCCTATTGGACAATACCGATAGAAATAGGACATCTCCATTTGCCTTTACAGGAAATAAATTCGAGTTTAGGGCAGTGGGCTCTAAGTCAAATTGTGCCAAGTCTATTACGGTTCTCAATGCCGCAGTAGCCCAACAATTGGAAAAATTTGGCAAGGAGGTTGAAGACTTGATTGAGAAAAAGGAGATGAAAAAGGACGATGCCATTTTTAATGCCTTGAGAGACAACCTGAAAGGGATTAAAAACATACTTTTTGAAGGGGACGGCTATAGTGATATATGGATAGAAGAGGCAAAAAAGCGAGGACTGAGCCACAATCAAAATACCCCTGATGCCTTGACGGCTTATATCTCCAAAAAAAGCATTTCACTTTTTGAACAAACAATGGTGTTTTCGGAACGAGAAGTTATGGCGAGGTACACTGTCGATCTTAAGGAATATATCATGCGGGTTCAAATTGAGTCTAGGACTTTGGGAGACATTGCTCGAAACCATATCATTCCAACCGCAATTAAATTCCAAAATGTACTGATTAAAAATGTAAAAGGTTTAAAAGAAATTTATGGGAACGATTTCCAAAAGCATGCCGAAGTGCAGTTAAAAATTATCGAACGCATCTCTGGACATATTAATGAAATCAATAAAGGGATAGTGCAAATGGTTGAAACCCGAAAATCTTTGAATAAGATTGAAGAAGAATATGAAAAAGCCCATGCTTATTGTGAAAAAGTATTGCCTTTTTTGAAAGACATCAGATATCACTGTGATAAGTTAGAGTTGGTCACAGACGATGACCTATGGCCCTTGGCCAAATACCGAGAACTTTTGTTTTGTCGTTGATAAAAAAAAAATCGAATCCCAATGGGTTAGGGGAATAGTATTAAATTTGAATTCTAATCAAATCAATGACAGATAAAAGGTATAACCTAAGAGGTGTTTCTTCTCAGAAGGAGGACGTACACAATGCCATAAAAAATATAGACAAGGGCCTTTTTCCAAAAGCTTTTTGCAAGGTCGTACCTGATTTTTTGACAGGAAGTGAGGCCCATTGTTTGGTCATGCATGCAGACGGAGCAGGAACCAAAAGTTCGCTAGCTTATGCCTATTGGAGAGAAACTGGAGATCTTTCCGTTTGGAAAGGCATTGCTCAAGATGCCTTAATCATGAATATTGATGATCTGCTTTGCGTTGGGGTAACCAACGATATTTTGTTGTCATCTACTATTGGAAGAAATAAAAATAAGATTCCGGCCGAAGTACTATCTGCCATCATCAATGGAACCGAAGAACTACTGGTTGATTTGGCAAAGTATGGTGTAAGAATTCACAGCACTGGAGGCGAAACGGCCGATGTTGGAGATTTGGTAAAAACCATTATTGTTGATTCTACCGTTACCGCCAGAATGAAAAGAAGTGAGGTGATAGACAATGCAAATATCAAGGCTGGTGATGTGATTGTAGGCTTGGCCTCCTTTGGGCAGGCCAGCTATGAGGATCAATACAATGGAGGTATGGGGAGCAATGGATTGACTTCGGCTCGTCATGATGTGTTTGGTGCTGCTCTGAAAGAAAAATATCCTGAGACCTTTGACAATGACTTGCCCACTGATTTAATTTACTCTGGTTCCAAAAGATTAACTGACCCCACCAATACGCCTTTGGATGTTGGACAATTGGTGTTGTCTCCTACGCGTACCTATGCACCGGTTATTAAGGAGGTATTGGATACCATAGACCGAAAAGACATACACGGGATGGTACATTGTAGTGGGGGAGCTCAAACCAAAATTTTACATTTTATTGACCAGTTGCATATTATCAAAGACAATCTGTTTGATTGTCCTCCACTCTTCGAATTGATAAAAAACGAATCGGGTACTGATTGGAAAGAGATGTACGAAGTCTTTAATATGGGACACCGTATGGAAATTTATCTTCCCGAATCTGTAGCAGAAAAAGTGATCGCTATTTCAAGATCATTCAATATTGATGCACAAATCGTCGGGAGGGTAGAGGCTTCTTCCTCCAAAAAGTTGACCATCTCATCCCAATGGGGGATTTTTAAATATTGATTTTTTATTTAAATTTATTTAAATTTTACGGTAGGGTAAATGTTTTTGAGATTGTTAAATCATTAAACAAGTATCCCTTACTAATTTAATCTTCTGTTACCCTAATCCCAATCTGAAATGAACAATTGTTTGTATAGTAACGACCTACTGAAAAATGAATCCAACTCCCCCTTCGATTTGTGATGAATCACATTACAAAAAACTGTATTTAGAGTATTCCGATCGTTTGTATCGTTACTTGGTTTATGCTTATGGGGTTGCTGTTGATGCAGAAGATATCACACAAAATGTTTTCCTAAAACTTTGGGAAGATTGTTCTCGTTTTAATCAAAAAAACATCAAAAGCTTGATTTTTACTATGGGTAAAAACATGAGTATCAATCAAATAAAAAAAAATAAAAGAGGAGAAGGTTTTGTTTTTATGGACAAAGTTCTTTCCAATCCAGAGTCTCAATTGGAGGAAAAAGAATTTCATCAAAAGTTAGTGCATAGGATAGAACAATTAAATGAAAATGAAAGGTTGGTGTTTATGATGAGTCGTTTGGAGGACTTGTCGTATAAAGAAATAGCAAACCAATTAAGTATAAGCCAAAAAACAGTAGAGAAGCGAATGCATAGTGCTTTGAAGTTTTTACACGATCGGCTATCAGTGAATTTAAAGAAAAAATAAGATGAATCGAAATAATTATCTTGCCCGATGGAGCCAAGGCTTTGAGAAAGACGAAACCTTAGAAAACCTTGAGGGCCAAGACGCCTTGAAGCTCTATAAAAAAATACTAAAATCAACCGAATCGATTAAAGTAGATTTTCCAACTAGTTTGGAATGGGAAAATTTCTCAAGAAAATTACCAAAAAAAACTTCGATAAAGAAGTTGAATATTCGGTTGATATGGTCAATGGCAGCCAGTCTGGTTTTATTATTTGGATTGAATTTATATTTCACTGCTGAAGAGACGATCACAGCCCAAGGCTTGATCAAACATATCGAATTACCAGATGGAAGTTTGGCCAAACTTAATCCAGGGTCATCCATTGATTTCAAACGTACATTCGGGTGGTGGAATCGAAACATTAATATGAAAGGAGATGTTGTCTTTTCCGTCCAAAAAGGCATACCCTTTAATGTTCATTCATCAGAGGGAAAGGTTGAAGTATTGGGAACTGTTTTTAGAGTTATCTCGTTTGAAAATTATTTTGCTGTCAGTTGTAAGGAAGGGAGAGTAGCGGTAACCCATGAAAATAAAAGATTAGGATTGGGAGCAGGAAATGCCTATAACAATATTACTCGGACGGTTACTTCACAGAACTTTGACAAGTTTGAAAAGAATGAGGGGCTTTATTATGAGAGTACTCCATTGGCCTATCTTGTTTTTGTCATGGAGCAAGTCTATGGAATTTCGGTCGAACTTTTTACGTCCAAGCCCTATTACTTTACTGGAGTATTACCCATAAAAGATAAGGAGGAGGCATTTCAAATTTTGGCGGAGACTTTTTCACTTCAAATAAAAGCCTACCAGAACGGAAATATTGATATAGTAGAACCTTGATTAATGAGACTCGTAGTATTACTGTTAATATTCATCTCTGTTGCCCAAGCACAATCACCTGTGAGGAGTTTGAAAAAAACGCTTTCGGAAGCGGAGAAAAAATATGGACAAATTTACTCCTATGACGATCTGTTTGTAAGTAATCACTTGGTGTTAGAAACACCACTCCCTCATAAAATTGATGATTTTTTAAAAATTCTTACACAAGATTACCATTTTAGAGTTTTAAAAAGAGAGAACAATATCATTCTATCGCCTAAGCTTCAGTTCCAAGACAATATTCTTTGTGGTTATATCAAGAGCCAACGTTTTGATCGCGGAATTCAGAATGTTCTCGTTGAAGCGGGAAAACAGTTTACAACAACAGATTCATTGGGTTACTTTTTTTTAATTACTTACCCAATAAAAAAGGGAAGCTTCAATTCAAGACAGTTCAATATGGAGTCAAGTCCATTGATTACCAAATTACTGCTGACTGTGAAGATTACTATATTGATGATGATGAAATCAAGTTGGGAGAAGTGATTTTGGAATACATCGTTCCTCCTATTGAGAAAAGAAGCAATGGTTCTTATGGGATTGATTTGACCCAACTTCCAACAGCACCAGGCTCGGTCAATCCTGATATTATCGAATTAATCCAACTCCTGCCAGGGGTAAGTAACCCAAATGAGAACAGTACTATTTTTATTCGAGGAGGTACACCAGATCAAAATAAAATCAATTGGAATAATATTCGAGTATATCAAAACCATCATGCCAATGGAGGACTGTCTCCCTTTAATCCCTATTCCATTGACAAAATAGAGTTAATGGTTAAAGGGGTTCCCGCCAACTACGGTGAGCACACCTCTGGAATGGTACTCCTAAAAAACCAATCTCGATCTGGCAAAACTGGTTTGAGAGCTTCTGCTGGAGTCAATCTTTTAGATACTGATTTTGTAATTAAATATAAGACTCCAAAAAAAACATATCTGAACTTTTCGGCACGATCCTCTTTTAAAAACTTATTGTAACAAAGTTTTAAAGAGAACACTTTCAATCGATTTGCTGAAGCTAATGAACAAAGTATCACTTTGGAAGACCAAGAGATTTTTTACAATGACTTCACTTTGTCCTCTGGATTGACACTCAATAAGTTTTCCATTTTTGACCTCTATACGTTTTACTTAGAAGACCAAATAGATTATGAATTGTACAATGCTGACATAGAATTTAGAGACCATTTGGATTCTAAAAATTGGGGCTTGGGTACAAAGTATTCTTATTCTAAGAATCAGCGTATTTGGGATTTTAATTTATCGCATAGTGCATTTGAAATGATGTATTCAAGATTTTTGGAAGAATATCCAATAGGCGAGGTTGGAAACGAAGATGAAGCAGAGTACAAAGCAATGTCTTATCGTGCTAATAAGGTTAGGGAGACTAATGCTAGTCTGATGCGGCAACTGTCATACAATTCAAATTATTTTTTTTCTTGGGGAGTTGAGTATCTATACCGTAAAGTCGATTTCAAATATCAGCCAGATTTGAACCGTCCAGAATATGAGATTATACAAAAGGCCAATGAATATAATCTTTCCTTTTTTGGGATATTAAAATCCAATTTTTCGGAGCGTCATCTTTTGGAATTGGGGTTGAGACACAATTATTTTAATTCTATCAAAAGCCATCGATTGGAACCCCGTCTTAATTTGACCCAATACCTAAACTCCAAATGGACCTTACAAACAACCTTTGAAAGTAAATCACAGTCTATTTTTCGTTCCAATGAAACTATTAATAACAGTACAGACAAAACTAATAATTTATGGATTGGACTGGGAAATGCTCATTACCCCTTATTGAAATCCAATCAGTTCAGTCTGGGAACAATATATGAATCTAAAGCAGTTGTAATCGAATTGGATGGGTATCGAAGGTGGTTTTATGGAGTCTCTACTTTTGGTTTTGGTTACCTAGACCCAAACGACCAAGACCACCATGTCGGAAAATCAAACATTCTAGGGTTTGACTTCTTTTTTCAAAAAAAATGGAACAATGCCAACTTTTGGCTATCCTATACCCATCAACAAAATAAAAATAAATTTTGGGATGTATATAATGGGCAGTCTTTCAATAGCAATTTTTTTGTTCAACACCAACTTAATTTGGGATACAACATTAGCCTGAACGATTGGCATCTCCACTTTAATTACAATCTTAGGAGTGGAATTCCATATTCAATACCAGACGATGTTACCAAATCCGAAACGGGAAATATTTTTGTTTACAATAATTTAAACAATCATACTTTGCCAACCTACCAGCGTTTAGACCTTTCTTTATCCAAACGTTTTTCGATTTTTAAATCTGTAAAAATGGATTTTAAGATGGCTTTGAAAAACTTGACTCAAAATCAAAATATTTTAGAAAGGATCCACTATTATGATGCCAATTCAGAATCGATTAAGAAAATAGACCGCTATGCGATGATCCGATTTGCCAATGTTGGTGTTCGTTTTTATTTTAACTAAAAAAGAGGTAGGGTAATTTTTGACTTGATTGTTATACAATAAAAGTTAAAAAATGAAATCTACAAACAGACGTCACTTTATCAAACAAACCTGCCCATTGCTAATCGCCTCCATCGTTGGAGGAGAGGCATTGGTATCCTCTTGCTCAAAAGAGAAAACAGAAAATCCAACCCCCATCTCTGGAGGATATCAAATTTCGGATCAAATTTTGACCATTGACTTGAATCATGCGGATTTTGAACCTCTTAACTCCAAAGGATGGATCAATTTTTTAGAACAAAATGTTTTGATATTAAAATCAAACGGATCCTATTCGGCCTACACCAATGTTTGTCCTCACGAGGGTACTCGTAACCGTTGGTCCTACTCCGCTTCTGAAAACACTTTTTTGTGTAGCAATCATGACAAAACCTATAAGGCTGATTGTAAAACAGCTGGAAGTGGAGGTGTTTTGAAATGTTATTCGACCCAATTGTCTAATAATCAATTGAAAATTAATTTGAGTTAATAAGGATTGATGTAATTCAATCATTCGAAGTAAAAACAATAATTATGGAAAAGGAAAACAAAAGACGACTTTTTCTATCACAAGCTTGTCTCCCAGTACTCATCTCCGTTT
>Ga0115565_10002699_pt1 | contig 13223 bp, 4 predicted proteins | sample COGITO_mtgs_1105_FD_87199 | JGI IMG/M metagenome (GOLD analysis project Ga0115565, IMG submission 87199) | Pelagic marine microbial communities from North Sea - COGITO_mtgs_110530 | ecosystem: Environmental > Aquatic > Marine > Epipelagic | place: Germany:Helgoland, sampling site Kabeltonne... | reverse complement strand
GAGACAAGACGTAACCTGTAACCAACGTGCCGCCATTGTACCGCGCAGACATGCACAGTCACTTGCACCCTGCTGCACAGCGCACCATACACTGCCTTGCGTTTTCAATACACCGACGTGCGTCTGCACTGTCATGCTGCCGCTTAGCTTGAAGGTGTGTAGATGGGGGTGAAAGAGGGGGTGGGGGGGGGTGCAATGCATGGACAGAACCAGGCCTTACCTTTACGTGCAATTCAACACAACAAACACAGTGCCTGCACTTGCAATGCAGCACGCAGGGAAGCGCCCATTGCACACTGTGGACCAGTGACAGTACACAATGGCTGCCAGTAGCGCTGCAAGGGGAGACGTCAAGGCAATGGACAGCACGAGTGCCGTGCGGCAACCGCCGCCTCCAGACGTTGAAAACCCCACCCTGGTGAACCTCGCGGGGATTGCTGTGGACATGATGAAGCCGGAAGACGTGCACGCCGCCACAACCAATGTACGAGAGAGTGGCCGCATTCAACTGCCGCAGTCAGTTGCGCAGTATATGCAGCACGTGCATTACTCCCCCTGCATGATGGTGGTGCGCAATCTGCACAGGCTGGCCTTCCGCATGCTGAAGTGGTGGGAAGCGGAAGAGGCAGCAGTGCAGACAACACTGTCACAGGTGGTGACGCAGCTTGGGGAGTGCGCTTGGCCCCCGCACATCTACACAGCTGAAGGGGAGCTGCTGCAAGGAGTGGATGCAAATGACGCCAAGCGCGCCATGGCGCACTCTGCCATGAGCTTCTGCTCCGCTGCAGACAGCTTGCTACTGCCTGGGGGATGGTACGCCAGTGTGGCGCAGTGGAACGTGGACGACATGTGCAAAACCATGGTGGCGCACGCTGGCGCCTCGAATCTGCCAGGCATGCTGCACGCTTGCCGTGTGCACGACATGCTGCGGCGCATGCCGGAGTCTGACGAAGCCACCCTGCAAAACCACTTGGTGATGACTCTGGCGGTGCTGCGCATCAGCGTGGCCATCCCCGAAAAGGTCACCCTGGCCTTAGTGGAGTCCACGTCCAGCATTGTGGACGAGCTCACCCCCTCCACCATCGTGGGGCTGGCTGTGAATGTCATGCAGGCTTTGAACGCTGACGAGTTCTACAACCTGCTGCAGTGCATTACAGAGCTGTCCAATGACATGGGGATGGGGCCCATGGTGCGCGCCATGCTGCACTCCCTGGGGCTGCAAGCCACCGTGCCCCCCGCTACGCTGGCGTTGCTGTGCCAAATGGCAAAAGTCATGCTGCGCAAGGTGAGGGGTGTGAGCGTCGTGGACGTGCGCCGTGTGTGGCAAGAGCTGCAGAGCAGGATGCACCGAGGCGCCATGGAGGAGTGGGTCATGGCACAGCTGACAGGCGCTGCCACGGCTGACAACGCCGATGCACTGCTGCAGCAAGTGCGTCTGGCGGCGTCTGGGGAATTGGATGTGCAGAAAATGGTGGTGAACTTTGCCAGCAGCTTGGGCAGTACGGGGGATGGCGAGCGCAGCCCGCAGCACGGCGTCGATGCAGTGCAGGACGGACCAGGGTTAGGAGCAGCCCGCAGCGAGAAGCGCGGCGGAGGTGGAAACGTGGAGCCCACCGCGGCAATTGACGACGGAGCGAAGGATGGCCATTTTCACGACGACCACGAGCGTGGCAGCGACGCGGCACATGGTGAGGGGGGCATGTTTCTATAGGCTGGTGGATGGATTGACTGTGGGGTACTCCTGCACTGTAATGACAACCGCGTTGAACACTTGCACCTCACCCATCTACAGCGCACACTTCCGTGGTTCCACGCGCGGTGCACACGGGCAGCTGCCCAGCAGCGTCACTGCAACCACAACACGCCATGCAGGGCAGCTGTCTGCACCATGAAACCCTGTCCACCCTGCGCACGCACTGCCACTCCCGCGCCGCTGCGCACTCCATGCAGGAGCAAGCTGGTGGGGGGGGAGGCTTGTGCGGGGGACTGTGCAGCCGCTGCATTCCACGGCACACAGAGAGACAACGGCAGCACCGTGCCGCCGCTGCCGGGGACCAGGTGCAGGGGGACCCAACCGGCGCCGCGCACACACCACACAGCTGTGGCGCCAGTGTCAGGGTCATGTGCAGACACGGTTGCCCGCACCTCCCCCTCCCACGCTGACGCAGCGTCAATGCGAGAGCTGTCTTGAGCCCACGCTGCCTGCGGCAGAGCAATGTGCACTGCTTGTTCCTCCTTGGGGCACTCAGCTTGGTCTTGCACGGGATGCGCCCTGTCTGCACTGACCACCACCTGTACACACCGTGGGAAGTTGGTGCCAGATGCAGCGTGCGCTGCAGCGACGACGCCGCTTCCACTTTGCACAACAGTTCCGCGAGTAGTGCAGCCTGGCCCGACACTGGGTACTTTCCACACAAGGTCTTCACCAGCAAGAGTCACCAGGGCGCTGGCACGGTGCACAGCGTGCAAAGTGACACGGGCACAACCAAGTGCCACACCGCGTGCAACGTGCACTGTGCTGTCTGTGCACCCCACAGCAAGTGCTGCACCGTGCAGGGACGCAGTGGTGACAGCCGCACCGCGGCACGCAAGGGCCGCTGCTGGGCCACTGTACACCGCTGCATCCGCACTGTGCGCCCACGCGGCGTCTCGGTAGCTTTTCACGCTGCACAGCGGCGCTGCTACAGCGGCACTGGCGTGCCCAGCTACAGCAGCACGGGGGGAAGCAGCCACCAGAACGCTGCTGCCTGACGCAGCGGCGTGGGGGGAAGCCAGCAACACTGCGTGTTGAGGGGGGTGCGACGCAAACGGGGGAGGCACCAACCCCTGCAGGGATTCCGGCAAACTTCTGCCGCTGCCTGGAAGGCCAGCGTGGGGAGACTGCAACTGCAGCACATGAGGCTCTGTGGCGTCATCTGGGTTGTCAGGGGGGACGGCGTGTGCGTTGTTCTCTGTGCCTTCCCGCTCTACACGCAGGACGTCATTGTGCGGTTGCACTGCAGCGTCACCGTGTTGCCCTGCAGGGGTGCCCCTGTGAGCCCACTCCCGCACGCGCAGCCAGTCAGGCGGCATGCGCATGATGCGACCTCCCAGCCGCTGCGGGGGGATGCCATTCACCCATGCAGCGTCCACGGGTGTGCCCACAGCCCCCCGCAAGGCTTGCACCGCGCTGTGGCTGCCCACCAGTGCTTGAGCTAGGGTGTCAGGGTGCAAAGCCCCGCTGGGCGCCGCTTCCTGCAACAGCTGAGCCCGCACTGCGCTCGTGGTGCACGCCTGCAGTCGCCGCGCATGCGCTGCCGAGGCGGCAGCTGCGGCCTCTGCAGCGCGCAGCGCAGCGTCAGCCGCGGCAGCTGCTTCACGAGCGTGCCCCCTAGAAGCTGCACGGTGAGCACTGGACACTCCGTTCATGTGCTGCAGCTGCGTGCGCACTGTGCGCAGCACCCGCACGGACGCCACTTCGGCCACTCTGCGAGCCCGCGCCGCAGCAGCACGCAGGGCAAGGTGCACCCCAGCGCGCTGCGCGTGCAGGGCGGCAGTAGCGACTTTCAAGGCATGGTTGGATGTGGCCACGCTGCGGTGCACAGCTGCCCACTGCCCCTGCAGGGTGCTGGAGTTGGCGGAAGCTGCGTGCAGCCATGCCGCTCGAGCTACAACTGCTGTGGCCTCCAACTCGTAGACGCGCGCATGCAGCCACATGGCAGCGTCATGGGTGGCCCTGTGGGCATTGGACAAGCTGTGCACCTGGGACAGAGCACGGTCTGCGTCTCCTTGCGCCTCTGTGGCTGTGCGCTGCACGCGGTGCAGCCACGCCGTGAACAAGCCGTTGCTCTCCTCCAAGTCATCCTGCACGCCTTGCAGGGCTGCAGCAGAGAGCTGTGGGGAGTCTCCCGCGGCGTCCCGTAACAGGTGTACATGTGCAGCGGGTGCCTGCATGGGCGGGTGTGGGGCATCCAGAGCTGCGTGCACCGCAGTGTGCACCGGCGCTGCATCTCCCTGCAGCGTGTGAGGAGCAGGGCACACAAGGGCTTCTTCCGTGCGAAAGTGTGCTACTGCTGTGGGGGCTTCAGAGGACGACCCCACGGCACGCAGCGCCGCCTGCAGGGCGTCCCCCGCCACGCGAGACGCAGTGTGCTGCACTACTGCAACCCTCACAGCTTCTTCAAATGCTTGCATGCGGGCCTCCACTGTGCATTGCAGGGATGCAACAGTGGCACTTGCTGCATCTGCGCTGCGTTGCGCAGTCAGAGCGGCCTCAGATGCGGCGTCGGCCACGTGAGTGGCGTGGGACACCCTGGACACAGCGTCATTGTGCACGTGCTGCACAGCCCCCTGCAACTGCAGCACTTCACCTTGCACTTGCTGCACGAACGCTTCGTGGCGCTTCACGGCAGCTTGCTGCGCGTCGTCCTGCGTACGCTGCGCAGTGGCTTGCACGGTGTGCACAGCCGTGTCAGTGTACACCTGGGCAGCCGCGACGGCAGCGTCCAGCGCTGCAGCTGTGGCAGGCGGGGTGGCATGCAGCGCTGCGAGAGCTTCCTGTGCCCCTGCCAGAGAACGCGCCAAGTTTTGCACTCTGTCAGCCAGGGGCACTTCAGGGGACTGCACAGCGCTCCCATCAGCGTCTTCCAGGGGGGAATCCCCTCCCTCACTCTGCTGCACTGCTTTGGATGCACTTGCATCTTGCAGAGCGTCCAGGTGCACTGCTGCAGCACGGAGAGCTGCCTCCCCTGAGGCAGCGTCGCCATCAGCGGGGGTGCCACCCTCACTGCCCTGCAGCCATCCCAGCTCATGTGCCACTGCGCGGGACAGGGTGTGCACTGCCTTTAAAACAGTTGCTGCGTCACTTGCCCTGCCGCTGTGCGCAGTCTCTGCCGCGATGGCGGGACTGCGCAAGGCAGTTGCACTGCTAACCGCGCTGCTCCATGCGTTCTGCAGTTCAGCAGCGGCCTTCCCTGCCTTGGCAGTGGACACCAGGGTACTGGACGCAGCTGCTGATTGAGGGGACTGCGGGGAGGACCCTGAAACGCTGCTGGGCGGCTGCTGTGAGGCGCCAGCGCGGTGACTTTGTCGCCCCTTCACGGGTATACGGCGCATGGCGGCGTTCAACACCCTTGCACAAAGCAACACAAGCACAACGGGGAGCACGTGGAGGTTTTCAGAACTGCACGTATTTGCCCTGCATGATCGTCGGTGCGCATTGTGGTGCTCCAAAGACAACTGGGTGCTACATGCGGGCGTGAGAGACAAACCCCCACCCCCGTGCACACCCAATCAAAGAGGTGTGCGGGGGGAAAGAAAGGTGAACACGTGCCGCATGCACTTGCCACGCACGCTGTCGCGCTGCAAATGAACAATCAAGCACCGGGTGTACACTCTCGTGTGCACGTGTGCATGTGTGTGTGTGTATGTGTGTATGTGTAAAGTGTTCAGTGCATTGTTTTTTTTCGGCAACGATCACAGCACAGTGGCATCACTGGAAGGCGCTGCTGCACCGCAGCCAGTGGGTCAGCGGCACCCGTCAGTGCTCTGCTGCAAAGTACGTGGTTTCCATGGACCCGCCGTCGTGGAATGCCACGCCACTAGCAAGCAACTGGAATGCACCACTGTGCAGTGACGGCACTTGCAGGGCTTCCACTTGACGCAACACCTCTGCTGCGTCAGCTGCGCTGCCTTCAGTGTGGGCAACCTGCACTTGTGCAGCAGTCACGGCTGCAGCAGCCTCTTCCACACTCAAGGGAGGGGGCGCAGTCTCAGAGTCGGGAGACGGGGGGGCAGTGTCGCTGTCAGCGGCATCGACGGCGGCTTGTGCGGCATCCACTGCCCGCTGAGCACGCCTGAGGGCGTCCTGGGCGCCTTCCACATCCCGCAGTGCGCCTTCGTGGTTGTCCCGTGCCTGCTGCAACCAAGCTGCTTGCGCTGGGGCGCCGCCCAACAGCTCCACGCGCTCCAGGATCTCGTCGCTGTGCAGGCCGTCCTCTGTGCACAGCGCACACTGGCGCAGGGACACATCAGTGAGCTCCTCTGTGGCTGCCGGCATGCGGTGAGTAAAGTGGGGAAAGTGCGCCGCCCAGTCGTCCAGGGGGGCGCCGTCTGCAGTGACGTACAGCAGCACCACCTGCGGCCGTGTGACGGGCTGCGTGTCCACCAGGGAAGCAATGTCCTCGGGAAGCTCGGCGGCTGCTGCCACGGTGCACGCTGCCCCTGTGGGAGAAGAGGGGGGCTCCTCTTTGAAGGCTTCGTAGTACTCCTTGGGCACTGCCGCAATGCGCAGGGCTGGCAGCACAGGCACACGCCCGTGCGCCTTGGCGGCAGCGGGAATGCGCACCAGGGCAGCGACGGCCTTCACAGCCCCCAGGCGGATGTTGAACTCGTCCCCCTGCCGGTCAGCGGCAGCGTCGGGGGGGGTGGGGTCGTTCAGGAACAGCGGCCACGCTGCAGCGCCTCCAGGGTGCATCCACGAATTGGTGTCCCAGCACGGCTCCATGGGTGCTCCCTGGGGGTGCTGGGGCGCAGCGGCTGCCACAGCGGTGCGGCCCTGCACCGACACGTCATCCACACGCAACACGGTGTGGGTGCGGGTGCCCTGGGGGCGCTGCCCAGGCAGCAACGGCACGTTGGGGCGGGGCACTTGGTGTGGTGCCAGGGATGCCTGCAGGGGCAGCACTTCAGCGCCAGGGGGTGCCACCGCCATGGCCACCACGTCCAAGTCCATGGTGCCTTCAATGCCCACAATGGCAGGCTGCCCAGCGTCCTCGTCGGTAAAGGGCGCGTCCACTGTGAAGTGCAGCACCATGCCCCCAGTGGGCCCAGCCACCGTGGAGGACACCGTGATGCCCAAGCGGCGGGGGAAGGTGTCTGCTGCCACTGCCACCTTGGCGTTGCCGGTGGTGTCCAGGCGCCCCGCCCGGTTGTACGCACGGGTGACAGTGGTGGACATGCTGTGCCCCAACACGACGCCTTCAGGGGCGGGGCGCAGGCCACTGCCATCGGCGGCAGCTTCCGCCACACTCAGCGCAGGGTCCAAGCGCAGGTGCTCGTCCAGCAGCAGCACTCGGTGCTGTGAGCGCGCTGTGGGGCGCACCGTCAGTGTCACGCTGGGGGAGGGCACACCCATGAACCCCCTAGCGCTTTGCACTGCGCCTGCTGCTGTGGCACCGGAGGGCGACAGGTACTTCACTGTGTTTACTCCACGCTGCAGCTTGCCAGGCAGCGGCACGCCAGCCTTGCTCAGCCGCTGCATGCGAGGGGCGTCAGCGGTGTCCGTGTGGGAGGCAGCACCCCGCAGCTGCAGCCCCGTGGCGCCCACGCTGAACACGCCGTACACCTCTCTGCCCTCTGCAGTGGTTGTCACAGTGTGCACGTGCAGGGACGCAGTGATGGTCACATTGGCTGCAATGTCCCGCTGCGCCACGCCCTGCACGCGCAGTGCATTGGGCAGGTGCACCCTGGTGCGAAAAGCGCCGCTCTCAGATTGCCGCAGGACGCACCCAGGGGTACCCAGGGCTTGAGAGTCCCCTCGGGGTCCCATGCACGTCACCCTCTCCACAGCCTCCCCCGCGTCGTTCACGAAAGCAAACTGCATGGCGTGGGACGTGCGTGTGTGCCGTGTGAGCAGGTGCCCCTGCAGACCGTCCACTGTGCTGCGTGCAGGCGGGTGCTGCGACGGCGCGCCCTCCACGCCTGCGTGGTGCAGCGTGGTGTGCAGCCCGGGCAGCACCACGCCGTCCCCCAGTAGCGCCGTGGAGTGCGAGGGGTGCAGCACCACAGCGGAAGTGGCCCCAGGCGTGGCATCCAAGGCGCCCACAGCTGGCGCAGCGTCTCTCCCCTTCAAGTCCAGCTCCACCGCCCGCAGGGCGTCCAGGCGCCCGTGCACATCGCCCGCACGGGACGCTGCAGCTGCTGCAGCCACTTCAGCTGCGGACAGGCGCCTTTGCATGTCCAGGATCTGCTGCTGCACAGCAGCGCTTTGTTCTGCTGAAGCGCCCTCCTTGCGTGCTTCCCCAGCCGCTTGTAAGTCCTGCACAGCGTCCACGCCCTTCCCCAGCTCCGCAATGAGGTTCATGCACGCCTTCACGTTGCTGCTGTTGCGATCCACTTCTTTGCGCAGGGCGTCAGTGGCGGCCTGCATGCCTGACGCGGCGTGACCGTGCGCTGCGGCTTGAGCACTGGAAGCGGCTTGCACAGCCTTGGACACAGCCTGCAGCTGTTCACTGTGGTGTTGCACAGTGCCCTGCACTGCTTTCAATGCGTCTTCAAACCGTGCAACGAACTCCACGTTGTCCAGGGCAGCACCCTGAGTGTCCTTTTCGTCCACTGCAGGTGCTGCTGGGGGGGCTGGGGGCACCGCGGCCTTTAACGCCTCCTGCAAGCGTTCATGGGTGCTCTGTAGGTGCTGCAGGCGCTGCTGTGCAGCAGCCTCTGCAGAGGCATTTTGCTTCGTTTGCGCTTGTTGCAAGCGTTCGTGAGTGCTCTGCAGGTGCTGCAGGCGCTGCTGTGCAGCAGCCTCTGCAGCTGCGTTCTGCTTCGTTTGCGCTTGTTGCAGGTCAGCTGCAGCGCGGTGCACGGCGTTGCGCACAGCTGACTGCACCATCTGCTGCACAACAGCAGTGGAGGGACCTGCGGGAGCAGGAGGCGGCACCTGCGTGGACGCCTTCACTGCACTGTGCAGTGTGTTGAGCGCTGCTTGAGCTGCACGCATGCTCCCCTCCAGGGTACTGACGCGGGACGCAAGGGCAGCTGTGGCGTGTTCTGCACGGGTGGCCTGCGTAGATACTTGACTGACTTGTTGCTGCACGCCGTTCAGAGAGCCGCTCAGCCGCTGCACAGCAGCGGCGCTGGTTGTGGCTTGCTGCACGGCTTGCGCAGAGGACGCCTTCATGGATTGCACAGCGACGTTGGCGGCGTCGGCACGGGAGAGCGCTGCATTGGCGCGCTGCTCTGCTGTGCTGGCAGTGCGAGACACTGCGTTGGCGCTCTGCACTGCAGCGTCTGCTGTGCGGGAGGCGGCATTAGCGGTGTTGACGGCGCTGCGGATGGATGATCCAACGCTCTGCTGCAGGGAGCGCGCTTGGTTCACTGCGTCGCTGCTGCGGCTCAAGGCGATGTCTGCTGATGTTTGGGCGCTTTGCGCCAGGCTCTTCACGTAGGTCACGTCGCGGGCGTTCATGTTGGGTATGGACTGTGTCACGGTGCACCAAGCAGCCGCTGTAAGATGGAAGCTGCACTGCAGGCGAAGTTCAGTTCACATGCAAGCAGGGAGTGTCGTGGAGTGCATTTATGGAGTGCGGGGTTCCTTGGGCGCACACACACACACATACACGCACGGGCACTGGCAGCACGGCAGCATGTGCGTGCACCCCGTGCAGTGCACGCCTCCTGCACGCTACGTGGTGCTTGGAGCTGTTGACGGTGCAGGGCAGAACGGCACAATGCCCTGCACCAGGGGGTTTGCAGTGGCAGTCATGCACACCCTCCCATGTGTACACAGCGCGTGCAGCAGCTTAAATGGGGCAGCCCGGCACAGTACCTGTAGTGCCCCGCCGTAGTCAGCAACGGAGACCAGGCGGTGAAACAGAACGTCACTGCCGTCGTCTGCAGCGGCTTCTCCTCTCCGACACGCAACCCACGCGTGCACCACGGTGTGGCAGGCGGGCAGCAAGGCGCGCTGATGTGCACTGCGCGGCACAGTATCCCACTCTATGCTGGTGGCACTGCCGGGGGCGCTGTGGGCAAGGATGACTTGCTGCGGGGACGTGCACCACGCACACGCTGCGGCGGTGGGCGCTCCAGCCAAGAACACTGCCTCCGTCAAAGCTCCAGACTGTGGAGCTCCACACACTGCATTGAAAGCTGGGCGCACGCCCATGACCACTGAGCCCCGCTCCCCCTTTGCGCCGCTGCTTGACGCCAGCGCAGCGCTGTGCAGGGGCTTCAAGTAAGCCATTGTCGCCGAGGTAGCCCAGGACGCTTGCACCCCTTTGTACGGCAGAGGCGCAGGGTACAAGCTTGCGGCGCGGGGAAAGCTTGCAGTGCGCACTGCGTGGCGCATGGGTGCGTGTGTGTCAGGGCGGCTGCACGCCTGCACTTCGAGGTGCTCCTGTGCCGTCGCCACAGCGTCGTGTGCAGAGGCGCTTTCAGGGATTTTCAAGGCTGCACGCAACTGGGGAGTGTCGTACGCGTGTGCAGGGCGCGGGCTGTTCTTGCCGGCCACTCCGCTTCCACGCAGCTTGCACTGCAAGAGCGCGGCCACCCAACGGGGGTCTCTGCTGCACCCAGTCGCCAGCAAGTGCAGCACGGTGTCCCGCTGCTCAATCACAGGCACCCCCCGCTGGAAGTCCGCGGTGCCCATCCACTGGTGCGGCTGCGCCATCAAGTTGTGCGACACTGCGTAGCGCACAGCTCGTAGCAGGGCTTGCGGGGCAGCGGAGTAGCACTTGAGGAGGGCCCCCGGGGCGCTCAGGTTCACCTCAGAGTACACACTGTTCCTATGGCCCATGTGCGCTGTACGGGACACACCCGCAGGTGTGTACAGCGGGGCGCTGTGCTGTGCCCCAGAACCCTGCAGCGGCACCATGGCGTCTTGACAAGCCGACGTGGCCACCGCGCCCCCCCGGGCATTTCTCAAGGCTCGCGGGGCCACGTCGCATCCATGCACCACTGCGTCACCGTCGTGCAAGCTCCAGCACGCAGTGTGCACTGCTGCTGCCTCGCACATCATGGCTGCCTGTACACTGGGAGAGGCGGCGCGCCACGCAGCCCTGCGCACCGCGTCGTGCTGTTGCACGCTGGCTGCCCCCGCAACGGCATTGCTTGCCCACCAGGATGCTTCCTTGCATTTGCCGTCGCGCTTTTTCATGATTTTACGCAGCACATCAGAGGCACTGCTTGAATTGGACCGCGCTGGCTGCACGCGGGGGCCACGGGGTTGCTTGGGGGGAGTGGGTGCTTCAGTCGGCAGTGGCGCTGCTGGTGGTGGGTGAGCGGAAGGCACTGTGCAACACGTAGCCGCGGCAAGCAGGGCATCCAGCACGGCAGGCGTGTCCATTGCGCCTTGCGCGTTAGTGTTGCTCTTGGGCATGCGGCGGCACACACACACACACAGTGACGCCCACATGCACGCAATACTCCAGGTGGGGTTGCTGGTGCATTTACGGTTGCCAGCAAGCACTTCCCAACGCTCAGAGTCCTCTCCATCAATGCCTGCATCCCCGCCACGCGCAGTGCGTGCATTTTTGTAGGATTGACACAGTGACGTGAAATGCATTGTTGGGGGCACATGCACACAATCCCAGCGGAACGTTGACCTGCAACTACAACCAGGGTTCTCTCGCGGATTGCCCAGGTGTTTTCTGCGCCACGTTGCACGGCGCCAGGTGACACTCATCCACAGCCTTGGACAGTAACTGCAGCTGTTCCTCCTGCAGCATGCAGCGCTGTGCATCCTCCTGCAGCGCTGGAAGCCACGCTGTGGACAACTGCTGAAACTGCGCAACCATGGCTGGGGGCACAGCAGACCTTCCCTCGGGACGTTGCTGAGCAACACGCATGGCGGCGGCCAGAATGACCACAGGGGGAGCTGCGCACAGCAGCCCCGGGTGCACGCTGCACAACGCCTGTGCCTCCACCAGGGCCACCGTCAGGACGCCCAAGCATGGGGCTTGCACCATGGGGGCACTCTCGCTGTGCAGCAAACAATTGGCCACCGCGTACGCGTGAGCGCCGTGGTCAGTGGCAGCCAGCACAGCTACATGCATCCACTTTGGGGCAGCCCGTGCGATGCGGGGTGAGTGCTGGTAGCAGCACAGCTGCAGCACTTGCTGCACCGCTACATCCACCACCATTGACAGCTGTGCGGTGTGCAGTGCCCCTTGGGTACCACCCGCTGCACTAGGGTCAGTGCAGTCTTGGGGCAGAGAGACTCTTTGTTGTGCACGAGGCGTACCCGCCAGCACCGCTGTGCCCGCGCTGTGCATGCTGCCGGTAGCACAATTGGCCCCCCTGCTGTGTTCAGAGTCGCTTGTTGACGGTGGAGGAGTGCTGCGCCCCATTCCCCGTAGAGTGCGCCCACAACTGCGCGGGGTGTGCTTGCCGTGGGGCACCCGTACGGGTACAGGCAGGGCAATGGGGTCACTGCGTGCAGACGTGCACCGTTTCCCTGCACTGTTGCACGGGCAACAGTCGTCACTGCCCCCGCTGATGCATCTGTCGTGCAAACGTGGCGCGGTGGACGGGGACGGTGCAGCGCACGCTACAATCCCCTGCATGCCCGCATTCCCCACAGGCAGGACCCCGTGTTCCTCTGCAATGCACCGTGCGAGGTGCATAGACAGCCGCCACACTGTGCGCAGACAGCACGACAACAGCGTGAGCTCCTGCGTGCGCACTGAGCACTGCATGGCCGTCATAGGGGTGGCGCCTGCAGCGCTTCCTGTAGGGGTGCAATCAGAGAACCGTTCCTGCAGCACAGAGTGCAAGGCTGCTTGCACCAAGGGCACGCAGGCCATGTACACGTCGTGAGCGCACTGTAAATCGCAGGGGGGCATGCGCAGCATCTCATGCCCTACACAAGCCAGGGAGCGCGTGCCCATACGCTGCGCAGTGCGTCCCATGCGCGTTACTGTACCCAACACCCCTTGTACATCGAACAAGATTGACTGCTTGTGTGCGTCTCGCTCTGCGTGTGGGCCAGGAGTGCTGGGCGCCACCCACCCTGCAGAGTCCAGGGACACCCCAGTGCTGCCTTGCACCTGAGACGCAGCAACCATACGCAAAGGAGCCTTCGCAGGACGAGCATTTTCTGCGTTGCTCGTGGCCCTGCATCGTTTACGCCCCCCCGTGCGTCGACGCCTGTGCACTGGAGGTGGCGTGTTCAGGGGTACCTGCCCAGGCAACGTCAGCGCCCGGCGCAGTGCACTGTTCTCATCTCTCTTCATCAAGCTGCCCCGAATCCCAACTAACGGGCGCTCAGAGCGCCGGCGTGGGGAGCAGCAAGGCAACACGCGCTGCATTGTGATCACCTGCGGCGCAACGCAAGCAGCGTGTACCGTCACGTTGCAGGCTGTATCACAGGAGCCACGTAGTAATCCAAAAGCTACTGAACAATTGCAGCGTGCAGATGCATTCACAAAACAAGCATGTGCATGTGTGTGTTTGTGTGTGTGTGTGTATTGCAGTGATGCATTCAAAGACAGGCATGCGTCACCCGGGTCGGTTATGAAAGGGGT
>Ga0115565_10002695_pt1 | contig 13243 bp, 10 predicted proteins | sample COGITO_mtgs_1105_FD_87199 | JGI IMG/M metagenome (GOLD analysis project Ga0115565, IMG submission 87199) | Pelagic marine microbial communities from North Sea - COGITO_mtgs_110530 | ecosystem: Environmental > Aquatic > Marine > Epipelagic | place: Germany:Helgoland, sampling site Kabeltonne... | reverse complement strand
TTCATTAAAGGAGACGCAAGCGGTTGTTGTAGCGCCTACTCGTGAGTTGGCAAAGCAGATTTATAGTGTTTATCAAAATTTGAGTAGTTATACAGATATTACTGGGTATTTTTGTATTGGGGGATCTCTTCGTAATAAGTATAATTACAATGAGGATATTAATCAACATATTATTGTGGGAACTCCGGGTAGGGTTAGTGATTTAATTGGAAAGAATATTATTAAGGGTAATAGTGTAAAACTGTTGGTTATTGATGAGGCTGATGATGTTCTATCTATTTCTTTCCAGAAGCAATTGGTGAAGATTTTTGATAGTTTAAGTGAAAAGACGCAACTTTGTTTATTTAGTGCAACAATTCCAAAGGAATTATTTATTCTTACGGATAAGATGTTGAATAATCCATTGAAGATTTTAGTGAAGGATGATGAGTTGAGTTTGAAGGGTATTCAACAGTATAAGGTATATTTAGGTAATTCCGACGAATTTAAGTATGAGACATTATGTGATTTATACAATCGTATTTCTATTGGGCAGGCAATGATTTATTGTAATAAGAGGTATATTGTGGATGAACTAACAAATCGTCTTCGGGATGATAATTTTTCTGTATCACAAATTCACGGGGATATGCAACAGAAGGAGCGAGAGAGTGTGATGCAACAGTTCCGTGATGGAACAACGAGGATTTTGATTTCAACGGATGTTTTAGCGCGTGGTATTGACGTACAACAAGTGTCATTGGTTATTAACTATGACATTCCAAAAGATCCAGATACATACATTCATAGAATTGGACGGAGTGGTCGTTATGGTCGAAAGGGTATTGCGATTAATTTCGAGACAAATCGTGATAGGAATAGTTTAAAGAGTATTGAGATGGCTTATAATATTAAGGTGGAGACATTACCAAACGACATTGAGAAACTTGTTAAACATATTTAAGTTGGTTAATAATTTTTTATTTTTAATTTTTTAATTTTTTTAATGTTAAATATATTTTTTGTAATATATTTAATTCTAATTTTGTTATTTTATAATAAAAAACTTGTATATTAGTATATAGTATGGAAGTATTAATAGGAGGAGCAGTAATAGGTTTAGGTTATTTATTTTCCAAAAAAGAGTTGAATAGGACTGAAACTCAATTTTTACAGAATATAAATGGAAATAAGAAGCCAAATGGAAATAACATAATGGATTCAAGAAGGAGTTATAACATTTGGCAAGCGGAACAGAAGAGGGCACATAAATTATTTAAGAAAACTGAAAATCCTGAAAAAACAAATGTTATTATTCCAGGACCGACATTTAAGAAAGTTAAGGTAGATTATAGTGATAAGCAATTACCAATTGAATTTAATAGTGGTCAATCATATGAAACTAGTTTTTTGAATTTAGATGTTAATGATAAAACTGGTCCACAAATGACAAATAATCTATCTATTAATAATTCACAGCCATATTCTACGGGTGGATGGGAAGGAATTCCATCAGGACAATCAACTCCTGATGCATTATTTACTGAGAATAGAAATGTAGAAGGGTTTCAACATAACAACATGGTCCCGTTCTTTGGAAGTAATGTAAAACAGAATGTGGATCAATATGCGAATAGATCTGTATTAGAAAACTTTACAGGTAATATTGATAATTACCAAAAGAAGAAAGAGTGTGGATTATTCTTTAAACCACAAAGAAATATGTCTAATGTTTATGGTACGCAAAATATGGATTCTAATTTATATGATAGATTCCAAACTTCAAGAGTAAGAAACAATGAAGCACCTATCGAACAAGTAAGAGTTGGACCAGGTTTGAATAAAGGTTACACTTGGAAAGGTAGTGGTGGATTTCAACAATCTAATACAAGAGATTATGTATTACCAAAGAAAACTAATGAGATTAGAACTCTTAATAATCCAAAAGTTACTTTCAAAGGTAGAGTTGTATCCGGACAACATATCGCTCAACCAGGTAAGATTGGCACAGTGCAAAAGAATTTACCAGATACATACTACGTCCAACAACCAGATAGATACTTTACAACAACGGGTCAAACAATCGGTCAAACAGAATATCCAGAATATATTGTTAAACATACTAATAGAAAAACTACTGAACTTGAAAGGAGAGTTGGTTCTGCTGCGCCAGTTCATGGTACTGTTGAAAATATTAGATCGAAAGTTAAAAGATCAAGCAAACTCATATTGGATACTTCTGCACCAAGAAATGCAACAATTGAAGGTCAATGGTCTCTTAATGGTAATGGTGTAGCACAACCATCAACATCTAATCAAGTTCCAAATGATTATGGTAGAAGTAGTTTAACAAATAAACCTAATGCAAGAATGAAAACTGGATTAAAATCAGTAGTATTGAATAAGAAATCTGTTATTGAAGGTGGTGAATATAGAAACGGACAAGGTCCAAGACATACAAGAAAGACTAACTTTGTTGGTAATCATAGATGGGCAAGTAACGTCCAAGCACCTCATAATAGACATATTGTATATGATCCAAATGATGTAGCAAGAACTACTATTAAAGAGACTAACTTACACGATAGTAATGGTGGTAATATGGGAGTTCAAGCACCATCTAAACCAAGAATTTATGACCCAAATGATGTAGCAAGAACTACTATTAAAGAGACTAACTTACACGATAGTAATGGTGGTAATATGGGAATTCAAGCACCATCTAAACCAAGAATTTATGACCCAAATGATGTAGCAAGAACAACAGTTAAGGAAACAACTATTGATGATAATAGAATTGGTGGTATGGGAGCGAGAGATAATTTGAAATCAGTTGTATATGATCCAAATGATATAGCAAAGATTACAAATAAACAGACAACAATAGCACAAAATGTAATGGGTAATTTCCAAAAACAAGAAGCAGGTTCTGGTTATTTAAATAAAAATATGGAAGCAATTGAAACTAACAGACAAAACTTAGTAACATCTTATACAGGTAATGCTGAAGGACAAAATGAAGGTGGTTATCAAGTTGCCAATGCCGTTCCAAGAAATACCCAAAAACAATTCTTGTCAGACAATGAATACACAGGTAATGCTGGGGCTTTCCAACAAAAACCAATGTCTTATACTGATATTTATAATGCTACTATTAGTTCCAATAGAAATAACGTTCAAGGTAGAGTTCCAAATGCAGAAGGTAATAAAGGAATTTTAGGATCTGTTGATATTAATATGACAACAACAAAGAATGGCTTAGAATTAAATAGACAATTAAATGAAAGAGGTGTTCAACCAAGTGTAATGACAAACTCAATACCACAAAATGTATTATGTAGTGAAACCAGAGATAGAGGAAGTCTTCCAAATGCTCCCATCGCAAATAGATTAGACCCAAGAATGGTCGACCAATTCAAAAAGAACCCATATACTCAATCATTATCAAGTTATGCATTCCCATAAAAAAAAAACTTTTTAGAAAAAAGTTTTAGATCAAAAAATCGAAAAGGAAAGTTTTAGGAAAAAAATCGAAAAGGAAAGTTTTAGGAAAAAAATCGAAAAGGAAAGTTTTAGGAAAAAAATCGAAAAGGAAAGTTTTAGATCAAAAAATCGAAAAGGAAAGTTTTAGATCAAAAAATCGAAAAGGAAAGTTTTTATTATAAATATTTTGTTGAATATTTATAATATTTTGTTGAATATTTATAATTGTTTTTTTATAAATTTAGATTAAATCTTATTGAATATCAAATCATTTTTTACCAGAGTATATTTTAATACTTCGTGAATGTTCTTTACAATCTTAACATCTAAATTTTTAGTAATAGTTTTTTTTTTCTCTTGGAGTGTTTTATCTTCTTCGAATGTTTTACTTAATTCAAACTCTGCCTCTTTATCTAATATTCTTTCATAATCTTCTTTATTATCGATTGGTATTAATACTTTCTTTACACCAGCCATCATAGCACCATTTAACTTCGCTTCTAAACCACCAATTTTATGAACGTTCCCGTGAATATCTACTTCACCTGTCATTGCGATAGTATTCTTTATTGGAATGCCACATATTCTTGAAATTATACAAGTTGTGATTGTAATACCTGCGGATGGTCCATCTTTTGGTGTAGATGCCTCAGGACAATGGATATGAAGACCGGCTTCTGTTAAATTCATTAAAACATTTTTTGGAATTAAATTAGATGCCAATGTTAAAGCACAATGCATACTCTCTTTCATAACATCACCCTGAGATCCTGTTAATTTTTCAATACTCATCTTTTTCTTTTCAGTTGGTGTATTCATAACTTCAATTAATGTAATACCACCTAAACCAGTTTCAGTTGCATACAATCCATTAACAACTCCAACTTGTGATTTTTTAGCAATTTTCTTTCTTTGTACTTTTGGTTTATGTGACATAAAATCATCTATGAAAGATTTATCGACAGTTATTGGGAATTCAACATCATCATTTAAAATCTTTTTAACATTCAATTCACGAACAATATCAAATAGTATTTCATTAAGTTTTCTTACGCCTGCTTCATATGTATAATTATCAATTAAATCAGACAATATTTCATTACTTAAAATAATTTCATCTTTTGAAAATCCAACACTCTTGAATATATCTGGAAGTATATATCTATTTGAAATAACTAATTTTTCTCTTTTAACAAGTGAATTAATTCTTATCTCTTGTATTCTATCCCTTAGAATTCTATCAACTTTCATTCTATCATTATAAGAAAATATGAATAATGCTTTCGATAAATCAATCTCAACACCTTGGAAATATTTGTCTGAGAATTCCTTATTTTGAACTGGATCTGTTAAATGTGTTAGAATACCAACAATCTCTCTTCCGTGTTCTGTTTGACTTACTTTATCTAATTCATCGATATATATTACAGGGTTCATACATTTAGTTTCCATCAAAATCTCTACAATCTTTCCCCATCTTGAACCTAAATAAGTATAGTTATGACCATCTAAATAAGAACCATTACTTTTACCACCTAATGCTAAAAACGCAAATGGACGAGCATCTCCATTTTTATTTATTAAACATTTTGATAAACCATTTTTACAAATAGTTGTTTTACCTACACCAGGAGGACCAACTAAACCGAAAATTTGTCCTTTCATTTCACCATTAATCCATTGACCTACAATTCTTTGTATCTGTTTTTTAGTTTCTTGATGACCGTATACTGATTTGTCTAATGTCGCTTCGACATTTTTCATATAACTCTTTTTCTCTTCCCTGAAACTATTCCATTCTTTAATTAAATTCAAAAATTCAAATAATGTATATCTTATGAATTCCTCCTCATCATCCTCTTTTTCATCCTCCTCTTCATTAGTATTACATATCACATTTTCTACCTCTTCCAATCTTTCTGTTATATAATTTACGTGATTATCAGTTAATAATCCTTTATCAATCAATGTATCCTTGATATTATTGTAAAATTTTAACTTATTTAAACTATTTTTGTATAACTCAATATCATTTTTTAAATCTACTGGATTGCTCTCTTTTTTATCTTTTTTATCTACTTTTTTATCTACTTTTTTCTCTTTCTCTTCTTTCTTTTCTTCATCTTTTACAATCTTTTCAATATCTTTATTTGATAATTTTAATTTAAATTTTTCAATTAATTTTTCATCTATATTGTTTTTTTCAATATCTTTATCAGTTAATTTAATGAATTTATTAAAACCACCCAATTTAGTATTAAGAGATTTGATAAATAAATTTATAGCACTATCATTGTTATTACCAATAACTGTATAATAGTGATTTACTATATTTTCTAAAAATTCCCTAAATTCTACATTTTCTACTTCATCTAACTTACAATTTATTAAACTTATGAAATTCTCTAATTTATCTTTGTATTCATCGAAGAAAGCAAATATTTCTTCTTTATGGTAATGACCAAATGGGATATTTAATAATCCATCTAAATATTGTCTCGCTTTACCACTATTCTCTTTTGACATTTTAATCTCTTTTAATTTATCCATCGCTTTCTTAACAACTTTATCACACGCTTTCATTGAAACAATTCTTGATTCATATGGCACATCATTTAAACTTAATGCTTCTAATTTTCTCTGTTTCTCCTGAATATTTTTCATTATTACTTTAAAATTCTTTTTTAAAGACCAATGTAATGTGCTATAAATCTGTTCTGCATGTGGCTTAGCCTGGAATATAAGAGATTGATTAGAAATTAAATCAAAAATAATATGTGCCTTGAATTGATCTTCATCATTTGATAATAAAAATAATGTAATTATTTTTCTTTGTTTCTCAATTGAACCTTTAACGAATTCATTTATGAGAGATGATAAAGTTTTATTTTTTAATTTTTTTAATTCATCATAACTCCGTTTAATTGATAAAACTATATCCCTATTATTAAGAATTATAAAATCCCTTAATGATAATTGTTGTATATATCTATCTTTAAAATCATTTTGAATATCTAAATAATTAGTATCACTTCTTAAAATCTCTAATTTTTTTCCAAAAGTACCATTTACACGTGTTATATTAAGAGGATCTTCTTTGAAATAACCATTAATTTTAATTAATTTATTTTTAAATGGAAAATATATAGACGCACCATTCACTTTCTCAGCAAGGGATAAACCTAATTTATCTAATTTCTTTCCAAAAGGTAAATTAATATTTTCTAATTTAATCATTGAAATAATTTCATCTATATTTTCTTTATTTTTAATTAATTTAGAACTTGTTGGAACAAAAAATTTGTCATAAAAATTTAATAATCTTTTGTAATTTAAATTTAAATTATTTATCCAATTAATATCATCAGTTTTGAGAATAGATATAACATACGAACAATTAGAAGCACCAATCTCTTCACAAATTAAAAATAATTTTTCAAAAATATTTTCTATTATTAAATTTAAATTAACTCTTCCAACATCATTAATATAAATTAATGTTAATGGAACAATTATTTTATTATAATCAGCAAATATCTTTTCAATCTTCTCAACATACATATTGTATTTTTCCTTCTTAGACAATTTATTTATATTAATATGTTGATTGAGATTACTCATTGTAGAACATATTAAATTATAAATCAATTCTAATTTCCCATTAATTCTTCTTAAAGAATTCAATTTGTATTTTACCAAATATTGAAAACTTTTTATTTTGTCAACCTTACGCTTTGAAATTGATATACTCATATATATTATATATTATAATAATTTTGATTTTTTTAATATTCATACTAAATAACTTAAATAGATTTAATTATTATTCTATATGTTTCAAAATAATAAAAATTTTAAGCCTTATCAATTAAAGAACTTAAAAAATTTAAAAAAAAAAAGTTATAAAAGGAAGTTTAATAATTTTGATAGGACCGACCCTTATGTAACGAGTTTTGGTTCGGTTAAGAAGGGTAAAAAAGATTTGGATGGAACAAGTGAGGGTATTGAGGAAGAGGATTATTTTAATACTGATAAATTATTAAATATTGATATGGAAGTTAATAATTTAGATGATTTAATTAAATTAGCAAAAACATATGACCCTTTTTCTGAGGATAGGTATGTTATTAATTTACAAAAATTATATAATTGTCTTCCAATTTTAGAGAGATTGAATGCGATGATTGGTATGACAACTATTAAAAAGAATATTGTTAATCTCTTTTTCTTTTATTTACAAAATTTTGTAAAGGATGATAAAGGAAAAAATATGAAGAATACGGTAATTGAAGGACCTCCTGGATCAGGTAAAACTGTTGTAGCATCTATCTTAGGTGAATTATATTATCATTTGGGTTTAGTTAAAAATAAGACATTTATTAAGGTTAAGATTACAGATTTAATTGGTAAATATGTAGGTCATACAGAAGATAAGGTTGAGAAATTGTTTGAGAATGCAAAAGGTGGAGTGATTTTCTTTGATGAGGCTTACACATTGGGAAATAAGGATAGACCTACGAGTTTTTCAAAGGTTGCTTTTGATATAATTAATAAAAAACTAACGGAGGATGACGTAGCATTTATTATTGCTGGATATAAACAACAATTACAAGAATCGTTTTTCAGTAATAATCCTGGATTATATAGGCGTTTTCCATTCCGTTTTTCAACAGATAAATATGAACCAGAGGATTTAAAATTAATTTTTATGAAGATGGTCAGGGATGATAAATGGAATATTTCAAAAGAGAAGCCTTTGAAGTTGAGTTTTTTTAAAAAAAATTATGAATATTTTCCATTTTCAGGTGGTGATATGGAAAATTTGTGGCATTTTACAAAGATAGTACATGCGAGGCGTGTATTTGGAAAGGATATTAAATTAAGGAAAATTATTACAAATAAGGATATAGAAAATGCTTTTGTATTATTTTCTGACAATGATGAAGTTAAGAAGAGGAATAACAAAGTGAAATTTGATTACCTAAGTTTATACACGTAAATATGGAGAGTGTAGTAAATAGATATGTTATTATTTTTTTGTATCTATTTTCTTTTTCTAATTTATTTTGTAGAATAAAATTTTCGTTTTTGATTTTATTTATCTCTTTTTCTAAATTTTTATTTTTTTTATAAAGATTATAGTTTTTTTTATTCTCCTTTATTTTTGTGAATTCTGCAAAAGATTTTATAATTTTATTTTTATTTTTATCTGTTTTGTGATCTGTTTTGTGATCTGTTTTGTGATCTGTTTTGTTATCTGTTTTGTGATCTGTTTTGTGATCTGTTCTGTGATCTGTTTTGTGATCTGTTTTGTGATCTGTTTTGTCTTTTATTATATCATTTTGATTAAAGAAATCAATATGATTGTCAAAAATATTATTGAAAATATTTGTATCCTCATCCATATATTTATAAAACATCTTTTTTTATAAAAAAATCTATGTTAATATTTATATGAATAGTGATATATTTGATGAAATAAATTCTGGAAAATATAATTTAGTTGAATGTGAAGAGTTAGATAAATTAGTTGAAGATAATAAAAAAATGAGAGAACATAATAAAAAATTGAAAAAGATAATAAAATTTTTGAATAAAGAATTAGACATACAAGATGAGATGTTAAAAAATATGGGTAATGTGAAATATTTATCTTGTTTAGATTGTGATAAAATTTTTAAGAAATTTTTTGATTAAAGGAAAATAAAAAGTGATTTTGAATTATATAATTAGATTTTGTGTAAAATGTAATTATGTTATCATTTACAAAAAGACAGCAAATGGCATTGGATGCTATGTTGAAAGGTAAAAATGTTTTTGTTACAGGTCCTGGTGGAACTGGTAAATCATTTATTATCTTTCATTATATTTCAGAGTTACAATTTATGGGAATTAATAAAGAGGATATTGCTATTACGAGTACAACTGGTATTTCAGCGAGTTTAATTGGTGGAACTACTCTTCACAGTTTCGCAGGAGTAGGTATTGGGAATAAGAGTTTCGAGTATTATTATAATTACATTATGGAAAAGAATTATTTTAAAAAGAAACAATGGAGAAAATGTAAAGTTTTAATTATTGATGAGGTCTCTATGTTGTCTCCTCGTTTATTTGAATTAATTGATTGTTTAGCACGGAAAATTCGTAGAAAAAGAGAACCTTTTGGTGGAATTCAAGTTATTCTATTAGGTGATTTCTGTCAATTACCGACAGTTGGAGAGAAAGATTTTTGTTTTGAAGCGGTTAATTGGTCGGAGGTTGTTGATGAGACATTTTATTTGAATGAAATTAAAAGACAAAATGATGCTACATTTCAATCAGTTTTGAATAAAATTAGATTAGGTGAAGTAGATAATGAAGTAAAAGAAGTATTAAATAGTAGATTAAATGTAAAATTAGATAAGAATAAAGGTATTAGACCTACTATTATTTATTCTAAGAGGAAGGCTGTTGAAAATTTTAATTTGAAGAAGGAGGATGAACTAAGAAGGCGAGGAGGAGAGAGTAGTTTATATATATCAACATATTCATACTCAGAAGGCGTTTCAGATGCTTTTAAAGATTTCTTGAAAAGATTTATTGATAGTAATTTTAGGGTGGAAGATGAATTGAGATTGTATGTGGGATCTCAGGTTATGGTTACAGTTAATTTCCCTGATATGAAATTATATAATGGAAGTCGGGGGGTTGTTATTGGATTTACGGATGATGAGAGTAAGTTTCCTATTGTTAGATTTCTGGATGGTCGTGAGATAATGATTGAGCCCCACGAATTTAAACACGAGAGTGATAAGAAGAATAATATTATAAAAAAACAAATTCCGTTAAAAATTGCTTGGGCTATTACAATCCATAAATCCCAGGGTATGTCCCTTGATTATGTATCTACGAATATCGGTAAGAGTATTTTTGAATACGGTCAGGTATATGTTGTACTTTCAAGAGTAAGGAATTTAGAAGGACTTTGTATTAAAGAGGTTGATTACAATAGGATTATGGCTGATCCAAAAGTTATTGAATATTATAAAAGATTGGAATAATTAATCTCATTTACCTTTTTGATTTACACCCTTGAAGATTTAAAATGAACGTTTTTTATTATATTTTTATATAATAAATAATGACTAAACATCATAGTGAAGATTATAAAATTAGTGCTGTTAAACATTATTTAACTAAATCCAAAAATTTAACTAAAATTTGTAAAGAATTTGATTGTTCAAGAATAAGCCTCAAAAGATGGTTTGAAATTTACAAAAAAACTTCTAAAATAGAGAGACAATGTAGAAAATATATTTCATACAAAATTACAAAAGAACAGGTTAAATATGCTATTAAAAAATTAAAAGAAAACCAACAAATTACTATGAATGAATTAGTTAAAATTATCAAAAAGAAATATAAAAATTTTGATATTACACCACAACATTTAGGTAAAGTTATTAGAGATAATAATATTACAAGAAAAAGAACAAGACATAAACATTTTCCCAAAATAAGATATGGTAAAAAGATTAATAAAAAGACTGAATTAAATAAATTTCACAAGGAAATTAAAAAATATAGTTTAAGTAAAATAATAAGTATTGATGACACCGCCGTGCGAAGCACTTCGGTGCAACTCTGAAAGAGTTGACACTTCAATAAGTCCTGCTATGATTGCTGAATATTCAAGATGTCAATTAGGAAGAAGATGCGTTTTCAAAACAGATGACAGTTTTTTCTTTCATAAATTTACATTATTGGTTGCTATTTCTAATTCAAAATGTGTTGGTTGGAAATTATATGAAAAAGGTGGTATGAATAAAGAAAGATTTGTAGAATTTTTGAAGATATTTATCTTTAATAAATATAAAAATCATTTAATCGTATTAGATAATGCAGGTAGTCATAGAAATAATTATGTAAAAGAAGCAATATTGAATAGTGGTAATAAATATTTGTTTTCAATCCCTTATACACCTGAAACAAATCCAATCGAAGCATTATTTAATCAACTAAAACATTATTTGAAATTAAATAAAAAAGTTCTGAAATTTGATGGTATAAAAATAGAAATAAGGAATGCTTTCAAGAAAATAAAGAAGATAAATTATAAGAATTACTTTTTATACGCATTTGACAAAGAAAAATTAAAATTACCATCAGGAGTTTCAACATTGAGGAGACAACCAAAATTTTATAAAGATTAATATACTTAAATATTATAAATCATAATATTTATATATGAAATTAAAAAGTTTATTATATAAAAAAGAACAAAATGAGATAATTGAAAATATTATATCAATATTAAATTTAGATAATGAAAATAGCACAACATTATATGAATTAGACAATAATTTAGAAAAACAGAATAAAATAATAGATTTAATACCAGATATTCGTAAATATTTTAAGGTTAAAAATATAATTGGTGCAAAAGAACCAGAAAAATGTAAGAGACCTTATCTGTCAATTATAAAACATTTAACCAAACAAAATTATCATTTATATTATTCAGACTGTAGACTAAAAATAAATGATAAAACAATAAGAACAAAGAAATATGTTTTTATCAAGAAATAAATTCATTACAAGTTTTATTTATTAATTTTAATAATGTTTTATATGTGTAATTTACTGTTGAGTTAATATTTAAATTATTTTTTTTTTTAATACTATCAACATCTATCATTAATACATTATCATTCTCATCAATTATAAAATTACCAAGGTTTGATAAATCTGTTTGTATATAACCATTTTTAGCATATAATCTTATTGTTTCTTTTAAATTATCTAACCATATTTTTTTACATTTTCTATTAGAATTTAATTTATAATAAATTGGCTCTCCACCATATTCTGTAACTAATGCTTTATTAGGAATATTTGATACTCCACTTTCGATATTTAAAAACCCTATTAATTTTGGTATTGGAAGATTTTTATCATAAATTTCTTTATATCTTAAATATTCTTCTTTTAGTCTAGTTTCTTTATTGCTAAATTTAAATACATATTTTTGTTTAGGATGAAAATAAACAATACTTCCCATATCTCCTTCGCTTTTGTAAAATAATAAATTATCAATATTAACTGCTCTTGGGTTAAATTTAATTACACTTTGAGGTATTTTTTCAATTTTTCTAAAATATTCATTTAATGACTCTTCATCAGTACTATTTTTCAACGACCGACCTACCCTGCCAGACCCCGATGCCGACGCCGGGTTCTCCTTGCTGACCATGCAGCAGCAGCCCGGGGCGCCGCCGCGGAGCCTCGCGCTATTTTTTAATAAAAATACATTTATAGGTGATATTGAATTATTTTGATAATTTGAAAGAGTTTTTAATCCATTCATAATATTCCTTCCATTCATAATATTCCTTCCAGCAATTAATCTTGTATTTTGTTTAAGATGATTAGAAATAATTGATTTAACATCATTTATTTTAGTTTGATTATTAAAATTTTTATAAATGTTTTCCCTTGTTTGAAAAACTCTAAACCAATATGTCTTATTTACACCACCTTTTTGTTTTTTATCTCTTCCAATAATTCTCCATTTCCATTTTTTTTCCTTACTATAATAAACATATCCAGCAACCGCACCGTTTTTGAGGGTTTTTTTACCCTTAACTTTTATTTTGGAACTTTTTTTAATAGGCATATATATATATATATTTTTTTTAATGATAAAAACAAAAATTACTTAAACAAATATAATGCTATAAATAAAAAGGAACGACCGAATTATTTGTGTCGTTCTAAAAAGGTTGAAAACGATTTAATCGTT
>Ga0115565_10002694_pt1 | contig 13256 bp, 11 predicted proteins | sample COGITO_mtgs_1105_FD_87199 | JGI IMG/M metagenome (GOLD analysis project Ga0115565, IMG submission 87199) | Pelagic marine microbial communities from North Sea - COGITO_mtgs_110530 | ecosystem: Environmental > Aquatic > Marine > Epipelagic | place: Germany:Helgoland, sampling site Kabeltonne... | reverse complement strand
GTATATATATACGAAGCCATCGATCTGGGGTACTCCCACCAACTGTATGGTGTGACCTGTTTCATGATCCGCTGTCTCCTCTCCAACGAGAAGCTGGAGAATATCCGCCCCTCCGTCTATATAATATACGGTAACGCTTTGGATATGATGGTATCTAAAGGTTAGTTAAGTTTATAATATACTCAACGTTGATAAGGAAAAAAGAATGGTTCATCTGTACATTGCAACCCCCTGTTACAACACCCTCATGACCTGCCAGTACACCATCAGTCTACTGAATATGTTGTGTACCCTAAGCAAACACGGTATAACCTACGTAATCGATTTTCTAGGGAATGAGAGCCTCATCCCTCGAGCCAGAAACAGGTCCCTCGAGAAATTTCTAAAGACGGACTGTACCCACCTGTTTTTTATCGACTCCGACATCTCTTTCCCCCCGGACGCCATCCTCAAAATGCTCGATTTCGATAAAGATGTAACGGGGTGTGCCTACCCCAAAAAAAATATAACCCCAGAGAGGCTCCTAACATCCCTCCAACTCGAAACAGAATCTAAAGAGAAGCTCGACTCCCGTCTACTAGATTTTGTCTTCAACCGAAGAGGTGGGGTGGATATGAAGGAAGAGGGAGAATTCGTAAAGGTTGACCATACAGGTACGGGTTTCATGCTTATCCAGAGGGGGATTATCGAAAAATTGTGCAAGAAACACACGGAATTGATTATCACAAATGGGGAACTACCAGGGGAGCAGTACGCCCTCTTCAGTTGTATGATCAAGAACAGGATCTACCTATCGGAGGACTACAGTTTCTGCCAGAGGGTCAATGATATTGGCGGGGAGGTGTGGCTCAACATCAAGACCAACCTGAACCATATCGGTACCTACTGTTTCGCCAGTGATATTAAAAACAGGGCAGGGGTCTTGTGATGAGGATGAAAGAAGTGGAAGAGAACACAACAAACCTACCTTTCCTTTTTTTTATATCCTATAATTTTTTTCTATTTGTCTCCAATCGCTTAACCAAATAGAAAAAAAAACACTTTGTGATCTAATAACTCCTTCCAACATTGTAACCCGTATCTACCCCTGCTTCCACCCCTGCTTCCGCCCCTGGTTGAACTTTTTTTTTACTCATCATATATATCCCCATACCCGTGCAGAATAGACCCAAGATGATACAGGTTATACCCACACCGAGTAGGACTTTTTGCGGTTTCTCCCCGAAAATAGTCGTCCTTACACTGACATTCTGCATACCTGCCTTTGCTATCTTGACCTGGTCGAAATTATCGCAATCACTCTCATAGTCAATGTCATCTGGTATTTCAGTCATGAATATGGCTCTACCTTTGGTCCCTCCTTCGATTTTAAAATCTTTACTCTGGACGATTTCCCCATCTACGAAAAAATCGAACCCTACCGCTTTGATTTGTTTGGCATAGGCAACTGCGTCTTCATAGGTAGAGTATCTTATAACGGGCTCCGACACGACATCATCGCATATTGATCTACAACTGTTTTCATAGATAATATCGTTCTTGTTCTTCACCTGGGAAGAATATACGCCAAGGTTGGCTCCACCGATTGCCAACACGATGATACCCGCTACCACGATAATGAGCCCTTTACTCTTTATTAGACCATATCCCAGCATCGTCCCGCCAAAGATCCCCCCTAGTATAGTCATTATATAAGCCATCGCAGCCGCCTTGAACATACCCGCTATATCGAGACCCGTAGCCTTGGATTTGGCAGACTGAGTAGTCCGATTGGTCATTTTAGATATAATATCACTAGACAACGAACTCTCTGAGGACATGCTACAGCTAGCATATGCATTTGAGATATTTGCCTGCTTACTGTCATTAATATTTACATTTAAACTGCATTCAGGATTGACCGCATTTGTCTGTCGCTGATTAATGATATTAGCACAGCACTGTTGACTCTTTATGTACTGACAGGTCGTCATGTCTGTCGTCATATCCGAGCACCCCTTATTTTCTGCCTTAGCCTTCGCCCCAGGATTCTTGGCTTCCGATACGGCTTTTTGCAGGGCAGTATTTTCGATGGTATTGTCACTTGTTGAAAACAGACTCGTCGCAAGCTCAGAGACGCAGTCGGATACAGCCTGACCATCGTTGAACTGTTCAAACTTATTAATCTCGAGTTTGTTGTTTGTAAGGAATGCCTGATATGATTCCTCACTCCTACCCTTAAGCGAATCGAGGTAAAAGGACAGACACTCCTTTGTCATACCATTGATTTCATTGCTCTGTGTCTGATCTATACTGTTGGTACATACGGTACTTAGGTCCTGTATCTGATTGACTGATATTTTTGTCCTCATTATCGTATTTATCTCCTGTAGAGCAGGAGCATCCGTTTTGCAAACGTCAATAAGAGCACTCATACCCCCGGTAGCAATAGTAGCCAAGTTGTCCGACCAAGTCTTACTGCTTTCAATCCGCTCCTGGGCTTGTTTGATCTTGACACATGCACTGGTAGCGTTTGGTATGCTCTTGGAAGAAGATCCACAGTCCGATGGTGTGGCACTTTTAGCTTTTTTATTGCACGCTTCTGTTCTTTGGGTGGGGGTTAGACAATCGTAGTCAGTGGGGTAGTCTGCACAGAATTTCATCCTCTTCTTTTTGTTTCCTGGCGTTTCATCTACCATGGCTTTCACCCGATTAAACTTTTCCGTGTAAGCAGCTGTTAGAGGTTGTCCTGACATTTTTTCTTACTGTTATATATGTATGCCCTTTTTTCGTAGGATATAATTGTATACATATATAAAAAAAAGTTTTTTTTTAATTTAGTCTATACAAATTAGGCCGAATAGTTGTATAAATACAGGATACACCCAACCACCATAAGAGCGGAAATTACAATATGAACCACGTAGTGTGGAGGGAGGACTAGTACTGGGGAAAGTACTGAAGACACCGCCGTCTCTTGATCCTTGTTACACATACTCTCACTACTAAAACTGTTGAAAAAGCTTACAGTCCCTGTCTTGTCTGTATCTTCTATGGTAAATCCCTGGTATTCCTTCTTCATCATTATATCTACCGCGTCATCATAAGATAGGTTATCTTGAGTATCTTCCACCACAACGTCATTACAGTCCGTATAGTCACTACCTTTTATTATCTTTGGGGCCTTCTGGACATATTTCAAAATCAATACCGTTAACATTATCAATAGTACTACGATAAGACTACCATACACAACTATTGAATTTTTTAACCATACCCCCACAATTAGTAGACACACAAACAGGACCCACCCACCTATCAGACCCCCTTCCACCTTTTTTCTGTACCTCTTAAACCCTTCACTTGTAGGTGGGGCATCTTCTATAGTGTTGAAAGTGGCTCCTTTCTTCTCTGGGAGTTGGGTCGAGTCATTACCGCTTAAACACCTCAGATACACCAGTGCGTCGTTTTTCTGGGTCACGTTTTTAACAGTACCATTTAGTGAACATTTAGGGTCTATAATGTTAAGCTGGTTTATGGACAGCCTGTTCTCGCAGCACTGAAGACTCTTGAAGTAGTCACATGAAGACTTCTGGGTCATCTGTTTACTACAGTCTGGGATTTCGATACCCTGTTTTTGTTTGATTATGTTCTTGAGGGCAATCGAATCTATGGTAGGTTTCACCCCCTTTAATAGTTCCTTCATTTTGTTCTCTGCACACTGTATGTTTATTTCCGCCGTATTTGTCTGTACGACGTCTTCATAGGTTATACCAGAATCCTGCAGATAGTCGATAAGTTCCTGCTTATCACGACTAGGAGGAACGTTTTCCATATACTTGAGGATGATATCTGTACACTCCTGAGAAGTGTCCTTGATGATATTGAACTGTATCACCGACCCTTTCACGTCGCAGTCGGTTGTACTGTCATCGATGGTTTCATCTGGGATTTTCAGGTAGAGGAGTGCATTTATCTCCTTCATAGCGCTTACCTTTTCGGCCTTGCTACTGCTGGAATTTATAATTTTATCGACGTTGGCCATGAGGGTAGGTTTCTTCATAAGATCTAGGGTCCTATATTTGATCATAGCACATACATCCTGAGAACTCTGGTTTTTATATTTGGCGCATAGATCGCCATGGTCTTCTTTATTGGTGTTATTATCGATACAGGACATTTTTATATATATATATATATAGCAAAAAATGGGGTAAATCGAAGTCACGGTTATAGTATCTATGGTAAATATTTTATTTAACTAAAATTAAACAAAATATTTACCATAGTAGTACTAACTTAAAATAGATTTTTGTAAAGATATGGTTTATAAGAATCCCTTTAAGGGATTCTTTACCACAGCGTATGTAAAATTTAGAAGAGCTTAGAGTAGCCTCTGAAAATGCATCATCAGATATCACTAGTGAGAACATTGGGCTAGTTGTCTCTCCAGTGTATATACCGTTTATATAAAGAACAAGAAATTTATTTAAACGTACTTAAGACTAATCACAAATAAATGGAGCGCCAAATACAAGCGTTAAAAAATAAGATAGCTGTAGACAAAGCGGTATTGGTGGAGTCTAAACCAAAATGTTGATTGCTGGGGTAGACTCATTGTCTTCATTACTATATTTATAGTAGCCGTCTTTCTTAACAGGGACAGTGGGGATGAAGATAAAGCGACTGCTGCTAAAAAGAATAAAGATACGTTCCCATATACAGATAGAAGATTAAAGCCTGGGGATATAAAGGCTTATGGTTTAGGTATGTCTAGATTATCGAACAATGAGTGTGAAATTGTAGCGAACAAATATGGCAAAACATTCGCAGTGTATGGGGTAGGAGAGCGAGGCACTTCTCAATAAGCACATGGATGTTTTAATCATGGTAACGCCTTTTATTATAATAACCACCCGACCGGTACATTTTGGTCGACAGATCCAATATGGTGTAAATCGGAATAATTAGGTGCAGTTTAATAATGTCTGTATTAGCAATAGGAGTAGGGGTCTTTATTACTGTAAAAAAAGTCAAAATAAATAAAATAAATAAAATATTGATCCATATATTATCTCGACAATGGAGACTAAAATGATGATAGCAGGGGGGTACTGGCGCTAGTTGTTACGATTATTGTCATAGTAGTCGTGGTGAACAACAAGGATGATGAAGATAAAAAGCCTAAAAATGAAACTCCCACATCAATAGGGAAGAAAAAGGACGCAAACCTCTATACATCTAATAATCCTCAGTATGATTCATACCCCCCAACGTATATACTGTGGAGGTGATGGTAAATGCCATAAAAATATTGACAATGTAAAGTGTCAATATAGTAAATCAAATCTCGCAACTTGTGATAAGGCATTTCCTACTGGAACATACGTACATGATGGGTATACAACAGATACATGTTATCAGGGAGAAGAGATCCGTGTATGCAAGAAAAAGGACGCAAACATCGATGAGTACTCTCCACAAACAGTGTACTGTGGAGGTGATGGTAAATGCGATAATGATGTTAACAATGTAAAGTGTCAATATAGTAAATCAAATCTCGCAACTTGTGATAAGGCATTTCCTACTGGAACATACGTACATGATGGGTATACAACAGATACATGTTATCCGAGAGAACTGCTGCGTGTATGTAAGAAAAAGGACGCAAACTGAATGAAGGTGGATGATAAGAAAGCACCCAAACGTTCTATCAACAATACTAGCACCCTAGACGGCTTTATAACAGAAGACAAACGTTTTAAAAATTCTGTATGGACAAAAAATGTGCTTAAAGAAGGCAGACTAGAGTTTTCCTGTAAATATTTTATTGTTATAAAACAAAAATAAAATATTTACCATAGATAGTATCTACCTTAAGATAGATTTTTTTTTGTGTGAAAAAATCTGTAAGACAAAAGATGGGCGTCGACGAAAGAACGAATCGTATTATGTATAAGGATGCTCCCAATTATCTATGGTGTGGGGGTGATGGCTGTGCAGTCGATGAAGATAAAGTCACCTGCAAGGATTCAAATAGTAATCTATGGTCTTGTGGTAATACCGCCAAACGTGGATATGAACATGTTGGATACGGTAAAGGCAACTCTTGTTTGGGGATACAAAATATGCGCAGATGTAAGAAAAAAAATATAGAGGACCCCGACTGGAATATTACCCGTGAGAAATATAGGAATGACCCTTACGATGAAAAAGCCACTGATGACGTAGTAAAATGTTGTACAGACTGGGATGGACTCACTGAGCGTGAGAGACAGGACTGTGGTCAGTTGTACAAGGGCGGGGTGACGAAAGACTGTAATCTTTTCAATAAGTGTTATGAACCACAAAATATAATAGATCCCTTATGTACTGCTTTTGCAAAAACCAATAAGGATTCTAAATACAAAAACCTGGCACTCCCTTGGTATTCCACCAGGTGTAGCATGTTTCATCAATTGACACAGGGGCCTGGTAAAAATGATAAACACACCAGAGAATCTCTAGGAAAAGACGGTTGTTTCGGTAAGCACATGGAAGCGGATGGCTACGAACACACCCGAAAGTTCTATCAACAGTACATAGATTCCATGGACGGCTTCATAGCCGACGACCCACACGCTATAAATTTCTGTACGAACCCAAATGTGATTGATAAGGAGTGGTGTGATGCTACCCTAGAAAGACAATGTAGGGTAGGTAGTGGTAATGAAACCAGAGAGGAGTGTTCCTGTTTCCACTCCATGACTGATAATGGTCCTGGGTATAAAAATTTCAAGGACCAGGGTATTGACTATAAAGATCTCTTAAAAAAAGATCCAGCTGCGGCAGGAGTGATGGCTGGTACCCTCCAGCCTATCTGTGCTCTAGATAAATGTAGGGATGGTATATGGAAAACGAAAAATCAGAAGGATAGAACAATTTGCCCTTCTTGCTACCAGACTAATTATAATGAAGGTAGAGGTAATTCTACACAAACTAACAAATGTGTAATAAAATACATAGACGGAGAGTTTGTAGTAGAAGAAGAAAATGGCCAACCGAGTGGGTCGTCGGTGGACCCCCCACCAGAACCTCCTAGACCCCCTATACCAAAAAAAAAGAACCCACCGGACCCCCCTATACCAAAAAAAAAGAACTCACCGGAACCCCAACAGGGTGGGTCGGTGGAACCTTCTAGCGCGCAGATGGCCAAAGCTTGTGGCAAATTTAGGAAGGGTCCTGATTGTAAGAAACTGTCGGGTCTGTCTGTGGGTCTGATCGCCTCGAGTGCGGTACTCCTGATTTTTCTCTTAATGCTATTTCTATTCTTCTAGTACTCCTAAAAAAGATTCAGATGACTACTTCACAACCTACAACAGGTAGTAATCGGAATATAAAAAATTTTTGATGGGTATCCACCCTTTTATCCACACACCCTCTCCACCTCCAGAATAAAAGGACTGACTGACATCATGTCTAGATTGAGTATCCTTAGTGTAGACTGTAGGAGGTGCGGTGCCACCGTCGAATACTGGATCGAAGACTACTGTGCCAAGTGTAAAGCTTTAAAAAAAGGTATCCAGCACTCTCGATGGGTCCGTAAAAAAACGTTAAATCCATTTGATACCCACACCACACCCCCCTCTATGTTTAGAAGACTGTTTGGGTGTGTATGGGGGTGATTGTTTTTTATTAGATCATTGTTAGGGTGTTTCTAACATCATGGAGATTGAGGGGTTTGTCTATAAACCTGTGGATACCCAGCTCTTTACACCTATCCTTTTCGAACTGGAGTACGGATGCCGTCATTACAATAATCTCCGGTTTAACCAGTTGCTGCCCCCTTACATATTCGGCCACATCATACCCACTCTTCACCGGCATCTTCAGGTCCAGCAGAATAACGTCGTACTGGTTCTCCTGATCCTCCTTAAACTTCCCAATTTCTCGAATCGCGTCCCCCCCATTCTTGACAACCTTTAGGTTGGTGTACTTGAGCATACCTAGCATCTCTACGAGGATCATGACATTCGATTCCGTATCCTCAGCAATTAGTATTTTTAATCTAGAATTAGGTTTACTGCCTTCCTCCACCACCCCCTTCTCTTCCACCATACCTTCTTTATACTTGGTAACTATCATTTCGAAACAGTCGAGTAGGTGGATCTCTCTGATTGGTTTGACCAGCATGTGTTCGAAGTAGGGGCTCTGTATATACACGTCCTCTACGGAAGATATAGCAACCATGGGGAACCTTGGTCTCAGTTCCTTTATCTTCTCCGCAAGTGTAAACCCATCCACCTTGGGCATTTTAATATCAATCAGCCCGAGATAGATATCGTAGTCTGACTTGATCAGTTTGATCGCCTCCGCGGCGTTGGAACACGAGATGGGTACAATATCGAAATCTAGAAGGATATGGGTGAGGCACATCCTATTGGTGGAGTTATCATCCACAATGAGTACATTTTTACCAACCATAAGGGATAGGTAATCCTTCGTACCCCTTAAGGATTCCCCCTTGGGGTTATAGGTCTTATATTTCACACTAAAGGTGAAGATCGATCCAAACTCGAGGGTACTCTGGACCTTTATCCAGCCTTTCATCAGTTTGCACAGCTTCTCGCTGATGGCCAGACCCAGGCCCGTCCCACAGTGCTCTCTGGAGTAGGAGTAGTTTATCTGGCTGAAAGACTTGAACAGTTTCTGCTGGTCCTCCTCCGAAATCCCTATTCCGTAGTCTTTCACGCTTACGACTAGGTTTTCACCCCCCTCGACCCCCGCCCTGATAACGACGGTCGTGCCTTCTTCGCTGAACTTAATGGCGTTCGAGTAGAGGTTTACGATAATCTGGATGAGTTTCTGCTTGTCCAGTTTAAAATCCTGGTGGGTGTCCGCTACAAACTTAACCTTCATTTTTTTTTCATCCAGTTTATAGTGGAGAGTCTTTTCTACTATTTCGAAAATCTCCTGAAGGTTGGTGGATCTTTCGGTAAGGGCCATCTTGTTGGTGGTCAGCTTGGTGTAGTCGAGAATGTCGTTTATAATCTGTAGCAGCTGAAGTCCACACTGGTTGATGGTAGCCACGAACTTTTTCTGCTGGAGGCTGAGGGTGGTACTCGAAAGCAGCTGGGACGAACCCACTATACCGTTGAGGGGTGTTCTTATCTCGTGACTCATGTTTGCCAGAAACATCCCCTTACCGTCTAGACTGGTGTTGACATTGTCTACGATTCTGTTGTTTAGGATCTCTCTGTCGATATAGATAGAGAGTATATTGTAGTAGTGTTTAATCAGATTAACCACATCACTGTTGTAGTCTTTCTTACTGTTGAACAGGACCATAACAGCCACAATTTCATTGTCTTCATTTTCGAAATACAACCTCATATGGTTGTGTATCTTGGTGGTATAGTCTTCAATACCCTCCAGGGTGTAGCCGCTACAGTTGTTAGCAATGTGAATAAAGGCGTCGATATGGGTAGATTTTTTATAGAAGGGGTCTAGGGATCTGTTGAGGGTGTCACACAGGTCTTTGGTCAGGGGGATGGTTGATTTGTTCTCCCGGGAAGTGAATTTATAGATATCGAGGGGGGTACAGGAAAAGATACAATAATCGGATTGGGAGTCTTTCAGGATCGCTCGGATGTAGGTATCATAGATATTATTGGCTGATTTGCTCAGAAATAACATAGGTACAGTTGAGAATATATATATATATATATATATATATATTCTAATAAAAAATAATTATTTTAGTATATCTGATCTATACTGTCATGGGAGGGGCTACATTGACAAACCATTTTTTTACCTTGTTACTGTAGTAGGTGGTGTTCAAGGGGGTATCTAATACGTAGTAGAGGTAGTATATATAGGAGGTGTAGTGCTTTATGTTATCGAAAAAGGTCGAGTCGGGGTAGAGGGTGTACACCCCTTCTAGGAATCTAGTGATCAGCTCCACCCCCTCTACCGTCGTCATGATCTGTTTTTTAACTAGAGCCTCTGTATATACACCCTCTATAAAAACCCTGCTCAGCTCAATATCCAGATCGAGTAGGTTTCTATTACGCTGGATAAAGATCAGTCTGTTCTTTATATACATCTCAACATCTTCGGATCGACCGTATCGAGTCAGGTAGAAGATGGTCCACCCTTTCTGGCGTCTGGTCATATAGGAAAACAGAACTAGGAGGGGTGAGTAGGCCGTAATTGTAGTAAGAGGGGTATCTAATAAAAGCCTTATATTGTCCGCTATTCTTCCAACCACTTCCTGGTCTATTGGAGCCCCCCTATCCAGGAGCAGACGCATCGCAGTATAGTGCCTGTTCTTTAGACACAGAGCAAGTTTATTTTTCAGGTCGAAGCCCCTTCGGAGGGTACCCTTAAAAAAACTCATATTTATTCTGTCATCCCTGCTACCCTCTAGCATTCTAGATATATACTGACCCCTCTGGTCATAGCTCCCAGGGTGCTTCAGCCAGTAGTTGTACCAGAAATTGTCGTTGCACAAGTTCTGGGTATATATGGACAAAGAGCAGGTTTTCAGGAGGGTGGGGACGTCCATGTAGTAGGCTTTCACCATAAAAGTATCGGCGTCCATCATCATTGTTGGTAGTGTCTGGTTCTGGTTTAAACAATAGGGCAACATTTTTTTTTCCTGTTATTTAAAACAAAAAAAAATTATCAAAAGGTCTGTGACACACCCAGTGGGTGGTTTGTTGCCATACCCTTAGCAGTTCAGACTCAGGCTTTGTATCTGAACTGTTCGAAAAAGTCATTGCAAGACAGGTGCTTTCTACTCTTGAACCTCTCCTCTGCGGATAGCCTGGATTGTTCCTTGAGATGCAGTTTCCTCTGGACGACGGACCAGTACTTTACAATACATATACTGTCAGCTATATCGTGCTGGCGTTCATAGGTGTCGAACCTATCCATCAGTTTAGGATCATGTAGATTCATTTTTGCTATTTCTACGGTAAACTCCTTCCTCTTCTCGTAGACCTCATGTTTGATCCCAAAGTGTATGTGCATCTTGATAGGGTGGACAAGATAGGTCTTATCCCTGTACTTGTTATAGATCAGGCTCTCTACCGCCTTTAGCCCCATAATGGGCTGGAGTTCCACGGCTATATAGTCACAGTCTGTAAACAGGTCATGATATTCCTGGAACAGGTGCTCCATCTTATCTACCAGGTGCCTGGAATGGTGTAGGGTGCAGTCCGCTTTCGATACCCTCTCGTGACGGACCTCTGCAATGTCCACCAATTCAATCCACACGAACTTGAATTCTTCCCACCCCTCGTCCCACCATGATAGACTCAGCCCCATATTGGTAATCCCTACGTCTATCCCCAGCACACTGTATTCGAACTTAGTCGTGTCCATCTGTGGTACCTTCATGGAGAAAAAAGGAGGGTAGTGTACAGATAAAGTTTTGTTTTTTTATATTACCCTCTATCGGTGTAATATAATATATATAATGTATAGCTCTTACCCCCTTAGATGACAGTTAGGACACAGACCTCTGCCAGTTGCAGAGGTAGGATTCCAGTACGTCCCCGTTCATGGTATTCCTAATCCTCTCATCCAATACGACCCCCTTCTCTACCAGAGCGTTTATAGTGGTGGGTATATCTGTATACCTGACAACCAAACCCCTACTTACCCTGTGCGGTGTGAGGGGGAGGCTGAGTTTTTTTTTCGCCAACAATGGACCTCCCCCTATGATATAGACCCGGTCTACGTCTCTGCCTTGGAATCTAAATATTGCAGCTGAGATATCATACATCACAAGTACCCCCAAACCCCTCACCCCCTGGGTATGGTTGGTATAGACATCTTTCATCACCCCCTCGAAAGTCATATCTCTATAGTAACCCTCCAGCAGATTCTTTCGAATGAGGGGTAGAATAGTAGAAAGGAGTGCTTTACGTCTGGTATGGTACAGAGCCTCATTAAAGATTCTATCTATATCCGTGTACTGGTATATCTCAGGGTCAGCATTCCTCGTACGGAGTGGGTCATGGAACCGACAGTAGTCCCTACCCGGTGTATGGACTAGGAAAGTACATCTGCTCTTGGTTGAATTGTTTATACCCTTACAAGTGGTCATATGGGTATCAATGATCCTGTTATATCCATACACACACACACACACCCATCAAAATTATAGGAATAATCTAGTTATAATACTCTTAAATAATTATATAACCTACATATATAATAGATATATTTTTTCCAATATTACTGACTATACGCTCCTACTTCCAGAAGAATGGTGTGTACATAACTTCATACATCTGTAGCAAAGGTATACTGCAAGTACCCCCAGAATGAGGAGGGTGAGTTTGTAGACAAAAAATTTCACCATCGTATGGTAGTATATTTTTAAGACATCCTCTGACCTCTGGTCCCTTAGGTTGGGAACCGCCACGATGTACCTGTTGTTGACTTCCGGTCCATCGTATCGGGGGGCGAGACGTCGATTGTTCGCCTCCGTCGATAGGAATTCTATACCCCTGTAACCCACTGTACGGATCAGGTCCGAACTGGAACTGTAGCCCGTAGCGACATTAAAGTAGTTTACGTTGTTGATGAGATTGATGAAGGGTCGGACCTTTGCGATTGCTACTGCTGCAGATTCGAATCTGCTGTTACAGTTGTTTAGACAGGGTAGGTGCAGTATTTTGCTGTTGTAGAACTCGAAATCCTCCTGGGGGATACAGTCGAAACACTGTATCAACCTCCGGTTAGCTGCCTTTTTGTAGAAGATGCCCCGATGGATGAGGGAAGCGTGGAATATCAGGACGTCCCCCCCTTTCATATCGATCTTGGTCCTTTTCCGGAGGGACCTTAGGGCGCCCCCTAATGACATCCTGTACCTGGTGTGGCTCCCTGGTATCACCTCCATCATACTGTCGTCCAGGTACATAAGAGCAGTGTAGACAGGGACGGGGGTGACTATCCTCCGATTGAGAACCTGGAGGTCCCGGTGGAAGCCCGCTGCGTCTACGGAATTGTTGTTGTTGCTGACTCTATATTTGGATACTGTCAAGTTGAGCCCTGTAGCGTCTTGGATAGGTTGCATGATACCCTCTGAAATTAATTTCTCAGCCTCTCTGTAATCTACCCTACTGTTTATATGCTCTCTACCACGGGAGAGAAGACTTTCATCCTTACCATTTCTAAAAACATAGTACCCTCTCTTTTGTAGGATCCGAAGGATCTTCATTTTTTTTGTATGTGGGTGTGTGTGTATGTATTATATGTTATAATATTATATATATACATAT
>Ga0115565_10002691_pt1 | contig 13259 bp, 15 predicted proteins | sample COGITO_mtgs_1105_FD_87199 | JGI IMG/M metagenome (GOLD analysis project Ga0115565, IMG submission 87199) | Pelagic marine microbial communities from North Sea - COGITO_mtgs_110530 | ecosystem: Environmental > Aquatic > Marine > Epipelagic | place: Germany:Helgoland, sampling site Kabeltonne... | reverse complement strand
CTCTACTTCCATTGCCAGTTTGTGGAGCCATTGCTAAAACTCTACCTGCTAATCTGCTAAAAGGCAAAGATTGCACATAAACAGTTCCTGGTCCTTTTAACGTTGCAAAAAACAAACCTTCGCCACCAAAAACAGTATTTTTTATACCACCAACAAACTCAATATCATAGTCTACAGTTTGCGTAAAACCGACAATACAACCTGTATCAACTTTTAAAACTTCTCCATGTTTTAATACTTTCTTAGCCATAGTTCCTCCTGCATGAATAAATCCTAAACCATCACCTTCCATTTTTTGCATAATAAAACCTTCACCACCAAACAAACCTCTTCCTAGTTTTTTAGAAAATTCAATTCCTATTGAAACTCCTTTTGCAGCACATAAAAAAGCATCTTTTTGACAAATAAATTTTCCACCAAATTCGGCTAAATCAATAGGAATAATTTTTCCTGGATAAGGAGATGCAAAAGAAATTTGCTTTTTACCAATTCCATCATTGGTAAAAACGGTCATAAATAAACTTTCGCCAGTTAAAATTCGTTTTCCAGCAGAAAATATTTTACCTAAAATCCCTTTTTCTTGATTTGAGCCATCACCAAAAATAGTATTCATTTTTATGTGGTCGTCCATCATCATAAAAGTACCAGCTTCTGCAACAACACCTTCTTGTGGATCTAATTCAATTTCTACAAACTGCATTTCTTCTCCGAAAATTTTATAATCAATTTCGTGAGCATTCATAATGTTATTTCTATTTGGTGAATTGTTTGGTAGTTTATCTTGAAACATAATTTAAATAGTTTTAGTTTTTATAATAAGAGTGATTTTTAATAATTTTGTTACAAAAAAAACGAATCAATTTTTAAATTTAAGGAATTTTGCTTCAATTGTTATGTTGCTAGTATTTTCTGTTACTATATTTTTTGAGTTGATGTCTTCTTTTAATTCTTGATGCGTTTCAGTAGAAAATCTTGTTATTAAAACTGCATCTGCTCCCACTTCTTTTGCTTTTTCTGTTATTGAATTTGTTATATTTTCTTCATTAGAAGAAAAAAAACTAGGCACAAAAATAGTATTTAGTAAACCCATTACTGTGTATTTTTGGTCAATTTCATCAGCATTAAAAAAGATAATAACATTTTCTGTTGGTGTACTATAATTACCTAAATAATTCAATCTTGGACTGCATTGTAAAAATAATAAAGAAAGTAAAATGACGAAAAAATGTTGTTTTTTTGGTTTCATAAAAATAGTATTTTAGTTTTGTTTTTCAAATCAAACTTTATACCAATATTTTATAATTCCTTTTAATTGCGGTTGATATTCAAATCCATCCTTCAACCTTTTATAAAAATTTCTTATTTTTGGTTTAGCAAGAAAATCATAATCTAAAAAGTATGAAATACTTATCACCAGAATTAGAGGCCTTTTACAAACAATTTGAAACTAAAAAATCTTTAGCACGCACAAATGTTTCTTGTGGAATTTTTCAAGATTGTGATTATAAAGAGGAAAGACCTAAAATTTATCAAAAGAAAAAATAGAAAAATTTTAAATTTTAGGTTTTAGGTTTTAGATGAAAAACCAAAAAGACCCAGACTTCTAAATTTATTTTTTTAGCATTTTAAGGATTAGTTATTTTAGCAACATTTTTTCCTTTTTAGGGAATTAAATGGGCTTTACTTTTAAACTCCAATGAAAACTAAAATTAGAAACGACTACTCCATCTTTATTTTTTCCTTCGGATATTAAAACAATTTTTTGTCCTTCTCCAGTTTCTATTGATTTTTGAATTGCTTCTCTAATTTCATTTCCTCCAGTACAGGAAAATGTAATTCTACCAGTTGCTTTTTTAAAAAAATCGGCTTCTTGATGTGTAACTAACATCGAAACTTTACGTTTAGAATCATAAATTGCCTTCATTACTAAAATACCTGTTGGCATTTCTGCAGCCATTCCTTGTGCAGCCCAAAACATACTTTTAAACGGATTTTGATTCATCCATCGATGTTTTATAGTAACAATTACCTCTTTATCTGTAATTGATTGCACTCTAACTCCACCAAAATATGCCAAAGGAAGCTTTATAAAATTAAAAAAATTGACTTTTGCAGGTGTAAATTTCATTTATATATTTTAAAAAAGGAATGTTAAAATAATTTGAATAAAAAATAAATTCTTTTTCAAAGATAGTTAAATTTTAATTAGAGCCAATCGTAACAACACTTTTAAAGGTTTTTATTGTAATTCAAGAATGTTAATAAAATGTTAATTATAGTACTATGTATTGCACAATACCTTTTAAAGGATATATATTTGCATAAGAAAGTATTATATCAAATTTAAAAAATGAAAAACAACAACCAAAATACCAACGCTTTTTTAATTCATATCTCTGCATTTGCAGGTTTTATGTTTCCTTTTGGTCATATTATTACGCCTTTAATTACTTGGCAAACCTTAAAAGATAGAAGCACTTTTTTAGACGAACAAGGTAAAGAAGCTGTAAATTTTAATATCAGCTATACTTTATATATTTTTCTTTTAACCATTTTATGTATTCCTTTTGCATTTGGTTCTTTATTTAACAACCATCGTAATCACTTAAATTGGAATAATTTAAGCATGAATTTCGATTTTGGCTTCGATAACTTTTTTGGTTTTTTAGGTTTTGGATCCATTGCAGGAATTATCTACGTAATTGGAATTGCCTTGGTAATTATAGCTGCTATAAAAGCAAAAGATGGCGAAAATTACAAATATCCTTTTACCATAAAATTTATAAAATAAAGGCCTCCCTTAATCTCTCCAAAGGAGGGAAATAGATTGAAAACAAAAATTTCTGAGAGAATTTCAGGATAAAGAATTAAAAAAAATGATTTTAACAAACAAAATGCTCACACAACAGTTTCTTCTCTTTGGGAAGATTAGGATGAGCTTTAATAGAAACAATATATGAAGATTGAAAACACAAAAGCACAAATGCGAAAAGGTGTTTTAGAGTTCTGTATTTTATCCATTTTAAATAATGGAGATGCATATACTTCTGAAATTCTTTCCACATTAAAAAGTGCAGAAATGATTGTGGTTGAAGGAACCATTTATCCGCTTTTAACCCGATTAAAAAATGCAGGTTTGCTAACCTATAGATGGGAAGAATCAACCTCTGGACCTCCAAGAAAATATTATGTTTTAACAGAAAATGGAGGCATGTTTTTAAAGGAATTAAACAAAACATGGACAAATTTAATTAACTCAGTAAGCCAAGTAACTAGCAAAAAATCAACGACCAATGAATAAGACTATCAACATAAATTTAGGCGGATTTTTCTTTCATATAGATGAAGTTGCCTATCAGAAATTACGAAGATATTTAGAATCTATTTCTAGATCTTTAAGCGATGATCCTCAGGGAAAAAATGAAATTATTGCAGATATCGAAGCACGAATTAGTGAGCTTTTATCAGAAAAAATAACGGATGCAAGACAAGTTGTAAATGAAACTGATATTGATGATATTATTAAAATAATGGGCCAACCAGAAGATTATGCAGATGCTGAAGAAGCGTATAGCGATTCTAGTTACTCTTATAAAAGAAATACGGCATCTAGCAAAAAATTATTTAGAGATGGTGATGACAAATTTTTAGGTGGAGTTTGTTCAGGAATTGGGCATTATTTTAATATTGATGTAATTTGGGTAAGAATTTTATTTATTGTTTTAGTTGCTTCTGGTTTTTCTCCTTTAGCCTACATAATTCTTTGGATTTTGTTACCTGAAGCAAAAACAACTGCAGAGAAATTGCAAATGGAAGGCGAACCTGTAAATATTGATAATATTGAGAAAAAAATTCGTGAAGAATTTAATAATATGTCAGAAAATGTTACGGTTTTTGCCAATAAAGCATCAGAAAAAATAAAAGACGGTGCCAATGAATTTTCTGATAAGATGAACAAAACGTTCTCAGCAAAGACAAAAAAAAATAACGGAGCAAGCGATTTTTTTGATACTATTGGTAAAATTATACTCGCCATTTTTAAAGTAATTGGTAAGTTTATAGGTATTATAATTATTTTAGTTTCTGCTGCTGTTATTTTATCTCTAATTATTGGAGGGTTTTCTATTGGAAGTTTAGAATGGTTAAATGTAGATGGTTTGGAATATCCACCATTTTTCTACGACTCTAAATTACCTGTTTGGTTACTAACATTCGCTGGTTTATTTTTAATTGGTATTCCGTTTTTAATCTTATTCATTTTAGGATTAAGAATTTTATCTAGCAATGTGCAAAAATTAAGCAAACCTGCATCTTTATCCTTATTAGGTATTTGGGTTGTTTCGCTTCTTGCTCTAATTTTTACAGGATTAGATTTTGGAACATCGCATGCAAATTATGGGCAGTCATCAACAAGAAATACTTTAAATATTGTTGCCAATGATACTTTACAAATTAAAATGGTAAATGATGACACTATTTACTACAAACCTACTTTAAGAAGAAGTTCTAGAAAAGAAGAAGTAGAAGTTGATGGAGAAAAATTGGTATATACCAATAATATAAAAGTTGATGTTAGAAAAAGTAATTCTGATGAAAGTTACTTTATAATCCAAAAAGAATCGAAAGGAAAAAGTAAAAGTAGCGCAAGTGCAAATTCTAGTAAAATAAAATATAAGTTTAAAATTATAGATAATACCATTATTTTAGATGCTTATTTTTTATCGGATTTCAAAAATATTTGGAAAGATGAAGAAGTGAATCTAATCTTTTATGTACAAGAAAATATAACTGTTTTCTTTGATGTTTCCACAAAATACTTCTTAAATAATATTGATAATGAAGAAGGTGTTTATGATAAAGAAATGATTAATCATCACTTTAAAATGACAAGTACAAATTTAACATGTACAGATTGTGAAGCTTAAAATAATGAGAAAATTATTGAAATGGAAATTGAAAAAGATGTAGAAATTAAATCAGAAAAAGATGCCGAAAAAGATATATAATCTCTTTTAATACAATTCAGGATTAAAAAACAACAACTGGGCAACCTTTTCGATTTTTAAAGCGTCTATTAAAGGATCTTTACATCGTAAAACAAAAACAACTATTATGAAAACATCAATCAAAACATTTTTTTCAATATTATTTTTAGCTACTATTTTAAGTTCTTGCAACGCAAATATGTTTAACAGTGTTAACGGAAACAAAAATGTTATTACAGAAAACAGAAATGCTAAAGCAGATTTTACCAAAATAACCATTAGTACAGGTTTAGATTTATACATAACTCAAGGTTCTAAAAATGAAATTGTGGTAGAAGCTGATGAAAATTTACACGACATTATTTTTACAGAAATTAATGAGGGTGTTTTAAAAATTTATTCGGAAAAAAATATCTGGAGAGCAGAAGCCAAAAAAATTCATGTTACTGTAACAAATTTAAACGCTATTACTGCTACAAGTGGTGCAAATGTGTATGCTGAAGAAATGATAAAAACCAATGCAATAACTGTTATTGCTACCAGTGGTGCAGATATTAGACTTTCTTTAGATGCCAATTCTGTTAGTACAACAGCTACAAGTGGTGCAGGAATTAAAGTTGCTGGAATTGCAAATAACCACACAGCTACAGCAACAAGTGGTGCTTCCATTAATGGGTACGAATTAGAAAGTAAAAATGCAACTGTTAAAGTTACAAGTGGTGCAGATATTAACATTTTTGCTTCTGAAAATATGGATGCAGTTGCAACAAGTGGTGGAGATATCGATTTTAAAGGAAACCCTAAAAAGGTAAATAAAACATCAACTTCTGGAGGAAGTATTTCTGCAAAATAAAAATAGAATTTAAAATTATCAATCAACCAAAATTTGATTTCTTGAGGTTGTAAAAAACCTCAAGATTTCATTACTCTTTTCTCTTTTAATAAAAAGAAAATCAACCAACTAATTATGAATTCTTTTTTGAAACTTTTTAAAAAATCAAACTCAAGCAAAATTATTTTGGTTGTTTTCATGTTGATTTTTTCTTTATTTGCAAATGCTCAAGTTGATAAAAATTCTGAGATTTATAAAACTTTAAAAATAAAAGACAGTATCATTTTTGAACGCGCTTTTAACAATTGTGAGGTTGAAAAGTTAGCATTAATTATTGCTGATGACATTGAGTTTTATCACGATATTGTTGGTGTTCAAAATAGAGAAGAATTTATAAATGCTGTTAAAAACAATATTTGTTCAAATCCTGGAACGTTTAACAGAAAATTAGTTAAAAACTCTTTGGAGGTTCATCAATTAAAAAATAACGGAAAAATTTATGGAGCCATTCAAAATGGTAAACATGATTTTTATATCAAAGAAAATAACACTTTAAAAAAAACAGGCACTGCACAGTTTACACATCTTTGGATTTTAGAAAACGAAAAATGGAAATTAAAACGTGTTTTAGGTTTCGATCATAAAGATGCCACAGAATAAAAATTTATGAGAAAGCTAACTTCTCATATTCTTACTAATACTTGGTTTTATTAGTTTACTTGGTAAGTCGTCGTTTTGTATAAAAACGACGCTTACTTTTTTTATGTTGTTTTGTTTTATTAATTATATCTTTTTAGCAAGTATTTCATAAAAAATAAAAGTATAATTCCATAAAATCCAACTTTCTATATTTGCTCTAATGGATATTTTTGTAACGCTATCCATAAGAATTCTATATTTTATAGGTATTATTCCTATCTTAGTTTCTTTATTTTTCAAATCAGTAAAAAACAATAAATAAGCTTATTGAAAAAAGAATACAAAAAATTAAAAATGAGTCTAGGAAATAAATATCAGCAAATAAGACAAAAAACTATTGAGTTTTGCAGTCTTTTAGAAATAGAAGATTATGCAATTCAAGTAGTTGATTTTGCAAGTCCTGCAAAATGGCATTTAGCACATACAACCTGGTTTTTCGAAACTTTTATTCTAAAAAATCATGTAAAAGACTATCAAGAGTTTGATGAAAATTTCAACTATCTTTTTAATAGTTACTATAATAATGTTGGTGAAAGAATTTTACAAAACAACAGAGGCAATATGTCTAGGCCAAGTACTAGTAAGGTTTTAGATTACAGAAAATATGTAGATGCTAAAATGCAAGAATTTCTAAAAGATATTGCAGATAAAAAAGTGATAGATTTAATAACACTTGGTTTAAATCATGAACAACAACATCAAGAATTATTAATTACGGATGTTAAATATATGTTGGGTCATAATCCTTTGTTACCTAGTTTAGATTCAGCTTATAATTTAGTAAAAGACAGTAATATTGATTCAAAAAGTATAAAAATAAAAGCAGGTATTTACGATATTGGTTATCAAGGAAGCGATTTTTGTTATGATAATGAATTGGGTGTTCACAAAGTCTATGTAGATGATTTTGAAATAAATAATCATTTAATTACAAATGGAGAATACCTAGAATTTATGAATTCTGGAGGATATTCAGATTTTAATCTTTGGTTAGATGAAGGTTGGAATTGGGTTCATCATGAAAAAATAAATTCGCCAATGTATTGGCATAAAATTGATAACGAATGGCATTATTACACACTTGCAGGAATGCAAAAAGTAGATGAAAATGCTATTTTATCGCACATTAATTATTATGAAGCAAGTGCGTTTGCTGAATGGAAAGGAATGCGTTTACCAACCGAATTTGAATGGGAAATTGCTTCCAACAATTTAGATTGGGGAAAACGTTGGGAATGGACAAACAGTGCTTATTTGGCATATCCAAGATTCGAAAAAGAAAATGGAGCTGTTGGCGAATATAATGGCAAATTTATGAGTAATAAAATGGTATTAAGAGGTGCTTCTGTGGCTACTTCTAAAAATCATAGTAGAAACACCTATCGCAATTTTTTTCATCCTTCTGAAAGATGGCAATTTACAGGTTTAAGATTGATAAAATAATATGAAAAACACATTTAAGAAAGAGGTTCAACAAGGTTTGGATGCAAACCCAAAAACATTACCTTCAAAATATTTTTACGATAAAAAAGGAGACGCTCTATTTGTAGAAATAATGAATTCTCCTGAATATTATTTAACAAAAAGTGAGTTTAATATTTTTAAAAACAAAACACAAGAACTAATTAATTCTTTTGGTATTCAAAAAGATTCTTATTTCGAATTGATTGAATTAGGAGCTGGTGATGGTTTAAAAACGAAAGAATTATTAAAAGTTTTAGTTCATCAGAATTACAATTTCGATTATCTTCCAATTGATATTTCTTCGAATGCTTTAGCACTTTTAAAAGAAGATTTAAAAAATGAAATTCCAGAATTATCTATAAAAACTCAAAAAGGTGACTATTTTCGAGTTTTAGATTCCTTAAAAACAAGCAAAAAACCTAAAGTAATATTATTTTTAGGCTCTAACATTGGGAATATGAATGATGAATTAGCTTCGAAATTTATATACAATTTAGGTACAAATCTTAATTTAGGAGATAAATTATTACTAGGTGTAGACTTGATAAAATCGAAAGAAATTGTTGGGCCAGCTTACAATGATAGTAAAGGAATAACTGCAAAATTCAACATCAATTTATTAGATAGAATTAATAATGAATTGGAAGGTGATTTTAATACCAATCAATTTATTCATCAACCAGAATATGATGAAAAAGAAGGTATTGCAAAAAGCTTTATGATGAGTACTGCAAAGCAATCTGTAACAATTAAAGCAATTGGTAAAACGTATCATTTTGAAAAAGGAGAAAAAATTCAGACTGAAATTTCGAGAAAATATAATGATGAATTGGTACAAAAAATAATTACAAATACCGATTTTAGTATCAACACTAAAATTATGGATAGCAAAGGTTATTTTGCAGATTATATATTGAACAGGAATTAACTATATGAAGAAAATTAAACTTGTAATATTAGGTCTTGGAAGCAGAACAACTTCTTTTTATTTAACAAATTTAAATGCTATTTATAACACAAAAAAAGGTGGATACAGTACTTGTCCGTTTTTACTTTTAAATACAGATTTTAATACAATAAACTCACTTTTACCTTATGTTTCAGAAAAATTAGATGCAGTAGTTTCTCAATATATCAATCAAATAAATCACTTAAATATTGATACTTTATTGATTCCAAATATTACGTTGCATGAAACTATTGATCGATTGCATATTTCTCAAAACATTGTACATCCTGTTCATCTAAGTATCAAAAAAATCAAAGAAAATAACTGGAAAAAAGTGGTGCTTTTTGGTTCTCTATTTAGCATGAAATCCGATTATATAAAAAACCAATTTAAAGCTAATAATATTGAGGTTATGTTAGCCAATGAAAAAGATATGGTTTTTATTGATGAAGTACGAAAACAAATTTACAATGAAGTTGAAACTGATGATTTGGTAAAAAAATATCATTCAGTTATCCAAAAATATACTCAAGAAAACCCAGTAATTTTATCGTGTACAGAATTATCTATCTTAAAACCAAAAGACAATAAAATGCTTTTAGATATGGCAGAAATACAAATGGAAGCAGCTATCGCACAAATTTTAGCATAGCGTATATTTAAAAAAGATATTGAGAAGAAAAGAATTTGCTGATTTTAGCTACTTATTAAAATCGATTCGAATTTTTTATTTGACATTTATTCGCTAACTTTCGTGATTAACAATGTTATTTTATCAATCAAAATAAAAACCAATTAAACGCTAGTAAAACATGGAAAACAAATTCAATATTTCAGTATTGATAGATGGTGATAATGCCCAACCCAAACTAATTAAAGAAATTATTGATGAAGTTTCTAAATACGGAAAAGCAACTATTAGAAGAATTTATGGAGATTGGACATCACAACAAATGAATAGTTGGAAGGCGATTATTAACCAACACTCCATTACTCCTATTCAGAAATTTTCTTACACAACTGGTAAAAATTCTACAGATGGCGCTTTAATTATTGATGCTATGGATATTTTACATGGAAAAAATACAGAAGGTTTTTGCATAGTTTCTAGTGATAGCGATTATACAGGTCTTGCCAAAAGAATTCGAGAAGAAGGTTTGTTTGTGATGGGAATTGGAGAGAAAAAAACACCAACTGCCTTTGTAAAATCTTGTGAAGTTTTTACGTTTACAGAAAACTTAAAAGAAGAATCCGAAGAAAATGAAGAAATAGAAGAAAAGTCAGTTTCTGCATCGAAAACTACTAAAAAAGTAACTTCTAAAAAAGCAAAAGACGTTAGCCCTAATTTAAGGCTTTCAAAAGACGATTGGAAAACCGTAATGAAAGCTTTTGATATTTCTACAGATGAAGAAGAAAAAGCACATATATCAACTTTGGGCTTAAACATTCGAAAAATAGATCCTAGTTTCGATCCTAGAAGTTATGGTTTTAAAAGTTTAAGCAAAATGTTTGCAAACATCGAAAAGTTTGAAGTGATTAAGAATGAAGTGAATGGTTTGAATCATCCTCTTTTGAAAATAAAATAATCTAATCATTCAAGGTTTAAGAAAATAGTGTCAAATCAAGTAAGTTTCTTTTTCAGAAATTTTGTAGCGAAAATATTTTTCTGAGTTCTTTTTAGGTTGATAAATTGTGTGCACAAATATCCAAAAAAAACTACTGTCAGTTCGAGTGAAATTTCTTTTTCAGAAATTTTGTATCGAGAACTTTTTACTAATTAAAAACTATATTAAATTCTACTTACTTTTTCTCTAAATACTCCTCAATATCAGCAATATGATGTTGCAAGGCTTGGGTAGAAATTTGAATTTCTTTGATTAACAAAGCCAGCGAAATCAATAATAAAATTAATCCCAAACCAAAAGCATAAACTGCAATTATAGCATAGCCTATAAAAATTAAAAACATTGTTAATACACAGAATAGTAAACTTGTAATTCCAAATATCTGCATCCACTTTGTTAAGTTTAAACGCAATTTTAAGTTTTTAATTTGTCTTAAAAGTGAATCGTCTTTTTCCTTTAAATAACGATCATGCAAACTTCTAATTACAGAAGCATATGCCAAAAAACGATTTGTATAAGCAAGCATAATCAAAGAAATTGCTGAAAATAAAAGTGCTGGTGTTGTTAAGGTAAGTTCGTTCATAAGTTGCAAAATTAGCTATTTATTTGAAAAGCATCCATATTTAAAGTGATTGTATTACAAACATTTTTTATTTAACCCTAATTTTGTTCCATACTTTTAAATATGATGCAAAAAATAAGAACTTTAGGTTTTTACACAAAAGGATTTTTATATATACTTTTAGGAATTTTAACCTTTTTGGCAGCCTTAAATCTCGGAGGAAAAGTTGCCAATAAAAATAGTGTTATTACCTTTTTGCAAGATCAAATTTTTGGAAAAGTATTGTTATCAATTTTGGGAATTGGTATTTTAGCATACTCAATTTGGCGATTTTTTAAGGCTTATAAAGTCATCAAAAAAGAAGAAGAAAAAACAAAATATTTTTTAAGTATCGATTTTTTTATTCGCGGAATTATCTATGGTTCTTTTGCAGTTTCTATTCTTTATAAAGTGTTTAATATTTCAAATAATGATGTTTCTAAGGAAACAATGGCATCCAAAATTTTAGCCATAGAACATGGAGAATATATCATATATTCTTTGGCAATTATCGTGCTTTTTTCTGCTTTGAATCAATTTTATATTGTTTACAAAAAAAACTTTTTAAATAATATAGAAAAATCAGATAACATAAAATCTTTTAGTTTTTTAGAAAAATCTGGCAAATTCGGAATCACCTCTAGAGGTGTGTCGTTTTTAGTTTTTGCTTGGTTTATTTACAAAGCAGCTTCAACCAAAAATCCAGATAAAATAAAAGGAACACAAGAAATGTTTAGTTATTTGCATAGTTTATCTTTTGGTGATATTTTAATGGGAATTATGGCCTTAGGTTTTATATCTTATGGTATTTTTCAATATTTTTATGCAAGATATAGTTCGTATTAATCTTCTCTCCTTTTTTAGTATTTTTGAACTATGAAAAAAATACTGTACTTATTTATTTTCGCTTTTAATGCTTTAAATTTTGCACAACAACTACCTAATGGTTTTGTTTATATAGAAGATGTTGATGCATCAATACAAAAAGAATTACGATATTTAAGCAATAATAATTTTATAGGCAGTAAGATTGATGGTTATAAAAATAATTGTGTAATTATTACAGAGCAAGCTGCACATCAACTTAAAAAAGTACAAGCACAACTTTTAAAAGAAGGGTTCAGTTTAAAAGTTTTTGATGCCTACAGACCACAAGACGCTGTAGATCATTTTGTAAAATGGGCAAAGGTTTTGAGTGATACTTTAATGAAGCAAGAATACTATCCAAAAGTCCCAAAATCCCAATTATTTAACCAAGGTTATATTGCTTCAAAATCTGGACACACAAGAGGAAGTACAGTAGATTTAACAATTGTTGATGTAAAAACTGGCAAAGAATTAGATATGGGAAGCCCTTATGATTTTTTCGGAGTTCAATCGCATCCTTTTTATTCAAATTTATCCAAAGAACAAAAAGAAAATAGAATGCTATTAAGAAAAATGATGTTAAAACATAATTTTAAACCTTATGAAAATGAATGGTGGCATTTTACATTAATAAATGAACCTTTTAGAAATACTTATTTTAATTTTCCTGTTGAATAATAATTTTTAACAGTTTGTAAAGAACATCATTTAAAATCGGCATTATATTTGTACTATAATTGCTGTTAATATATTCTTATGAAATCACATTTAAAATTCTTTTTTACAATTAGTTGTCTATTTTTATCGGCAACATTTTTCGCACAATTAGACTCTAATAAAGGCTCCAAAGAAGGAGGCAAAACAAAAGCTATTATTTTAAATAATTCCAAAGAAGTTACCAAACCAAAATCTTTAGAAATTGATGGTACCAATGGATTTAAAGAAGCTTTTGATAAGGAAAATGCAAAACTAAAAAAGAAACAAGAAGAAGATGAATTAAATAATAAAGGAATTTTAACACAAGAAAAATTAAATGAGCAGCGTTTTTTAAAGTCGTTCAAAAAAATTAATGGACAGTATATAATTCCAAAAATAGACCAAGATTTAGGCACTTTTAGATCAGATTCTAAAAGTGTTAATATTATTTGTAGAGATTATCAATATCCCGATGGTGATAGAGTTACTATTTATGTAAACGATATTCCAGTTATTTACAACTTAACTTTAGAGCAAAATT
>Ga0115565_10002689_pt1 | contig 13269 bp, 11 predicted proteins | sample COGITO_mtgs_1105_FD_87199 | JGI IMG/M metagenome (GOLD analysis project Ga0115565, IMG submission 87199) | Pelagic marine microbial communities from North Sea - COGITO_mtgs_110530 | ecosystem: Environmental > Aquatic > Marine > Epipelagic | place: Germany:Helgoland, sampling site Kabeltonne... | reverse complement strand
CATGAGGTGTTACCGTAATTCTAATTCTTGCGCTGATCGCAGCGCTTTTTACAAGACTAAGAACACTCTCGCCGCTATATTTATTTCCATTACGCCCTTCAAAAAGATATGTTTTTGGGCGTTATTCAGTAAAATACAATCTTAAATCAGCCAATGCTATTTTCTACAATATAGTTAGTCTGTCTTTATTACCTTTAGAGCCTTTCACATGAATCAACATACGTTTACTATTCATAGTAACATAAAAATTTACATGTTTTCTATTAAAAGTTAAGGCTTTAAGAAACTGACCGATTTAATCTAGTCAGCCTTTAACAATTCATTTTCAAATTTCAGATTAGACTAGTTGGCAGAAATTATTGAGCCAGTTAATTAAATTACGAGACGTTGCTTATAGCTTCCTCATCATTTTCTTTAATTTCCAGCCCGCTGCAGCTAAGAATGTATTGATTTTTGGCTATTTAGATATGTATAGATAAATCTGGGTAGCTAATTTTCTTTTTATTTATAGCGAGGCACCTATATAAGTATAGTAATCTTCTTGTAATTCAATTCACTAAAAATCATTCTAATATACGATCTAAAGCACAATATATCAGATCTTTGAAATATATATAAGAAGCGACTATGTACTATCTTATCTTTATGTATAAAGTTGGCTATTAATAGGGTGTTCTTCTTTTATATGACTGTTCTAGCCAAACCCCACACAACCCAAATTAATCCCTCTTTTTATTTTTATACTTCACATTAGTAACATTCCTATCTACGTTCTTCAACTGCTTAGTTTTAAAGCTTCTATCTTCCTCTTTTTGCACTTTAGGCTTAGGAGTATTTTCCAAAAGCACCGCTCCAGGTTCTTTAGGATTTTCTTTAGTGCCCCTTAGGTGAATAACCAAACCATTTAGAAAATTACGGAGTACTTGATCTCCACATTCCATATAATTAGGGTGCTCTTCTTTTCTGAAAAACGCACCTAATTCACTTTTAGATATTTTAAAATCGACTAGAGCTAATATAGAAACAATATCATCATCTCTAAATTTTAAAGCCACTCGTAATTTCTTAAAAACATCGTTATTAGTCATCTCAATTATTTTAGTGCAAGTTATCATATTGAAGTGATTTAAACTTTTGACTCCTTAAAAAATTTCGCTCTTTACAAGTCAATTAGTTTTTGACTAGTGTTCGTAATTTTGCGTTTTTAGAATCTTCCTACTAAGATTCTGTTCCTGATACGTTAAGATAGAATTTAAGACGCATTGGATTACTTTTATTATAAGTCTAAGGATTTAGAGAAGCTATACTGGATCAATAATCTTAACGAGGCTACTATAAGCAGCAAAAGGTAGCTATGATAACATGTATTCTACTTTATTATTTAAGTTATAGATTGTGAGATTTCTGTAAACTTAATAACATAATTCGTTCCTTTTTTTGAAAGATCTCTAGTAATAGTACCGCGCAATTGCCTAGTAAGATTATGAATGAGTTTAAGGCCTAAAGATGCGGTAGTTTTGTAAGTAATGTTTTCGGAAAATCCTTTTCCATTATCCCCAATATATAGCAGGTAATTTTCTTCGGCTATTTTCTCTATCTTTAAATAGATCTCCCCTTTTTCATTTTCGTTAAAACCATATTTTAATGCATTGGTAATAGTCTCGTTAATAAGCAACCCTAAGGGTATTGCCGTATCTATGCCCAATTTTATATCAGGAATATCTAGTCTAAATTGTACTGCACTATCAGCACCTTTTATAGATTTCATTAAAAAAGCCGTGAGTTCTGTCACGTAGGGTTTATACTCAATACGTGCTATATCTTTTCGCATATATAACATCTCATGCACCATTGCCATAGAAATAACTCTATTTTGGGTGTTCTTTAGCAAGCCTTTAGTAGAAATATCATCTATAGTACGTGACTGTAGGGATAATAGGCTAGAAACGGTTTGTAAGTTATTTTTAATACGATGGTGAACTTCTTTTAGTAAGGTTTCCTTTTCGTTTAACTGCAATTCTAAATTATTTTTAGCGTCATGAAGTGCTTGGTGTGTTTTTATTAGATTGACGCTAAAAATGTTTATTAGAAAGTAAATAGCTATAAGTATAGAAAGTAAGCTAAAGATGCTTTTTGATGCCAATGGAACTACATTTTCTACAATCTTAAATTCAGAAAAACTTTGAGTAAAAACAAGAAGTATTAACAAAAAAACAAAGGCTGAATATCCTGTAACAAATTTCTGTGAATTTAAATAGCCCCCCAATACTACTACAAAAAGTACAAAAATAAAAGGGCTATTAATACCGCCGCTATAAAGGGTAATAGCAAAAGCTCCTATAAGGGCAAGGGAAAAAGAGAGTGTAGAAAGGTGAAGTATTGGAATTTTTTTTTGTAAAAAATAGGTGGTTAGAAAATTAAGACACGCAAAACCAACGAGAACATGGGGTATTACTTTGGTAACATCTATTAATATAAAACAAACCATTCCAAAAAATAGTGCCAGAATACTAGATAGGTAGCTTGCCCTTAAAATGCGAAGAATTTTATTTTCTTTATTTAATTCTTCTGAATGCAAATGTTCCATAAAGTAATTTTGTACTGCTAATTGAAAGAGTTTTCAATCTCACCACAATTTTAGGTGTAAACACTTAAATAAAAGCTGCTATGTCTTACTAAAGTTGGTAAAGGCCTATGGTAGTATTGAGAATACAAAAAATACGTTTGGTATTCTTAATACACTATAGCTATTTAATCATTTGTAATTACCCAATCTCCCTGTTCTAAAAGGGGTTCGGCTTGTTTAAACTTTACCGTTCTACTTTCTCCAGAACGAACATTTTTAACTGTAACACGTTCATTTCGTCCTATTTTAGGTTGTTCTCTGGTAATGGTTTCCGTTACTGCAGGGCGTTGTCTTTGATTTTGTCCTGCGGCTCTGTTTTGCATAGCAAGCTCATCGCTATTAGGAATCTCTTCCTTTGTAATCGTTACCTTTTCTTTATATTGTTGCGTTTTTGCTTCTTGAATAGAAGGGCTACTTTCAGGTGGAAGTTCGCCTTTAAATAAAAACGAGACTATTTCCTTATTTACTTGCTCTATCATTCTCTTAAACAACTCAAAGGCTTCAAACTTATAAATAAGTAAAGGATCTTTTTGCTCGTGTACTGCAAGTTGTACAGACTGCTTCAACTCATCCATTTTTCTAAGATGTGTTTTCCAAGTATCATCTATAATTGCAAGCGAAATATTCTTTTCAAAATCTGTAATTAACTGGCGTCCTTCACTATTATAAGCATCTTGAAGGTTTGTAACAACGCTTAAACTTTTAGTACCATCTGTAAAAGGCACTACGATACGTTCAAAAGTATTACTAGTATCTTCAAAAACTTGCTTTATTACAGGTAAGGCAGCTATAGCATTCCGAGCCATCTTTTTGTTGTAGTGTTCATATACCGTGGTATACACGGTACCAATAATTTCTTGTGTAGTTTTCTTTTCAAAAGTTTCTTCACTAATTGGAGAAGTAACAGAAAAGTATTTGATAAGCTCAAACTCAAAGTTTTTATAATCAGTAGCACCTTTGTTACTTTCTATGATTACTTCGCAGGTATCATAAATCATATTGGCAATATCTACTTTCAATCTCTCCCCTTGTAATGCGTGTCTTCTTCTTTTATAAACAACCTCACGTTGGGCATTCATTACATCATCATATTCTAACAATCGTTTACGGATGCCAAAATTGTTCTCTTCTACTTTTTTCTGAGCACGTTCTATAGATTTTGTCATCATACTATGTTGTATGACTTCGCCATCTTCTAACCCCATCTTATCCATCATTTTAGCAACTTTATCAGAGCCAAATAACCTCATAAGGTTATCTTCTAAGGACACATAAAATTGAGAACTTCCTGGATCTCCTTGTCGCCCAGACCTACCTCTAAGCTGCCTATCTACACGCCTAGAGTCATGACGTTCTGTACCTATAATAGCCAGACCACCAGAATTTTTTACTATTTCTGTTAACTTAATATCTGTACCACGCCCAGCCATGTTGGTTGCAATAGTCACTACGCCAGGATTTCCTGCTTCTGCTACGACGTCTGCTTCCTTTTTATGTAGTTTAGCGTTTAATACATTGTGTGGCACTTTACGTACACTTAATAATTTAGACAGTAATTCTGATATTTCTACAGAGGTGGTACCAATTAAAATAGGCCTACCGGCTTCACTTAGCTTGGTAACTTCATCTATAATAGCGTTATACTTTTCTCTTTTTGTTTTGTAGATTAGATCGTTTCTATCATCACGCGCTATAGGTCTGTTTGTAGGAATTTCCATAACATCTAGTTTATAGATTTCCCAGAATTCACCAGCCTCTGTAATTGCAGTACCTGTCATACCTGACAGTTTGTTATACATTCTAAAATAATTCTGTAAGGTAACCGTAGCAAATGTTTGTGTAAGTGCTTCTATCTTAACATTTTCCTTGGCTTCTATAGCTTGGTGCAACCCATCTGAATACCTGCGCCCATCCATAATACGCCCAGTTTGCTCATCTACAATCATCACCTTATTATCCATAACAACATAGGCTACATCTTTTTCGAATAAAGTGTACGCTTTTAGAAGCTGACTCATGGTATGGATTCGTTCACTTTTTATAGTAAACTCTTTAAAAAGCAATTCTTTTAATTCGGCTTCTTTTTCAATTTCAAGATTTTGCTGTTCAATTTTTACAATTTCACCGCCTATATCTGGCATCACAAAGAAATCTCTATCATTCTCACCAGAAACATAATCTACCCCTTTTTCTGTAAGCTCTATTTGGTTGTTTTTTTCATCTATAACAAACAACAAATCCTCATCTACCTTAGGCATTTCTCGGTTGTTGTCTTGCATATAGAAGTTCTCTGTCTTCTGTAGCAATTGCTTTATACCTTCCTCGCTTAAGAACTTAATTAAAGCTTTGTTTTTTGGTAGCCCCCTATAAACACGGAATAGTAAAAAACCACCTTCCTTGGTATCACCTGATGCAATTTGCTTTTTTGCTTCAACCAAAACACTCGTGAGGCGTTGGCGTTGTTTTTGAACTATCTCATTAACTTTCGGTTTCAGCTCAATAAACTCATGCCGGTCTCCTTCTGGCACAGGACCAGAAATTATCAAAGGTGTACGGGCATCATCTACTAAAACAGAATCTACTTCATCTACAATAGCATAATTATGTGGTTTTTGGACTAGATCTTGTGGCGTATGCGCCATATTATCTCTTAAGTAGTCAAAGCCAAACTCGTTGTTAGTACCATAGGTAATATCTGCATGATATGCTGCACGTCTACCATCTGAATTTGGTCTGTGATGATCTATACAATCCACTGTTAAGCCATGAAATTCAAAAATAGGAGCCATCCAGGCGCTATCTCGTTTGGCTAAATAATCATTTACGGTAACAAGGTGTGATCCGTTGCCAGACAGCGCATTAAGATATAATGGCAGTGTAGCTACTAAGGTTTTACCTTCCCCTGTATGCATCTCAGCAATCTTCCCTTGGTGTAGCGCAATGCCACCAATAAGCTGCACATCGTAATGTATCATGTCCCAAGTAACTTGCTTCCCAGCAGCATCCCATGAGTTTAGCCAAATTGCTTTCTCACCCTCTAGAGTTACATAGCCTTTAGTAGCGGAAAGTTTCCTGTCGTTTTCAGTAGCGGTGACGCTAAGGGTACTATTATTAGTAAAACGTTTTGCGGTTTCTTTTACAACTGCAAAGGCTTCAGGTAGAATTTCGTTTAGTGTAGCCTCAGAGATCGTGTAGGCTTCTTCCTTTAAACGATCAATTTCTGTATAGCTATCTTCGTTTTCATCAATATTTGTAGAAATAGCTACTGCTGTTTCTAAAGCAGCAATTTTATCTGTAATATCTTTGTAGGAGTTTTTAACTTGATCTTTAAAATCAATTGTTTTCTGTCTTAATTCATCTAAGCTTATAGTTTCTAAGTTGCTTTCAAATGATTTAATTTTTGTTACTAGCGGTTGTAACTCTTTTACATCTTTTTTAGACTTATCGCCAACAAAAGCTTTTAGTATCGAATTTATAAAACTCATATATTTCTTATTACTATTAAGGTTGATGCACGAACTTTACGTGTCTTTAAATAGGTGTTATTTCCTCTTTGTAGATAAAAGTAAACCTAACAACGATTTAATGCTATCATTTAATAAATCAAATAGCATAATTGCTAAACAAAATTACACAAAAAAAGCCTCCTAGGAGACTTTGAAATAAAGGTGTTTATAATTATTTAGTATTCATCCTCATTCCAGAGGTAATCTTCTTCTGTGGGGTAATCTGGCCAAATTTCTTCAATAGATTCGTAAATTTCACCGCCCTCTTCTTCCATAGATTGTAAATTTTCTACAACTTCTAAAGGTGCGCCTGTTCTAATAGAATAATCTATTAATTCATCTTTACTTGCCGGCCAGGGTGCATCACTCAAATAAGATGCTAGTTCTAATGTCCAATACATGGGAATAGTGTGATTTTATATTTTTGCAAAAATAATTTTTAAATGAAGATTTCCACCTTATTCTAAGGTAATTTAAAGATAGTTATCAACATTGTATATAGTTGCTTTTTACAGAAACGTAGTACTTTGGTTTTTATTGGACTGTTTTTTCAGGAATCCACTTAACTTCTCTGGCTTTACTTTCTTCAGCAATTTTTCTACTTAAAACAAATAAGTAGTCAGACAGCCTATTAAGATAAGAAATTACTTGAATATCGGTGGGGTATACTTCGTGCAACTGCGTAGCCATCCGTTCTGCACGCCTACATACGGTACGGGCTATGTGGCAATAAGATACAGAAGTATGTCCGCCTGGTAGTATAAAGTGCGTCATGGGTGCCAAAGATTCCTCCATACTATCTATGGCATGTTCTAGAAAGTAGTGGTGTACCTGTGTAATTTTAGGGATATTTAATCGCTCTTTTCCGTTTTTCAACAAGGCTGTTTCGGGGTCTGTTGCAAGGATAGCCCCTACGGTAAATAAGTTTTCTTGAATACTAATTAGTTGCGCTTTGCTATCCTCATGAATATCTTGGTCTCTAATTAAACCAAGCCACGAATTTAATTCATCTACTGTGCCATAGCTTTCTATGCGAATATGGTGCTTTGGTACGCGGGTTCCCCCAAATAGCGCTGTTGTGCCTGTATCTCCTGTTTTAGTATATATTTTCATTTAGATATATGTGTATTTTTTAGAATTACTTAAGAGGTTCATTCCTATGTAAAAATTTTATTTTTGCCTGAGTTTTGAATGCGTATTTTCCTTTCTGTTATGCTGCTCCATAAATCTTCTAGATTTACGGTCCTTTGAATTTTTTCTGCTCATGATACGCACGGCAATATAAATTACCGCAACAACTCCCAAAGCAACATAGATAGTAGTGTCCATTATTATAAGCTATTTTAGTAATTATTAGAAGTGCTTAAACGTAATTTAAAGTGCTCTTTTATTTGTTCTTTTCTGAAAAATAAAATACCGCAATGGTAAAAGTCTATACTCGCAGTTACTTCCTGCCTTTCTACAAATTTATTCCATACATCATTTTTCTCTTTGGATTCGTGGATTTCTGTTGCTACCAGCATAGTGTCATTATGGATACTGTATGTAGATAATAGCTTATTATAACCATCTAAATCATCTATAACTATAAGGTCTAAAGCTTTGGGGTTGAAATTTATGTTTGGCTGTGTAGCTACGAGAGAGGACTTTAAGTGTTTGGTATTGCCAAATAGTACTACATTTTTAATAGCGAAGTAAGAGCAACATTTTGTGACAATATTTTCAAGAGGAGAAAGGTTTGTGATTTTTGGAGTGTATATAGCTTTGATAACAAAATTGTAGATAAACGGGGAGTGAATGCTATGGTGGTTTTTAGCAGAGATTCTAAAAAAAAGGTAAGAAAGAAATTGAAAAGCCACTGCTATTATTTATGAAGTAAAGATAGTATAACTGGTGGATTAGGAAGAAGCAATTGTAAAAGTAGCTAGTGAATTTTAAGGTAACGTCCTATGCAAATTTAGCACCGTTTCTTTTGGTAACAAAGTTTAAGGCTTTTGTAATTCTAGCATTTTTAGATTTGTATAATCTAGCAGTAGAAGTGGCATCATTAATTGGTAAGATAGTTGTTTTAGTATCCTCTACTGTTTCAATTTCTACTGAAATTACGTTAGCAGCATCTTGTGCTTTTGCTACTGTTCCTAAAAAGAAGATAAAGAAGATAGTTACTATAATTTTCATGGCTACGTTTGTTATACTAGTATAACGCCGTAGTCCTTGTTTTTCACAGTATCATTCGCTCAAACACCGCTAATTTTCGCTAATCTACAGGGGTACAGTTTAAGTGCAAAAGTACATCGGCAAACTACCAAATGGTAGTTTTCCGCTCAACATCATAAAATTGCATTTCGTCTATAGGTACTATAGTTTATTGGTATAGGTAGGATACATTATCCCTCTAAAAGCACAGAAAGTTGAAACCAGCGCTCTGTCTTTTTTTCTATAGTTGTAGCAAGTTCCCCTAATGCTATAGCTGTTTTTGAAATCTCCTCTCCAGAAAGTGTTGTGTCTGTAAAGGCATCTTGCAAGGTTACTTTTTTAGCTTCTAATTTTTGAATTTCTCTTTCTAATTGTTTGTATTCTTTTTGTTCTGCATAGGAAGCTTTACTTACTGCTGGAGTTTTTTTCCAAACTGCTTTCTGTGCTTCGTTTTTCTCAATCTTCAACTCCCTTTTTTCTTGCTCTTGGCTATCTTCATAAGCACGGTAGTCAGAATAATTTCCTGGAAAATCTTCTACTACACCATCGCCACGGAAAACAAAAAGATGGTCTACAATTTTATCCATAAAATAACGATCATGCGATACTACCATAAGGCAGCCCTGAAAGTCTAACAAAAAGCTTTCTAATACGTTTAGGGTAACAATATCTAAATCGTTTGTAGGTTCATCTAAGATTAGAAAATTAGGATTTTGAATAAGTATAGTACATAAGTATAGGCGTTTGCGCTCACCACCACTTAGTTTATTTACAAAGTCGTACTGTTTTTTACGATCAAACAAAAAGCGTTCTAATAATTGTTGCGCAGATATTTGCTTACCCTTCATTAAAGGTATAAAGTCTCCAAATTCTCTTATAACATCTATAACCTTTTGTCCTTCCTTTATTTTAATACCTTTTTGAGTATAGTAGCCAAACTTAATTGTTTCGCCCACAATTACTTTACCGCTATCTGGCGCATCCTTACCCGCTAGAATATTCAAGAAGGTAGATTTACCTGTTCCATTCTTACCAATAATACCTATACGTTCTCCTTTTTTAAAATTGTATTCAAAATTATCTAGGATTGGTTTACTAGGAAACGATTTAGAAACCTTTACGAATTCGATAATTTTACTACCCATACGCTCCATGTTCAACTCCAGCTGTACTTGGTGGTCATTTCTGCGTTGGCTAGCCTTGTCTTTTATGGTCTTAAAGTCGTCTATTCTAGATTTAGATTTTGTAGTTCTTGCTTTTGGTTGCTTCCGCATCCAAGAGAGTTCTTTCTTAAATAGCAACTCTGTTTTATGCTGCTCTACAGACTCCTGCTCTAGGCGTGCTTCTTTTTTCTCTAAATAATATGAGTAGTTTCCTTTATAGGGGTAGAGCACTCCGTTATCTAACTCTATAATTTCATTACAAACACGCTCTAGAAAAAACCGATCATGTGTTACCATAAATAGGGTCATGTTTTCTCTAGCAAAGTATTCTTCTAGCCACTCAATCATTTCAAGATCTAAATGGTTGGTTGGTTCGTCTAACACTAATAAATCTGGTTTATTAATAAGTGCATCGGCTAAGGCCAAACGTTTAATTTGTCCACCAGACAGCTTTCCTACTTTTGCACCTAAATCTTCTAACTTTAATTTAAATAAGATTTGTTTGTACTGGGTTTCAAAATCCCATGCCTCAAAACGGTCCATAGCTTCAAAAGCTTTTTGGTAGGCGTCTGCGTCTTCAGGATTTAATAATGCTTTCTCATAATTAGAAATAACTTGTAATATTTCATTATCAGATGCAAAAATAGTTTCCTCTACAGTAAGCTCAGGATCCATTACAGGTTCCTGAGATAAAAAAGAAACCGGAGTGCTTTTACGGAAATTTACTTGACATGTGTCTGGGCTATCCAAGCCAGAGAGGATATTTAAAATAGATGTTTTACCACTTCCATTGTTAGCAATAAGTGCTATTTTCTGATCTTTATTGATGCCAAAAGACAGATTCTCAAAGAGCACCAATTCTCCGTAAGACTTAGATATATTTTCAACAGTAAGTAAATTCATAATAATGAAGGTATTGTTATCTAGTAATGGACGCTAATGGTATGTATTTATTAGAGACTTTACGTTACAATTAAGATTTGTTATTAAAATAATGTAATAGAAATATATAGCGCACTGCTAATACTGGTAATACTAATAGTAGCAGTATAGAAAATTGTTGGATGTTTAGTAGCCACAATACTACGCCTAAAAGCAACAAAACCAAGGCTAGTCTAATATAACTTTTTAGCCAAGGTGCTATTTTGCTTTTTACGATGAGTATGGTGACAAATAAATTTGGTGCAAATGCCCACAGGCAATTGTAATTTAACTTAGTAGCTACATGATCTGTAAAAAACCAAAGGAATAAGATTACAATACCTGCAGTACCAGTAGTAAAAAATAGCAAACCATCTAACCAGTAAGACCTTTTATTGTTGGTATAATCTATATAGGTAATAAATAACACCAGAATAGAGAATAGACTAAGCCAGAGTAGGGGAGTAGATAGTACTGTAGCAACGGTTTTTTCTTTGGTTTTAGATACAAGTACTAATTCTTTGGATACTAAAGGTTTATTATTGAATGTGGTATGTTTTAATTGCTCATAAACGTATTTGGGCAAAAACAGATGTTCATATGTAGTTGCCTCTATATCAATAACACTGCCTAAAGCTAAATCAATACCAAAAGTAGCCCAAGAATTGGTAGCCAAACTTTGGTGAATAAGTTGCCGAAAAGTCTGGGGGTCTTTTAAATATGTAGCATCAAAAAGCAAAGCTACTCCTAAGGTTTCTTTAAGCACTTCTGGAATTTTAGTGGCACAATTCTCAAAAAGAAAATCGTAAGTATAAAATCTATTCTCTGGTAGTAAGTTTGTTTCTAGATAGCGAATAAGAGTTTCTTTCTGGGGAATAGAGAGCTCTAAAACTTGAGCATTTACCCACCTATTCTCGCTTATATAGTTCTGCTTGAAGCTAGTGTAAGAATAACGGGTTACTGTATACGCTAGTTTTCCTCTAACAAAATTCCAATAAAAATTAGGATCTTCAAAATTGTAAGTGCCGTAGCCATAAACTTCATCTATCCCTAAAATATCATCTTGCAATCTAATAGCGCTATGACCAAATTTAGTGGCAAGAGCCTTGCCAGTGCCAACAGTAAGAACACTAATGGTTGCATTTGGCGAGAGCATTGCATCTTGTGAAATTCCTAAAAAGCAAAGTAATAGAAAGAAATATAATAACAGTCTTTTTGTAATCATGATTTAACATAAAATAGCACGTTACAAAGATGCGCATAATTACAAGTTCAATCAATAAACATTCCATTAGAGAATTGTAGTACTTTTATCATGATAAACCAGATTTAATACAATTACGCTAAGCGCATGAAAAAGCATATACCAAATTTTATAACACTACTAAATGTTTTTTGTGGTTGTGTGGCAACTGTATTTGCAGTTGAAAACAATATAGCACTAGCGGCATTATTTGTAGCGTTAGGCATTTTTTTCGATTTTTTTGATGGTTTAACAGCAAGATTACTAAAGGTACAGAGCGAACTAGGCTTACAACTAGACTCATTAGCAGATATGATTACCAGTGGTCTTGTGCCAGGTGTTATTATGTTTCAACTCCTACGTACCTCGCAAACTCAAGGGTGGCAGGTTGTAGAGTATTCTATAGAAAGTCAAGATTACACTTCCCTTTCCTCATTACTCCCATTTTTTGGTTTTATAATCACCATGGCATCTGCTTATCGTTTGGCAAAATTTAATATAGATCAGAACCAGACAACGTCCTTTATAGGTGTGCCAACACCAGCAAATACCCTGCTAATAGCTTCTTTACCATTAATACTACTTTACCAGCATAATAGCTTGGCTAATGCTATAATCTTAAATCAATGGTTTTTAATAGTACTCACTTTGCTAAGTGCCTTTTTGCTAAATTGTTCTATACCCTTGTTCGCATTAAAATTTAAGACATGGAGTTTTAGCGAGAATAAATTCCGTTATATTTTCTTAATTACCTGTCTTGCGCTTTTAATGACGCTGCACTTTGTAGCCATACCTTTTATACTTTTACTTTATATATTGTCTTCTTTCCTTCAGAGAAACGTAGATAGCAATTAATTTTTTGTTTGAGTAGCGTTTCCACAATCTTATGGTATTTGTTAATTTCTAAGAAGTGTTTTAAAGGGTATCTTTAAAGTCATTATGCACTGTAGGTCAGAATTTAGATGTATAATTAAACTGATTGGTTCATGAGATAGGCATGTGTTATGTTCAGTTAGTAGCAGGATAGTGGTATCGCCACACCTCATGCTAATATTATAAATTGAAAAACTCCAGTATCTTATCAGCATCTATATTTGAGACTTTTCAATCCCCAATTGGCTCCTAGAATAGTTATTAAGATATAGCTGTCAATTGCGATGTATCTTTCAGTCAATTTTCAATAAATGAATTTATCTGTATAGAAAATTGTACTTGTTTTAACTTTTAAATTCAGCGTATTAAAAAAGCCCCTACAAATATTTGTAGGGGCTTTTTCTTTTTGTAATAGGGGTTTAGGTAAGATTTGGCATGCAAATATGCAACATAACTATTGTTCAAAAAATAAGCTGTTGTAAAAACGTCAAATTTGGGTGTTAACAACTAAATTTTTGATGTGATTCCTAATTTAGGTTGTAAATCTATAGTGTAAGTAAGAATAAGATTTCATCAATTGTAAGGGTAGAAATTTTTAACAAATATTTCTAGTTAAAATCAAATAATATAGGCTAAGTTCTAATTAGCATATTAAATAGCTGCTGTTTATATTCATACCAAGTACTGTTTGATGCGAATGCAATACCCGCTACAGTTGCTATTTTACTTGTGGAATTTTTT
>Ga0115565_10002681_pt1 | contig 13286 bp, 11 predicted proteins | sample COGITO_mtgs_1105_FD_87199 | JGI IMG/M metagenome (GOLD analysis project Ga0115565, IMG submission 87199) | Pelagic marine microbial communities from North Sea - COGITO_mtgs_110530 | ecosystem: Environmental > Aquatic > Marine > Epipelagic | place: Germany:Helgoland, sampling site Kabeltonne... | reverse complement strand
TCTCTTTTCTAATAAATCGGTATTTTTAAGCGTTACCTACTCACAGGATTAACCAAGAACGATCTATGAAGAAAATACTATTTCTCTTATTTGTTATTTGTGCAGGCGCTTTCGCGAAAGCGTCCTACCTCCTTATCCCTATGGATGCAGAAGGGCAGAAGGAACACCTCAAAGCATACGGTATTACCTACTGGAGTTTAGATAAACAATACAAAGTGAAATGGCTGCTCAACTATCGCGGTGGCTCTTTTCTAATGCCAGACACCGAAGATTTACGAAAAGAATGTACCATACGCGGTGTTTCTTACGAAGTCCTTTCTGACGGAGCGACCGAAGAGATTTTAACCCTCATAGCAAGTCCGTCACAAAATATGGAGGCGGTAATTCTTGAGAAAGCGCCAAAAATAGCAGTGTATACCCCAGATAGTAAAGTGCCTTGGGATGACGCAGTTACTATGGTACTGACCTATGCAGAGATTCCTTATGAGACCATTTATGATGAGTCGGTCATAGGAGATGAGTTGCTGTTATACGATTGGTTACACCTGCACCACGAGGATTTTACTGGGCAATATGGTAAGTTTTACCGGAGTTACAGAACAGCACCTTGGTATATAGAAGAAAAAAAGCAAGCCGAAGCGCTTGCGGCAAAAATGGGATACGATAAAGTGTCAGAAGCTAAGCGTGATGTAGCCTTAAAAATACGCGACTACGTAGTGGGTGGTGGTTTTATGTTTGCGATGTGCAGCGCGACAGATAGTTTTGACATCGCACTGTCTGCAGAAGGTGTAGATATTTGTGAACCTATGTTTGATGGTGATGCGAGTGATCCTAACTACCAAGCACAAATAGATTACAGTCGTACATTTGCTTTTAAAAACTACCAGTTAGAACGCTCACCGATGGTGTACGAATTCTCTACTATAGATATGACCGCAAAACGTCGTATTAAATTTGAGACCGATTATTTTACACTTAAAGATTATAGCGCAAAATGGGACCCTATCCCGACAATGTTAAACCAAAATCATACGGCATTAGTTAAAGGGTTTATGGGACAAACCACTTCATACGATCCTGATACTATAAAGTCTAATGTCTTAATCATGGGTGAAAATAAAACAAACGGCGAGGCGAGATATATACACGGTATTAAGGGGAAAGGTTTCTTTACCTTTTACGGCGGTCACGACCCTGAAGATTATAGACATCGCGTGGGCGACCCTAGAACCGAACTTTCATTGCACCCTAACTCACCGGGCTATCGTTTGATTTTAAATAATGTCTTATTTCCAGCGGCTAGAAAGAAAAAGCAAAAGACGTGATCAGATTTTTAGGTTTTTTGTGTCTGCTCTTTCTATTCAGTTTTAGCAATGATGAGCAACCCAAACGCTTAGCTTGGGAGAGTGACAGGAAATTACAGTGGTCAGATTTTGAGGCGCCCGCAGATGACTTATTGCCGTACGCTGCAACTGCAAATAGTGGGATGAGCCATAGCTATGCGATTACAGATAATGGCGAATTCCTAAGGTCAACCTCAGAAGTTAAAGCACATTTTTATCCTGAGTTTTCTTGGTATAAATCAAAGGATACGACCGCTGTTATTCTAGCTCACGAGCAATCACATTTTGATATTACAGAAATACACGCACGTAAGTTTAGAAAACGCATCGAGGAGTTTGAGTTTACTACAAACGCAGCTGTTGAGGTGCGTGAGCTATATGACCTCACCGAAAATGAGCGTATGCAAATGCAAAACCGTTTTGATAAAGAGTCTCAACATTCCTTAAATGCAGAGGCAGAACTTTTTTGGAAAAATCAGATAGCGAGACTTCTCGAGAAACTAGACTACTATGCTGAGTAGTTTTAATGAAAATAAGATGGGAATAATGATGAAAACTGCAGCCGTAATTGCAGCTTTTCTTTTTTTAGGTTGCAGTCAACATTTGAAATTCGATCTGGATAAAACCTTAGAACTAGAAAGAGAAGACTTGATTGTTATGGGAGTAGTCAGCCATTTAAACGAAAAGTCTAACTATGGTAAAGAAATGCATAAACTTAACACCTCCGAAAAAATTGTATTGATTGCTGATAATCTACAATCAGAAGTAAACAATGGTGGCTTCGATCAGTTTTATTATAACTCTAGTGGAAATTTTGCGAATGAAACCGTAGAAATACTCAGCCTAGTCAACGCAACAAAGACAGCCAGAATAGTAAATAAGGCAAACGATCAATTTCCCGAGGGCATAGTACCACAGTCTAGAAATATAAGAATCGAAGTCTTACAAAGTATACGTGCAAAATCTACTGAAGTTTGGGATAGTCTTGACTCTCAATTCTATAGACCCAACACTATGACAGGCAAAATGGAAGTTGAAAATTTATCAAAATTACTACTAGATTTCATTAAGAGTCATCGCTCTGATTTTAGATAACAAAAAAAAGCGCCTTGCGGCGCTTTTGTAATTCTAATAGGGAGGGTTTTATTTTTTGGTATAGAATGGAATTTCTAAACGTGTAGTTCCCCAACCTAGGTGAAGGTGAGCACCTTTTTCTACATCTTTAAACTCCATAGAAAAAAACTCTACAGACTCTTTCCCTTCCTTTACAGGTGTTGTAAATCTAACCACATCGTTAGCTTCGTTGTATGAATATGCGCCCCAAGTATTTAAATCCTTGTTTAAAATTACCGTCCACTCAGTTGCGCCAGGAATTGTGTACATCGTATACGTTCCTGCTTTCACATTTTTACCTCCGACAGTAAGAGGTGCGTATAATGTAACCTCTACAGCCTCGTTTGCTCCCGTGCGCCATACTTGATCCATCGGTGCAAGTTTACTCACTTCGCGGCCTTTTAATTGTGGTCTACTATATGTGATTCGGGCTTTTTTATTAGATGCTCTGTGGCTTGTTGGGAAAGCCGTTTGATCTAGCGGACTTTTGTCTGGCTCTGAGAAATCTTGCGCTAAAAGTGGTTGTGCGCTAAATAATGCGATACTGGCTAATACAATTAAAAAGTGTTTTTTCATTTCTATTTTGGTTTATGTAAAGATTTAATGTGTCGTTTGGCTCTGAAAGCGTGTGCTTCTAAGTAGCAAACATAACTTATAACTTACAAGAAGGATGCCGATTACGCTTTCGCGAAAGCGTATACATCACAAATTAATCATAAAATGTATTTTTAGTTATAATTTGTAAGCATAAAGCTATTTAGTGTTTGCATACTAAAACTTAATATGCATCTTTGACCTATCAATAACAAATAAATAAAGTATCATGTGTGGAATAGTATGTGCCTTTGATCTAAAAGAGAAAGCTGAAGACCTACGTCCTCAATTATTAGAAATGTCTAAAAAAATTCGCCATAGAGGTCCGGATTGGAATGGGGTTTTTAATAATGAGAAAGCAATTATGACGCACGAGCGCCTCTCTATAGTAGATCCTGCTTCTGGAAAGCAACCGCTTTTTACTAAAGATAAAAGCATTGTTCTCGCGGCAAATGGTGAAATCTATAATCACAAAGAGCTACGTAAAGGTCTGAAATCTGAATATGAGTTTCAAACGGCATCAGACTGTGAGATTATTCTAGCCCTTTATAAAGAGCACGGTCACGATTTTTGTGATATGTTAAACGGGATTTTTGGCTTCGCACTATATGATGTAGAGAAAGATGAATATTTTGTGGCTCGTGATCATATGGGTATTATTCCATTATATATGGGATGGGATCAGCAGGGTACTTTTTATGTGGCTTCAGAATTAAAGGCGTTAGAAGGTGTATGTTCTAAAATAGAGTTATTTCCTCCAGGACATTACTACTCAAGTACGACGGGTGAATTAACACGTTGGTATTCTCGCGACTGGATGGAGTATGATAACGTAAAAGATAATGAGACAAGCATAGATGAATTACACGATGCACTTGCAGCATCTATAAAACGCCAACTAATGAGTGATGTGCCTTATGGTGTGTTGTTATCTGGTGGTTTAGATTCATCTATTACCAGTGCTGTGGCTAAGTTGTATTCTGAAAAGCGCATTGAGTCAGGTGACCAGACAGGCGCTTGGTGGCCGCAATTACACTCATTTAGTATTGGGTTAAAAGGTTCGCCAGATCTCGCAGCTGCTCAAATCGTTGCAGATCATATAGGTACAGTACACCACCCGATAGAATTTACAATACAAGAAGGTTTAGATGCGATACGCGATGTGATTTATCATTTAGAAACCTATGATATCACAACGATACGTGCGAGCACGCCTATGTATTTAATGGCGCGTGTTATTAAGTCTATGGGTGTAAAAATGGTGCTTTCCGGAGAAGGTGCAGATGAGATTTTTGGAGGATATTTATATTTTCACAAAGCGCCAAACGCTAAAGAATTTCACGAAGAGACTGTACGTAAATTAGACAAATTGCATATGTACGATTGGCTACGCGCAAACAAATCACTCGCAGCCTGGGGAATAGAAGGTCGCGTACCTTTCTTAGATAAGGAGTTTATGGATGTAGCAATGCGTCTTAACCCTCAAGATAAAATGATTACTAAGGAACGCAAGATGGAGAAATGGGTACTGCGCAAAGCGTTTGAGAAGTACTTACCAGAAAGCGTAGCGTGGAGACAGAAAGAACAATTTTCTGACGGTGTAGGATATTCTTGGATAGATAGTCTTAAGGAGATCGTAAATGAAGCTGTTACTGATACTCAGATGGAAAACGCACACCACCGTTTCCCAATACACACGCCGCAAAATAAAGAAGAGTTTTACTACAGAACTATTTTTGAAGAGCACTTTCCAAGTGATGCAGCCGCGCTTTGTGTACCATCTGTACCAAGTGTAGCGTGTAGTACGCCGACTGCTTTAGAGTGGGACGAAGCTTTTAAAAATATGAATGACCCATCTGGACGAGCTGTTGCTTTTGTACACGATGATGCGTACTAAAAAGTTTAATTAATAATCTGGTTTATAAATATAAAAACGTCACGCCACCGCGTGGCGTTTTTGTATTTTTAAAAGTATGCTTAGTGTTACAGCCATATTTCATTCTTTACAATTACGTGATCCATTTACAATCGCGCGGTACACAGTTACACAACAAGTAACGATGATCGTCACTATCTCAGACGGTGAGGTAGAAGGTTATGGTGAAGCCACTGTAAACCCATATTACAACAGCACCGTGCAAAAGATGACTGAAAGTATTGCTCAGGTAATCCCCATATTTAAAGATCTAAAAGAAAATCTTCACCCATCAGATTTATGGGAGCAGTTATTACAAGTATTACCTAACGATTTTTTTGCTCTTTGTGCTGTAGATGTGGCTTATTGGGATTATTACGCCCGCAAGAAGAAGCGTACACTACGCAGTTTTTGGAGTGATTCAGATCAAACTCCTCTTTCTAATTATACCATTGGGATAGATGCCACGTCTAAGATGAAAGCTAAGATCCTAGCAAAACCCTGGCCGTTGTATAAAATAAAACTAGGTACAGATCAGGACCTAGCCATCATAGAACAACTACGGGCGATTACAGATAGTTTGTTTCGTATAGATGCAAATTGCGCGTGGCGTCTGGAAGATGTGGTTACGCTTTCGCGAAAGCTTAAACAAAACAATGTCCAGTTTATCGAGCAACCTTTGCCGGCAGATGCGTGGGAAGCTATGCGAGGATTAAAAACTACTTCACATCTACCATTAATAGCAGATGAGTCTTGCCAGCGAGAAGAAGATGTCTCTCGTTGTACTGAAGGTTTTCACGGCGTAAATATAAAGCTTATGAAATGTGGAGGTATTACGCCTGCATTACGGATGATAGAAGAGGCCAGAAGCCTTGATTTGAAGGTGATGATGGGTTGTATGACTGAATCTTCGATAGGGATTTCTGCAATCGCGCAACTAGCACCGCTTTTAGATTACTTAGATGCAGATGGAGCTATGCTGCTAAAAGATGACGTGGCCACTGGCATAAATTTTGATGATGGTAAAATAGTTTATGCCAATAGTTATGGTTCTGGCGCCACGTATCACGCACATACATATGTAATCGAATGAAAGAATTTTTAAGAGTAGTATTTGTCATCGTTATTTTATTAGGGTCTAAAGTTTATGGGCAGGCAAGTAGTGCTTCCATACTTGCAAAAGACTACATATCGTATCATAAACAAGCGGCACCTGACACCTACTTACACTTAAATAAAGAGGTGTTTTATACGACAGACAATATTTATTTTAAAGCGTATGTAAAACCTTTTAATGGAGCACCTCTATCTTTCGGTAATTTAAATATCAAAGTCTATACTGAGCAAGGCAAACAGATCGATGGCTTTGTGTTTCCTATTATAGAAGGTAAGGCTTCTGGCAACTTAAAAGTACCCCTAAGCCCATGGCTATTTTATATAAAATCAGAAGTAGCGGGAGAGCAGAAAGGCTTAGATTTATTTTCCATTTATAAAATACGAGTTATCGCTCCAGCAACAGCTATCGTTAGCGATGATAAAAAAACAATACCTGCCATTACTGTACAATGTGAAGGTGGCGATTGTATAGCACAGAGAGAGAATGCTTTAAATGCTCATCTTACAGGCTTGGATGATGAGGTTAGTATTGCAAATGCTTGGGTAGTATACAATGACAGCGATGAGATTTCTAAATTAAATGTTATTGCTGGTCACTATGTCTACGGTAATTTTAACCCAAAATTTCAGGAGGGTTACGCGTTACGGATACAAACGACAGATAACGTCGTGCTCTCTCAGGAAATTAAAATTAATAAGGATAGTCGAGTGGGTGTACGTGTGAACCCTCTGGTAACGGCAGATTTATTAGTAAGCTTATCAGCAAGTGCAGCACTATCTGCTCCAGAAAAGTATATGCTCGCTTTTCATAATGGTACCGATATCCGTTTTGCTGCTATTGAACATAAAACCAAAGACCAAGTATTTAGCTTTCCAAAAGATGAGATGTTTGATGGTGTAAATGTTATAACGTTGTTTGATGCTAATAATACAGTCATTTTTGAACGCTTAGTGTTTAACACAATTAAGAATACAAATACTGATGCAAACCTTGATGTTTTAGTAAAACAAGAAACGGTAGATACGCTTAAGGCTCAACTTCAATTAAAAAGTGATGTCGATATTAAAACGTTGAGTTTGTCAATTTTACCTCAAGAAACGAAAGCTAAATCACTAAATAGTATAGATGATTTTTTCTTTAGTCAGTATATAAAGAATGAAGATGTTCTGAATAATCAAAGGCTCGGAGGCTCGGGCAGGATGTCACAAATTGTAACAGATATCTTTTTACAGCTGTATGGAGAGCGTCCATTTTCTTGGGAGGCTATAAAGCGAGCTACGTTACCAAAACCTTTTAAGCCACAGCAAGGTTTTACAGTCTCTGGCGAGATAGACCTTTCTGAAAATTTCAAATTTGGAGAGGTGTATTGGTACCAGCAGTCTACTGCAACTCCTAACAGTGGGAGATTAGATGATGATGGTACATTTAGTTTTAATAATACACAGGTACTTAAAGATGAGAGCATAAACTTAAGTGCCACTTTTAACCGAAATATTGTTAATGATCCTAACATCACACTTTCTATACACCCTCAATTAAACGTAGATACATTAGATACTCGCCCTTATCTAAAAACTACCTCGAGTAGCGAAGGCTTAACTTTTGAGAAATTAGATAATCAAGACATAAGAACTGACGAAACGCTAGCGTTAAACGCAGTGAACTTAACGGCAACAAAAAAGAAGCCCGAATTAGTGCGAAATCCACAATTAGGTAGTTTCTACGAGGGAAGAAAAGTTACTATAGATGATGTAAAGAGGCGCCCATTATTGTCACAATACATTCGTAGCTTAGGCTTTAGAGTACGCCCAGATGCTAACCGAACAGGTAACTTTGTAGTATTGGGTAGAACAATGTTAGACCCGTCACCTCTGATATTTGTAGATGGTTTTGGAACACCACCTAGTGTCACAGATTACACTTTAGAGAGCATAGACGAAGTGTATTATGAAAAGCAGGGTATTTTAGGTAATCCTTCAGGGTCTATCTATATTTATAGAATGTACGGTGGTTTTGTAGGTGATGAAAAAGAGGGCGTCGTTCAGGTACTTCCTAATGGTGGGTTTGAAAAGTTTATTCCTTACAAAAACCCTGTGATAGCAGCACAATTAGATACTTTTCAAAAGCAAGTAAGTGAGTTGCATTGGGAGCCTAATGTTTCATTTAACGATCGCGGCCTTGCCACTGTTGTATTCCCTAATTATAAACAGGAGTCTTTTATTATGATTTTAGAGGGTTTTGATGAAACTGGTAATCCCATTCACTTAGAGAAACTGATTAATCTTGAGTAATCTTTACGGTCTCCTCTTGTAGTTTTTTATTGGGCTGCAGACGCTTTCGCGAAAACGTATAAAATCCCACACAATTTAGTATATCTAAAAGGCATCTTTTTTCCACAAACTGTTAATAACTTCACGCCTTTAAAAAGCGTTTTAGACCCAGTACGGGCGCGTGTTTGAGTATATTTGTTTGTTACACAAATTAAGACGAATTATATGAGCGACGACGCTATTAAGAAAGAATATTCGGCAGATAGTATTCAGGCCCTAGAGGGTATGGAACATGTGCGTATGCGCCCTTCGATGTATATCGGTGATGTGGGTACGCGAGGATTACACCATTTAGTGTATGAAGTGGTAGATAACTCCATAGATGAAGCTATGGGAGGCTATTGCGATCGCATAGATGTTACCATAAATGAAAATAACTCAATTACGACTCGAGATAACGGTCGTGGTATTCCTGTAGGTATTCATAAAAAGGAAGGTGTTTCTGCACTTCAGGTTGTAATGACTAAAATTGGAGCCGGAGGAAAATTTGATAAAGATTCATATAAGGTTTCTGGAGGTCTACACGGGGTAGGTGTATCTTGTGTAAACGCACTTTCTAATCATCTAAAAGCAACCGTTTATAAAGAAGGTAAAATCTGGGAGCAGGAGTATGAGCGTGGTAAAGCGATGTATCCAGTAAAAGCTATAGGTGATACTGATTTTACAGGTACAGAGGTTACTTTTTTACCAGATGACTCCATATTTCAGCAAAGCACAGAATACAATTATGATACGCTAGCATCACGTATGCGTGAACTTGCTTATCTTAATAAAGGAATTACCATAACGCTTACGGATAAGCGTCATAAAAAAGAGAATGGTGATTTTGAAGGAGAAACGTTTCATAGTACAGAAGGACTTTCTGAGTTCGTGCGTTTTCTAGATGGTAATCGCAGCCCTATCATAGGGAGTGTGATTTCTATGGAAGGTGAGAAAAATGGGGTTCCAGTTGAGGTAGCGATGATTTATAATGACAGCTACGCAGAGAACTTACACTCTTATGTAAATAATATCAATACCCACGAAGGAGGAACGCATCTTGCTGGTTTTCGTCGTGGTCTTACAGGATCGCTTAAAAAGTTTGCAGATGCCTCTGGCATGCTAGACAAACTTAAATTTGATATTGCTGGTGATGACTTTAGAGAAGGTCTTACGGCTATTATTTCTGTAAAAGTTGGTGAGCCACAATTTGAGGGGCAAACGAAAACCAAACTCGGTAACCGCGAAGTAACATCGGCCGTATCTCAGGCAGTTGCAGAGATGATCGAGATTTACATGGAAGAAAACCCGAATGATGCAAAAACCATCGTTCAGAAAGTTATTCTTGCAGCACAAGCGCGCCACGCGGCAAAGAAAGCGCGTGAAATGGTACAGCGTAAAACGGTAATGAGTATAGGAGGCCTTCCTGGAAAGTTGTCAGATTGTTCTGAAACAGATCCTACGCTTTGTGAAGTATTTCTTGTAGAGGGAGATTCAGCAGGTGGTACAGCTAAGCAAGGTCGTGATCGTGAGTTTCAGGCTATTTTACCATTGCGTGGTAAGATTTTGAACGTAGAAAAAGCGATGGTGCACAAGGTTTTTGAAAATGAAGAGATCAAAAATATTTTTACCGCACTAGGCGTAACCATAGGAACAGAAGAAGATAGCAAAGCGCTTAACCTTACTAAACTTCGTTACCATAAAGTAGTAATTATGTGTGATGCCGATGTCGATGGTAGTCACATTTCTACGTTAATCTTAACGTTCTTCTTCCGCTATATGCGAGATCTTGTAGAGCAAGGCTTTGTTTATATAGCAACGCCACCTTTATACTTGGTTAAAAAAGGGAAGAAAAAACAATATGCTTGGAATGATAAAGAACGCGATCAGATAGCAGCACGTTTTGGAGATCAAGGTGTTTCTATACAACGTTATAAAGGTCTTGGAGAGATGAATGCTGAGCAGCTTTGGGATACTACTATGAATCCTGAATTTAGAACTTTGCGTCAAGTAGCTATAGATAATGGCACAGAAGCAGATCGTATATTCTCTATGTTAATGGGAGATGAGGTGCCGCCACGTCGAGAGTTTATAGAAAAAAATGCGGTATACGCAAACATTGATGTATAAAGAATAAATATCAGATTATTATAAAAAGCGCCTCTTGAGGCGTTTTTTTTTATGCTTATTAGAACCATTATAGTTTTATAATCGTATGTATTTAGGATGTCGGAGGATAATACCCGATAATGGGTATTGTAGACGCGAGTTAAGTAAGTGACCTTTGATAAAATTAATGAAGTTAATAGATGGGGTGTATACCCCATTTTTATAGAGTTGTGAGGATTTTCTGATTTTGTATTAGATTAAAAAGTATCTTTGCGCAGCTTTGTGTTGTAAATCAGTAGTTTACATTTTAAGCGAACCCAATGGTATGTGTATGAATAAAATTATTCAAAAAGCTATTTTAGAATATAATCTAGAGGGTGAAGAATATTATCTAGATCACACAAACTCAATTCGAGCAAGAGGTTTCTTTTATGATGAAGATACCGGTCTGTATGTTGACTCTACTGGACATATTAAAAAAAGATCAGCATTGCTTTATAACGATCAACTTGATGTACGTCAGGTGTTAGATTTATGTCCGCTCTCTCCATTTGAGAATATTGAACAAGACATCGAAGTAGTACAAGCCGTACTCGCTTAGATAACATTTACCCATACTTTACTGTATTTATAGGCTTTTCCTTTCTGTATTAGCCATCATAATTTGTACTTTTGTTACAGATAAAAGTGTATTTTATCTACTTAAATTAATCTTAAAAATTCTATAGAATGAAAGTTACTGTTGTAGGTGCAGGTGCCGTAGGTGCTAGTTGCGCAGAATATATAGCTATTAAAAATTTTGCTAGTGAAGTTGTACTCCTAGATATAAAAGAAGGATTTGCAGAGGGTAAGGCGATGGATCTTATGCAAACAGCATCTCTTAATGGGTTTGATACTAAAGTTACTGGTATAACTAATGACTATACCGCAACAGCAGGATCTGACATTGCAGTGATCACTTCTGGTATACCACGTAAACCAGGTATGACCCGTGAGGAACTTATCGGGATTAATGCAGGGATTGTAAAGGCAGTATCTGCAAGTTTAGTAGAGCATTCTCCTAATGTCATTCTTATCGTAGTATCTAATCCTATGGATACGATGACCTACTTAGCACATAAAGTTACGGGCTTACCTAAACACCGTATTATCGGTATGGGTGGCGCATTAGACAGTGCACGTTTTAAGTACCGTCTAGCAGAAGCTTTAGAAGCTCCTATCTCAGATGTAGATGGAATGGTTATCGGTGGGCATTCTGATAAAGGAATGGTGCCACTAACACGTCTTGCGACACGTAATAGTGTTCCAGTTTCTGAATTCATAAGTGATGATCGTCTAACACAAGTTAAAGAAGATACTAAGGTAGGTGGAGCAACACTTACTAAATTATTGGGTACTAGCGCTTGGTATGCTCCTGGAGCTGCTGTTTCAGGTTTAGTGCAAGCCATAGCTTGTGATCAGAAGAAGATTTTTCCTTGCTCAGTATTATTAGATGGCGAGTATGGTCTTTCAGATCTTTGTATCGGTGTACCTGTCGTGCTCGGGCGTAACGGTATCGAAAGTATCGTAGAGATTAACTTATCAGATGCTGAGAAAGCACACTTATCAGAAAGTGCAGAGGGCGTAAAAGCAACTAACAATTTATTAGAGATATAGGCTATACACGCTTTCGCGAAAGCGTATGTAGGCCAAAACTAAAAGAGCAGATCATAACCGATCTGCTCTTTTTTTATAAAAATTTTATTTTTTTACACCTCAGGCAACTATTTTGAAATAGCTTGCGTCTATATAATAGAAACCATCAACAGAAGAATGAAAGTCATTCCCTTTTACACTAGCGAGCGTCAACTCATAAAAAAGGCTATCAGATTAGATCGTGGCGCGCAGCAAAAGTTGTACGAGCAGCACGCGCCTAAGATGTTAAGTGTGTGTCGCAGTTACATAAAGGATGTACATCAAGCCGAAGAGGCGATGTGTAATGGTTTTTTAAAAGTATTTACGCATCTAAAATCATTTAAGGGAGAAGGGAGTTTTGAAGGGTGGATACGAAGGATTATGGTAAGAGAGAGTATTTCATACCTGCGTACGTTTAAAAAGTTATCCTTTAGTGAAGATGGAGATTTAAGGATTTCTGATACTGTTAATAACATAAAGAGTGAGTTAGAAGTAGAACATTTACAGCGACTTATAGATAATCTCCCAGAAGGATATCGCGTCGTTTTTAATATGTACGCGATAGAAGGATATAAACATAAAGAGATTGCAGACATGTTAAGTATTTCAGAAAGTACCTCAAAATCACAATTATTTAAAGCGCGTAAGGCACTACAGGAAAAATTGAACAAAGAAAACAATTGGCATTATGGCACCGATTAAGTTTGAAGAACATATCAAAGAGCGTCTAGATGCACGTGAGATAAAACCTACGGCTGCTGCCTGGGATCGTATCGCGGGTAAATTAGATCAGGAGCAAAAGCAATCTAGTTCTAAAAAAGTAATATGGATAGGGATTGCTGCAAGCTTCTTAGGCGGTTTACTCATCGCAACTTTATTTTTTAAGTCTGACATTATTCCAACAGAAACTAATCAACTGGTAGAAGCACCCGTGGAAATAGAAAAAACAGAAAAGCGCCTTCCAGAGATTATAGCACCAGAGACGAATAGTATAGAAAAAACGGCTCAGGATATACCAGAGCAAGTTGTAATCATAGAGCGTAAGCCACAGAAGTCTGAAAAAATTACTCAACAAAAGCAGCAAAAAACGAAGATCATAAAAGACCAGACAG
>Ga0115565_10002678_pt1 | contig 13297 bp, 14 predicted proteins | sample COGITO_mtgs_1105_FD_87199 | JGI IMG/M metagenome (GOLD analysis project Ga0115565, IMG submission 87199) | Pelagic marine microbial communities from North Sea - COGITO_mtgs_110530 | ecosystem: Environmental > Aquatic > Marine > Epipelagic | place: Germany:Helgoland, sampling site Kabeltonne... | reverse complement strand
TTCTAGCGTACCAATATCGCCAGCATGCCATACTTCATCTGCTAATTTCACATATTTTAAAATCCGATCGTCTAAATGGGAATGTGTGTCTGAGAGTAAAAGTATTTTTTTCAATAGATAAAAATTTAAGAATAAAGTTCTTTCGGTTTTCGCTAGAATGCAACTGTAGGCAATGAGTATCTTTGCGGGGTATAAAATTACAAGATCTGTTGAGATATTTTGTTAAGTTTTCTTATTTTGGTGGTAGGTATCATGGTTGGCAGAAACAGCCAAATGCTATTACGGTACAAGAAGTTTTAGAAAATGCTTTTACTACAATTCTTAGAGATACCATTGTTTTAGCAGGTGCAGGGCGCACAGATACAGGCGTGCATGCCAAAGAAATGTTTGCGCATTTTGACATAGCGCAAGAATTAGAGACGGGCAAAGTAGTACATAGGTTAAATTCGCTATTGCCTAAAGATATTGCCGTAGCAGAAATATTTGCGGTAAAAGAAGACGTACATGCCCGTTTTACAGCGGTAGAAAGATCTTACGAGTACCATGTGGCTACAGCTAAGAACCCTTTTTTAACAGAGACAGCTTGTATTATAAGGAAAAACCTAGATGTTGCAAAAATGAATGCGGCAGCCCAACTATTATTAGGTACGCAAGATTTTGAGTGCTTTTCTAAGTCAAAAACCCAGGTATATACCAATATGTGCACCATAACAGAGGCTATTTGGGTAACAGATATGCAAGGGAACCTTACTTTTAAAATTACCGCCAACAGGTTTTTAAGAAATATGGTACGCGCCATTGTAGGCACCCTTTTAGATGTAGGGCAGGGAACCAGATTGGCAGAAGAGATAAAAACTATTATTGCCAGTAAAAGCAGAGCAAATGCAGGGGTCTCTGTACCAGCAAAAGGCCTTTTTTTAACGGCGATTACCTATCCTAATACAATTTTCAATAATGGTTAAAGAACAAGGAAAAGCATTTGATACGCGCCTTTTTAAGAGATTAATTGCGCATACACGCCCCTATAAAATCACCTTTTATGGTGTTGCTTTGGCTGCCATACTTTTGTCAGTTTTTGCCGTGCTAACACCTATTATTCTTAAAGAAGTAATAGACGGAGCAATAAAAGGAAAAGATGCTGAGAAATTATTGCATTTAATCATTGCCATGTTTGCCGTATTGCTAGGGCAAGTGGTAAGTCAGTTAAGCTTTAACTATTACGCAAATTGGTTAGGTGAGTCTGTGATACGTGATATTCGCATCAATTTATTTAAAACCATGCTAGGATTTAGAATGAAGTATTTTGATAGTTCTTCTTTAGGGGTTTTGGTCACCCGTGCGGTAGCAGATATGCAGCGAATAGGAGAAATATTTAGTCAAGGATTTTTTGTTATTGTAGCAGATTTATTAAAAATGCTAGTGGCAGCAAGCGTGATGCTTTATATAAATTGGAAGCTTGCTTGTTTGGTTTTTATAGTATTGCCTATTATTTTATATGCTACTAGGTTGTTCCAAAAAGCGATGAAAGTAGCTTTTGCAGAAGTACGTGCGGAAGTGTCTAATCTAAACTCCTTTGTACAAGAACGCTTAACAGGCATGCGTATAGTGCAACTCTTTACTAGGGAAAAATTAGAAAGCGAGAATTTTAGAAAAATAAACAAGAAGCATGAAAGTGCTTGGCTCAAAACCGTTTGGTACAACTCCATCTTTTTTCCAATTGCAGAGATTGTATCTTCTATAACTGTTGGTTTGGTAGTTTGGTACGGAGGTTTGCAAAATGTAGCCAATCTAACAGACGATGCGGCAGGTACCGTATTTGCTTTTATTATGCTAATAGATTTACTCTTTAGACCGCTTAGGCAGATAGCAGATAAATTTAACACCTTACAAATGGGCATGGTGGCCGCCAATAGGGTTTTTAAAATTCTAGATACCAGTAGTACTATAGATGATATAGGTACTATTGAAAAAGAAACCATGAAAGGAACTATAAAGTTCAAGGATGTCTATTTTGGATATGTGGCAGACGAAGAAGTACTAAAAGGCATTTCTTTTGATGTAAAAGCAGGGGAAACGATAGCTATTGTTGGGGCTACGGGTGCAGGAAAATCTACCATCATTAATTTACTAAATAGGTTTTATGAGATTAATGCAGGGGCTATTTTTATAGATGATGTAGCCATTTCAGAATACACACTTTCTTCGTTAAGATCTCATATTGCTGTAGTATTGCAAGATGTATTTTTATTTGCAGATACGATAGAAAAGAACATTAGCCTTAACAACCCAACCATTACATTAGAAGATATACGTGCAGCTGCCAAGGCCATTGGAGTAGATGAATTTATAGCTAGTTTACCAGGAGGGTATCAATATAACGTAAAAGAAAGAGGAGCCATGTTATCTAGCGGACAAAGGCAACTTATTGCTTTTCTAAGAGCTTATGTAAGTAGCCCAAGTATTTTAGTGCTAGACGAGGCTACCTCTTCGGTAGATACCTATTCTGAGCAATTAATACAGAAAGCAACGGAGAAGATAACTGCCAACCGTACTTCTATTATTATAGCACATAGGCTGGGTACTATTAAGAAAGCAGACAAGATTATTGTAATGGATGCTGGTAAAATTATAGAGATAGGCAATCACACCACCTTATTAGAGAAGAAAGGTTATTATAATGATTTGTATGAGGCGCAATTTTTATCGGAAGGTGAAAATTAAATTACCAGTCTGAATAACGCTTAAGAAATTTCAGATAAATCGTATGAAAATTATCAGCTTAGATTAGCTAATAATTATATCGTTTGAATTTTCAGAATAGCTTCTTAGCTTAAATCATTTTTTAAAATACTACCCAACTGTCTTAGAGAATCGTACAGTGTAAATTCCCCATTTTTAATATAAGAGATGGAGCCTGTTTCTTCGCTTACCACAATACAAACTGCATCTGTTTTCTCACTAATGCCTACAGCAGCCCTATGGCGCAGACCAAAGCGCAATGGAATATTTCTTTCGTTAGAGACGGGGAGAATTACCCGCGTTGCAACAATATAGTTATCTACCACTACTGCGGCACCATCATGAAGCGGACTGTTTTTGTAAAAAATACTCTCTATAATGGGTTGTGTAACTTCAATATTCATGTAGTCTCCCGTATTCTTTACAAAGTCTAGCGAGTTGTTGCGTTCTAGGACAATAATAGCACCTGTTTTAGAATTAGACATTTTCTGGCAAGCATTTAAAATAGCGTCAACATCTATTTTTGTTATGTTATCCTCTTGTTTGATAAATTTGAAATATTTGGTGAATTTCTTCTTATTAGCAAAATTGGTAGAACCCACCATAAGTAGAAACTTTCTTATCTCTTGCTGAAAGACAATAATTAGGGCAATGAGGCCTACTTGCATAAAGGCACCCACAATACTACTAATCATTTCCATACCCAGTAACTCCGTCAATTTCCAAAAGGCCCACACGATAACGATACCTGTAAAGATGTTAATTGCAACAGAACCTCTTACTAATTTATAAATGGAATATAGCAGTAGGGCAACCAAGACAATGTCTAGCAGATCTGTAATCTCAAAACTTAAAAAGTCTAAAAAATTCAAATTATTAATTTTTATAAAATTACAGAAATTTTAATAGTAGTAATTACTAGCCTTTAATCTCTTAGTTGTTGGTGTAAGAGTACACATTCCATAGCTTCTTTTACATCATGCGTTCGTATAATATTTGCTTTATTATGTAAAGCAACCATATGTAGGGCAGTAGTACCATTTAGCGCATTAGCTGCCGTGGTATTCAATAATTTATAAATCATAGATTTTCTACTCAACCCTACAAGCAGTGGACAGTCTGTTATTGTTAGGCTTTCTAATTTATTTAATAATAAATAGTTTTGCTCTAGCGTTTTTGCAAAGCCAAATCCAGGATCTAAAATCACATCTACAATACCATGGTCTCTAGCAATTTTTATTTTTTCACTAAAAAAAAGCAGCAGGTCTTCAATGAGATCATCATAGTTTGTTTTTTCATGCATGGTCTTGGGGTTTCCCCGCATGTGCATGAGTATGTAAGGTACTTTCAGAGCTGCAACTGTTTTTATAAGGTCACTATCTCTAGAACCCGCGCTAATATCGTTAATGATGGCAGCGCCACCTTGTACACATTCGTAGGCTACCTTACTTCTAAAAGTATCTATAGATATATAGGTTTCTGGGAAATTTTTTAGCACCAGTTCAACAATGGGTACTATGCGTTTTAATTCTAGTTCCTGAGAAACATCTGCTGCGCCTGGTCTTGAGCTATAAGCTCCAATATCTATAAAAGTAGCACCTTCTAGGAGCATTTTTTCTACTTGCGCTAAAACACTTTTCTCGTCTTTATAGCGGCCACCATCAAAAAAAGAATCTGGGGTGCAATTTAAAATACCCATGATTTTTGGGTTACTCAAATCTATAAGTGTTCCTTTACAGTTAATGGTCATAAAGCGCGCGTAATTTAAAATACAACTTCAATTTGAAGGTGCTGTTTTGATGGTTTCAAAATTTTAATCGAAATTTACATAAATTAGAATAAAGGTTATGCAGCATACGGCTATACAATTTGATAATGTGATAAGAGTTTGCCAAGACTTATTTGAGAAAAAGATGGCAGATTATGGTTGTGCATGGCGTATTTTAAGAGTACCCTCTTTAACAGATCAGCTATTCATAAAGGCGCAAAGAATTAGAGGCTTACAAGAAAATGACGTTCAGAAAATTGCCGAGGGGCAGACATCAGAATTTATTGGTATTGTAAATTACGCTATTATGGCATTGGTGCAGTTAGACTTGGGGGTTGTAGAACAGCCAGATTTGAAGTCTGAGGAAGCATTAGCATATTATAAAGAGCAGAGTGGTATAGCTAAAGAGTTAATGTTAAACAAAAATCATGACTACGGAGAGGCGTGGAGAGATATGCGTGTGAGCTCTTTAACAGATTTAATTCTTCAAAAATTACTGCGGGTAAAAGCGATAGAAGATAATAAAGGTAAAACTTTAGTTAGTGAGGGTGTAGCAGCTAATTATCAGGATATTATAAATTATGCAGTATTTGCGCTTATTCATTTGAAATTGTGTAAAAAGTAATAACTACGTATGAAGTATTTAGTTGGCATTATAAGAATTTTTGTAGGGATTCTTTTTATTATCAGTGGCTTTATCAAGTTGAATGATCCTGTGGGGTTTTCATTTAAATTAGAAGAATATTTTAGTCCCAGTGTTTTAGACTTAGGCATATTTTTACCATATGCTTTGGCGATAGCCATTATAGTGGTAACTCTAGAAGTGCTTTTAGGAGCCTTTTTAATTATTGGTTATAAGGTGAAATTGACTCTATGGAGTTTATTAGGGATGATTTTGTTCTTCACCTTCTTAACTTTTTATTCTGCATATTTTAATAAGGTTACGGACTGTGGATGTTTTGGCGATGCATTGAAATTAACACCTTGGCAGTCGTTTACAAAAGATGTAGTGTTGTTAGTCTTAATTCTATTTTTATTTTTTAATCAAAAATGGATTAAACCATTTTTCACTTCAAAAGGGAGTCAGACTGTTTTAATAATAGCATTGCTTTCTTGCATTGGATTTGTATACCAGGTAATTAATCATTTGCCTACGATAGATTTTAGACCTTATAAAATTGGTAAAAACATTTCTTTAGGAATGGCTGTGCCTGTAAATGCACCTAAGGCTATATATGAATATTCTTGGAAGTTTAAGGTAAACGGCGAGGAAAAGGTGTACACCACAAAAGGAGCATACCCCAAAGTAAAAGGCGAATTTTTAAGCGTAAAAACAGTAGAAATACAAGAAGGGTATAGCCCACCAATACATGATTTTACGATAGAGCAAGAAGGAGAAGATTTTACATCACAATTCTTAGCAACGCCAAAATTAGTGCTGGTGATTGCTTATGATTTAAGAAAATCTAACCTTGCTATGTTTAAGGAGGTAAAATTAGTAACGGACCAAGCTTTAGCCAAGGGGTATAGGGTTATAGGAATGTCTGCCTCAGGAAAAAACCAAACCACAGAATTAAAGATGGACTATCAATTAAATTTTGACTTTTATTTTACAGATGAGACTACCCTAAAAACAATAGTAAGGTCTAACCCTGGCGTGTTGGTTTTAGAGAAGGGTACCATTACACAAAAAGTTCATTATAACGATTTGCAGAATCTCACTTTTAAATAATCTTAAGTACATATAATTTTAATAGTAGTAAATAATAGAAGCATCTTATGAGAAGTAAAATAGTAGCTGGTAACTGGAAAATGAATAAGAATTTAGAGCAGACAAAAAGTTTATTAAAAGCACTGTCAGACAAACTTCCAGAAACAAATACAGAAGTGATGGTAGCGCCAACATATGTAAACCTTACAGCAGCATCTAGTAGCTTGGCATCTTCTAAGATAGAAGTAATTGCACAAAATATGCATTTTGCCGAGAGTGGTGCCTTTACAGGTGAAATTTCTGCGGATATGTTATTAAATATAGGAATCAAAACAGTCATCATTGGTCATTCTGAAAGAAGAGCCTATTTTGGAGAATCTGATGAGATTTTAGCAAAAAAAGTAATTACAGCGTTAAAGCATGATATGCGTGTAGTATTTTGCTTTGGCGAAGAATTAGAAGATAGAAAGTCAGGTAATCATTTTAAAGTAGTAGAGAGTCAGCTTAAAAACGCTTTATTTGGTTTAGATAAAGCACATTGGGTCAAGATTGTTTTAGCATATGAGCCAGTTTGGGCAATAGGAACAGGAGAAACGGCTTCACCAGAGCAGGCGCAAGAGATGCATGCTTTTATTAGAAAAACTATAAAAAAGGTGTATAATGCTGAAATAGCAGACAATGTTTCTATTTTATACGGTGGTAGTGTTAAACCGAGTAATGCGGTAGAGATATTTTCTAAGGAAGATGTAGATGGCGGTTTAATAGGAGGTGCCGCACTAGTGGTGGAAGATTTTGTTGCTATTATAGCAGCACTTTAGGGTGAACAAGTTTCCATATTTTTAGTACAAAAGAGGGTGCAACACACCCTCTTTTTAATTTTTAGCATAAGCATATGATTTATATAGAGTATACTTTTAATATTGTTCCCGTACAACCCTTTTCAGATGTATTAATAGCACAGTTGGGTGAGGTTGGTTTTGAAAGTTTTACAGAAGAAAATACCGGTGTTTCTGCATACATACAAAAACAGCATTTTAAAGAGGGTATTTTAGATACTATTGAATTAATGTCATCAGATTTAGTAGCGATTACGTATGATAGTAAAGAAATAGCACAAGAAAACTGGAATAGTACTTGGGAGCAAAATTTTAACCCCATTACGGTAGCAGATCTTTGTACCGTGAGAGCGCCATTTCACGAGAAAACTACAACACAGTATGATATTGTCATAGAGCCCAAAATGAGCTTTGGCACAGGGCATCATGAAACTACGCATATGATGTTAGCGCACTTAATTGAGCTTAGTCTAGATAAAAAAAGCGTTTTAGATATGGGTAGCGGCACAGGTGTTTTGGCAATTATGGCCGCACTAAGAGGAGCAACGGTAATAGATGCTATAGATATAGACCATTGGTGTTATTTAAATGCCATAGAAAATACTGCTAGAAATAATGTTGATTTTATTAATGTGTTGGAAGGAGATGCAAGTTTATTGGTAGATAAAAAGTACGACCTGATTATTGCTAACATAAATAGAAATATTTTAATTAATGATATACCGGTATACGCAGCATCCTTAAATGCTGGCGGCGTATTATTATTAAGTGGCTTTTATAAAGAAGATCTAGGGCTAATCAATGACGCCTGTAAAAACGAAGGGCTACAGTTTAAAAAAAATATAGGAAAAAATAATTGGGTTGCCGCAAAATATGTAATTTAGAGTAACACAATAATGAAAAGCATGGGCTATAAAGAACAAATCTCCGAAGAACTTTTAGTTGAAGAATTAACAGTTAAGCAAAGCGAAATAGTTTTGTTCAACGATGAAGTAAATAGTTTTGATCATGTAATAGATACTTTAATGACTATTTGTGAACACACACCAGAACAAGCAGAACAATGTTCGTTAATTGTCCACTACAATGGTAAATGTACTGTAAAGACCGGGGAGTATGAGGATTTAAAGCCAAAATGCACAGGGCTTTTGGAGGCTGGTTTAAATGCGGAGATTGTCTAGTACTTTTTTAGCAGTGGAGTTTATATCTAGGTAGCGTTTTGTTTTATATTGTTAGACCTCTTTGTATTTTGTTTCAATGAAGTAAAGCTATGAGATGCAATTTTGCTTTCGTTGGAGTATCTTCTACAATGAAACCGAAGCATTTTTGGAAACCTAAAATTAATTAGTTAACTGTTGCTATTTTCTTATTACTTTAAAAAGCTACCGAAAATCACGAGAACAGTGTATTTATTTTTAGTAAAATTCACAGGCATAATGGTTATTAGATAAACGTTTGGTATTTGAGTTAGCTACTGTATAAGTAACCTTACATTTTTCTTTGTTAATTAAGTACCTTTTCCTCTCCATCAAGTTTGAGTCGGTTTCTATCTTCTATGGTTAAGAAAAAGATGCTATATAGATGTTCTCCATAACGCATTTAAGGAGGATTTTAAAGGGAAATTGAAACGATTAGTAAGAGATAAAAGCTTTCTTTGTTTTATGATCATTTCTACTCATTTTATCTTTTTCCTTGGATTTATAACGTAATTTATCTTAATTGGCTTCCAATGCTGTGCTGAAATTGAATGTACGCTGGCTATTACGATTAAGTTGTATTTCAACTTGTCAATAAGGAAATTTAGAATTGATTTATAATAATAATATTAATTTCGAGTTTTGATTTTTACTGTGTTGGTATGCGTACGAATAGCATTTTTATTTGTACAAGTGTTTAAAAATCAATTTTATATAATAATTTACTTAAATAAAATATATAGGTATGAAACTTATTATAGTTAATGGTCCCAATTTAAATCTCTTAGGTAAACGAGAGCCAGAGATTTACGGAACTCAAACATTTGAAGACTATTTTTCGCAGTTACAATTTAAATTCAAAGATATCCAATTAGAGTATTATCAATCAAATTCTGAAGGGGCACTTATTACCAAATTGCACGAGGTAGGTTTTAGTTATGACGGGGTCATTTTAAATGCGGCAGCATATACGCACACATCTGTAGGTCTTGGTGATGCTGTGAAAGCTATTTCAACAGCTGTAGTGGAAGTGCACATATCTAATACGCACAAAAGGGAAGACTTTAGAAAAACCTCTTATATTTGTTCTGGTGCCGAGGGAGTAATTCTAGGTTTTGGGTTGCAGAGCTATGATTTGGCTATACAAAGCTTTCTATAACTGTAAGGGATATTATGATGCTAAAGGTTTCAGATATTTTTGTTCTACATAGAAAGTGGCAAAGGGTAAAAGTGATGCAGCTAAGAAAATTAGAAGTTTCTTAAAACCCCATTTTTTAGTGTAACAAACTAAAAAGGTTAATAGGACAAACAGTATAAAAAGAATGCCATGTGCATAACCCACAACCTTGTTAGGAGGTGGAATCTCTGCCCAATACTTTAATGGCATTGTTATACCAAACAATGCTATGTATGAGATACCTTCTAAGATTGCAATACTTCTAAACAGTTTTAACATATACCAATTGAGATCAATTAATAATAGAGTATTAAAAGCCTCCAATGCTGGAGGCTTTTTTGTTTGTTCTATAGGTGAATAACCTCATCATACGCATCTGCTACAGCTTCCATAACTGCTTCACTCATAGTAGGGTGTGGGTGTACCGTTTTCAAAACCTCATGTCCTGTTGTTTCTAATTTTCTAGCCAATACCGCTTCTGCAATCATGTCTGTAACACCAGCACCAATCATATGACAACCGAGCCATTCGCCATATTTTGCATCAAAAATAACTTTTACGAATCCTTCTGAAGTACCAGAAGCCTGTGCTTTTCCACTAGCAGAAAATGGAAATTTACCCACTTTAATATCTAAGCCTTTTTCTCTAGCTTGCTTTTCTGTTAGCCCTACAGAGGCAATTTCTGGTGAGCAGTAGGTACAACCAGGAATGTTCCCGTAATCAAGAGCTTCAGTAGGTATTCCTGCAATTTTCTCTACACATAAAATTCCTTCCGCGGAAGCTACATGTGCTAAGGCTTGCCCTGGGGTTACATCTCCAATTGCATAGTATCCTGGTATATTTGTTTGGTAGAAATCATTTACTAATATTTTATCTCTGTCTGTTGCAATACCTACTTCTTCTAAACCAATATTTTCTATGTTTGTTTTAATACCCACCGCAGATAGAACAATATCTGCTTCTAGTATTTCTTCTCCTTTAGCCGTTTTTACAGTAGCTTTTACACTTGTCCCACTAGTATCTACACCAGTAACTTCTGCAGAAGTCATTATTTTAATTCCTGCTTTTTTAAAGCTGCGTTCTAATTGTTTAGAAATTTCCTCATCTTCTACAGGTACTATATTTGGCAGGTACTCTACAACGGTTACATCAGTACCCATACTGTTATAGAAATAAGCAAATTCTATACCTATAGCACCACTACCCACTACAATCATTTTCTTTGGCTGCTCCGCTAAAGTCATCGCTTCTCTATAACCAATAATTTTTTTGCCATCTTGGGGCAAATTTGGCAAAGCCCTACTTTGAGCACCAGTAGCGATAATTATATGTTCTGCACTGTACTCTGTTTCTATACCCTCTAAACTCTTAACCTGTACCTTTTTTCCGGTTTTTAGCGTACCGTACCCTTTAATGACTTCAATTTTATTCTTTTTCATTAAAAACTGAACACCTTTACTCATGCCGCCAGCAACCGTTCTACTGCGCTTTACCACAGCATTAAAATCTTTATCTATGCCCTCGGCGTTTAGTCCATAATCACCAGCATGTTTTAAATATTCAAATACTTGAGCAGATTTTAGTAGCGCTTTAGTAGGAATACAACCCCAGTTAAGGCATACTCCACCCAAACTTTCTTTTTCTATAATAGCTGTTTTCAACCCTAGCTGAGAAGCTCTTATCGCTGTAACATAACCTCCGGGACCACTACCTAAAACAATAACATCAAAAGCGCTCATATGTATTTTTTTAAAATTGAAATCTTTGATTGATCTATAACAAGGCAAAAATACAAAACCAATTTTGAAGCCCAATTGATAGCCATAGAAATTAAAACAGTAATAGCCAAGATAATTGGATTGACTTAAAATTAGGTATACAGCTTAAATAGAATAGCGCAGCTAGCTATTTATATAGAATATGAGAATGTTGCGTTGCAAAAAAAAATAAAGAGTGAGATACTATTGTTGTGCTGTTTATCGATTTTTCTATATATACTGGCTATTTTGTAATGATCGTAACTGGTAATATTCGGATCTTAAAAGGAGATGATTACAAATTATTATCCGATATGAGCTTAAAATCCGCTAAAGAAATTATCGATGGTATAGATAAAACTAATAATACTACTTTAATATTGGATAAAAGTCTAGGTCTTACAGATAAGGATATGAGAAAGCTGATACCTTACCTTAAAGAAAAAATCCCGAACCTTACTAGTTTATCTATTACAGGAAATAAACTCACGGAGATTCCAGAAGGAATCGAAGCTTTTACTAGTCTTGAAAAATTAGATTTAAGTAGTAATAAAATTAAAGAACCTTTTGATAGGAAACGTTCACTTTCAGCAATACGCAAAAGGCCAGCAGTCACGTTTCCCAAAAGCGTTAATACGTTAGTTCTAGATGACAATCCTATAAAATCTTTAGAAGGCGGTGGGAGTAAATTGGATTCTCTAACAGGATTTAGCTTAGTAGGTTGTGGGTTAAAAAAGTTTCCTGTAGCACTGCAATTGTCCCTTTTAAAAAAATTAGATATAAGCCGAAATAGGATTACAGAACTGCCTTTAAATTTGAGCTTTATGGACGTAAAAGAGTTGAACCTTTCTCATAATCCATTCAGTACAATACCCATGGTCACCACTTCGTTTGCTAGTTTAGCTAGGTTAGAAATGAACAATTGTAACCTCTCAAACACTAGTTTTGGTAAATTAAATTTGAAAGATAGAGACTGGAAGATGCTTCAAATTTTATTCTTGAATGATAATGAATTAACAGAATTGCCTCAAGGTTTAATTCACTTAAAAAGATTGAAAACGATGTCTTTCGATAATAATCTGGTCGATTTGGGAATGGAGGTAACTGCATTAGAAAATAAGTTAAAAGAACGGCTAATTTCTAGAACGCCTTTTACGCCACAGGAAAATTTACAACGCTATTTTGACAGTACAAAGAATTGGAATAAATCCGATATGCTAATTCCATCTACGTTCATCCCTGAGCCAGATGAGCCGGTACAGCAACTTCCTGAGGGCTCAAATGTACTTAGTAGTGCTACAAGTGATGTTGTAGAACAGCGTGATAAAGGTATTGAAATTGAGGGTAAACCATCTAAAAATCTATCAGGGTTGCTTACTTCTAACGATCCTTTAGATGACTTATTGACAAACCTCCATAAGGTAAGTAGCGAATTGAGAGAGACTATTTTACAGAACAACTTAAAGAACGGGGAGCAATCTATGACTACAAAGGATGCTAGTTTACGTAGCCTTGAATTAGAATCTTGGTATATATCTGATAGTGAGAAAGCATTAATTGATAATAGTGTGTCTATAGATTTAAATGGGATTCCAGATATTATAGAGGAGTCTAAGAGTGTACCTGTAGTTGGGGTTATCCCTGTGGAACAAGTTAGACCAAATACAACCGATTCTTATGATGGATATGAACCCTCTTCAGGCAATGATTTATCCTTTAGTATGGGGGGTTATTCAGATATGAGTAGTGCTAAAAGTGATGAGATGGATACTCAGAAATTTGGTAAGCCATTGAATTCAGAGAAAAGAGCAATAAAAGAAATTTCTGAGAAAGTTACGCTTAGGGATGGTAAGGTAAAGCGTTCTACAAATAGAAAAAATACATAGAAAATTAAATTATGCTTAAGCTTTTTAGATCTTACAAAGTTTCTCAAAACCATCTAGAAAGGCAATTCTATGGAATTAAACATGCCAACATTCACGTATAAATTGATTAGAAATTACCCGTTGGGTGTAATTATTTAGAGATAATAAACAAAAAAGATATTGGATAAAATACTGAAAATCAGTATTTTAATGTTGCGAAACAAATTCAATATCTATGTCAAATGTAG
>Ga0115565_10002675_pt1 | contig 13307 bp, 8 predicted proteins | sample COGITO_mtgs_1105_FD_87199 | JGI IMG/M metagenome (GOLD analysis project Ga0115565, IMG submission 87199) | Pelagic marine microbial communities from North Sea - COGITO_mtgs_110530 | ecosystem: Environmental > Aquatic > Marine > Epipelagic | place: Germany:Helgoland, sampling site Kabeltonne... | reverse complement strand
GGGGCGTGGCGTGCGTACAGGGTTCTGGGGAGAGGGATGAGCTGCCGTCCCGGCGGGGTCTGTGGGGGGGTATGGGTATGGGGGGGGGGGGGTTTGACCCACGTCCTTTGAACAGACGTGAATGCAATCTGCACTCTGACCATCCCATTGCACTTTCTCACACAACGCCTGCGAGGGTCACGGGCATCACCGCGCAGCGGCGTACCGCTCAAGTACTTGCCTAAACAGCAGTGTATAGCACAGAAGAATCAAGCTGTGAAACAAGCGTTGCGTTATTTCCAGCGCTGTTCTGAAGAACAAGAGAGTTCGGCAGCACAACGGGTATGTTGCCCAGCGTTGCGCTGTGCACTGCAATCTGTTCACCATCTGCCATGGTCACTGTGAATGTAGAGCTTGGAACGGGCGAAGAATGGCACAAAACGGAAGTAACACTTGCTCCCTGCAGACTGCCACTGAAGGTGCCAGATACGCTCACAATGCCGCCTAGCATTGTGATGTCAATGTCCAGCGGGGCAGCGCTGTGCAGGATGACAACACCACCTCTCACAGTGCGTTCAAAAACGGCTGGCTGAAACGTCGCTGATGCATCTGCACAGTACACAATGACAATGGGCGCAGTAGACGCCGGTGCTGGGAAGGTCACTGCAGCCCCAGCGCTCAACGTTCCCAGGTCAAAAAACACAATGTCATCAACAGTGACTGCATTCCCGCTGAAAGCATCCAAAGCGCTGGAAAAGTTATTGACGGTGAGGTCGGCGTCAGCTTCAATCTGAAACGAGGTATCCAGTAAGTGCCACCGCAGAATAAGAGGCAGGGGGGATGTAGCAAACGTCAGCTCGCGTTGCAGTCCACGCAGGAGCTGAGCAACGGGGTGCATTTGCATGACAGTGGTGCTCGTGTACGAATGAATGCTGCCAAGGCCAACATTGCAGGGGGCCACCACTGTCGTGAGTGTGGTTAACTCTGTGGTCAAGCGCGCACCTCCGCTTGCGCTGCTGCTGAACAGTGACCTGCACAGCACTGCACGTGTACTCAATGCACTGGAGGGGCTCACTGCGGCCACTAGGTGCACCCTCGCTAACGCCGCATTGGACAGCACAGCAATGATAGGGGGAGACCCAGGGACTCCCTGTGTCACAACTACATCCGTGATGTTCTGAGCGGCGTCCCCAAGCACAACGGTGCGTTGGTGCGGGAGCGCCGTGCCCAATACAATGCCGTCACTACCTTCCTGAAGCAGAGCCCACCCCAGTGGTAGAGTTGCAACGCTGGCATCCACTGCTTGAGCGTACTCTGCATCTGCGCAGTACTGCTGTACATACTGCAACAACGCCTCCATAGCTTCAATGGCCTCTGCACGTGCTGCGGTATCTACAGCGTTGCGACGTTCCTGCAGAAGCGCACGCGCATGGTCCACAAAGTGCGCCGTGAGCACTGTGCGAAGAGTGTTCAATCGCGAAACGTTTGGGAAATCCAGCTCTTCGATTGCGACCAAGATGTCCTGCAACGTTTTGCGCAGGTACTGCGTGATTTTGAATGGCTCCGTGAGGGCCACTCCAGCGCTGAGGCGTGTAAGCACGGCTGCCAGAGCGCCTTGCAGTGTGCGGTCGTCATCCGGGCCCAAGGCGGCATCCAAGGCACTGCCTTGCTGCACAGCAGCGTTCAGTACGCCTTCTTGCACAGTGTCTGCAACAGCTCGGAAGATCCCTGACGCAGCCACTGTAGAGGCGAGGCCCGAACCACTGTCAATCACGTCCCTGGATGGGAACCCCACTTGCTGCACCAGCTGCTGCAAGGCAGAGTTCACCGTCCAGTCCACTGCCGGGTGGCCCGCGGGCTGATCTTGAGCCGGGTGATTACTCGGGAATGCCGCAGGTGCTCCCACGCGGCGCACAATCGTCTCTGCAGCTTGGTACAGGGTGCCTGCACCGGAAGGGGCGTTGCTGTCTGCTTCTCCTACACGGCGTACAATCGTCTCTGCAGCTTCATACAGTGTGCCTGCGCCGGAAGGGGGGTTGCTGTCGGCTTCGCCTACACGGCGCACAAGCGTCTCTGCAGCTTGGTACAGGGTGCCTGCGCCGGAAGGGGGGTTGCTGTCGGCTTCGCCTACTCGGCGCACAAGCGTCTCTGCAGCTTGGTACAGGGTGCCTGCGCCAGACGGGGGGTCGGTGCCTGCCGCTCCTATACGGCTCAGCGTTTCTTCAGCTGTAGAGAACAAGGTGTTTGTTCCATCTGCTTCCAGCGAGGTGCTGGGCTTCCCAACTCTCTGGATGACTGACAGAGGAGCATCCCCATTGACTGGCGTCAAGTGTCCCACATCCAGTAACAGAGCTTCCAGGGCTTCGCTGATAGTGAGGTGCCCCTCCACGTGGTGGTTGTCCGTGACTTGGACCCCCGCACCCATGACAGCAGCCACTTGCTGCACTTGGAGGCCTAAACTGACTGTGGATCCCTCAGGCACTGTGAACAACGCCTGCTTCACCTTTGCGCGTGTGCCGGCGTCATCCCCCGGCACTCGCAGACTTGGTAGGACGCTGCTTGGGGAAGAGGACGTGGCAATGGAGCGCGCTTCGGCTGCAAAGTTGTTTTGCAGCAGCTCTCCAGGCTCCGTGTGCTTGAACAAGGTACTGGCTGTCTCTGAAGGCACCCCCAAGCGGCTCACAATCGTTTCCAAACCCTCAAAGAGCGTTCTTGCGCCGTCCATTGTTGGGTCAGACGCTGCTCCGATGCGAGTCAACAGGGGAATGGGCGGGGAAGTCGTCGTTGTGGAGTGCCCCACGCCCTGCAAAAGCGCCTCTAAGGACTCGGACAGCGTGTAGTGATGACGTTGCGCGGTACTCTGCAGGCTCACGGCTGCCCCTGGACCCACAACAGCTGCCAAGTGTGCCACTTGCTTGCCCAGTGTTAGGGGCGCTGCGGGTGCAGGGAATCCGAACACTTTCGCCACGTTTGGGGTGATGGACAGGGGGGCAGCGTTGTTGCTGGAGAACAACGCGCTTGCTAAGGTGCGACTGTCAGTGATCCCATCCCACAACCCTGTGGGCGGCACCGCCACAGGGCTTTGCGCAGTGGCAATGTCCCCCAGCTCTTTGAAGACGGTGCTCGCTGTGTCAACACCAGATGTACCCACGCGTGCGGATAGGGACTCTAAATTCGAGAACAGTGTTGGGAGGGGCTGCTGCGTGGTGTGACTGCTTTGGCCCATGCGGCTCAGGGACAATGCGTGCCTCCCAAACAGGGTCCCCGCTACGTTGCTGTCTGAGATGTCCCCCATGCTACGCACAGCATACGCCAAGCGCCCCATCGCTGTCAAACTGGATGCAGCAGCCGCATCTGTACTCCTACCGAGCACGGCTTGGATGGCACCACTGCTGGAGGCAACCAGTGCCTGCGTTTCCCTGCTTGTATACCCTGTGAAGTCCAAGAGCGACTGCACGCTGTTCTGCAAGTCTGCAGATGCCTGCGTTGCTTGGTTCCGCAAGGTGCGCGTGTCGCCCAGCACAGCCGACAGAAACACTTCAATTTGTGCCCCGCTGTTTCCAGACATGGTGTGTATTGAGTGTGATGCAGTCCTTTGCGTCCCTTCACGTGAGCGACGGGAATTGTGCAGTGCGCACAAGTTTCAATTTACGGTGTGCTGCACGTGCGCGTGCGCAGACTCCGTTGCCAAGCAAGGTTGAGTCGTGCATGGTTACAGGCGAGAAGAAACTGAACTAAGCCACATGCTGAACACCCTGCACGTGTGCAAACTTTCGTTGTCCGATCGACAACCCCCCACCCCTCACCCCCCTCACGGATACCGTGTGACGCATGAGTACGCCCTGCCTCTTTCAAGTGTACAAGCCATTTAAAATGGATCATTCAAATTGGTGAAGACTAGCCAGCACAACGCACGACAACACAACGCACGACAGCACAAAACGTTACCACACAGATGGGTGATTTTGGCGGTTTGGTCGGCTGTGAAGTTGTCTGCAACACACTCGCGAAGCGCACAGGTTGCCTGTGGAGCCGAATAAAATGAGCTGTTGGAAGGGCGCCTTGCGGATGAACAAGTCTGTGGACTTCTGGTACTTCCTCATCTCTCGAAAAGCAACTGTGCCGGGTCTGTAGCGGTGTGGCTTCTTGACGGCGGCGTCGATGACGGGCGTCTTGCGAGCGGCGATTGTGGCGAGCTTGCGGCGAGGCGCCTTTCCGCCGGTGGACTGCGGCACAGCTCCGAGGACGAGAGCTCGTCGTTGCAGAAGAGCGGCGGCGGCGGCTCTGTCTCTGGCTCTGGGGCGGCGGCTGTGGTGCCTGTGAGCCGCGCCGTGGCTGCCACTGGGCGTGCGCTGGAGGGGTCTGGGCGGCACTTTGTGCAGCCGGCTCGGCGGCCGGTGTCGTCCCGGGAGCTGCAGAAGGAGGTGTGGGCGGCGAACGACGCGCTGGGCTGGTCCGCGCCGCCGACCCCAGCGGCAGCCTGAGGCCGGCCTAAAAATGCATAGCTGAGCTAGCCGAGCGGCCGGCCTCCTGGGTGAGCGGCTGATTGAATGCATTTTCATGGCTTCAGCTTTGACAGCAATTCCACGACATCGTCGGCTTTTTTCCGTCGAGCCTTTTCCAGACCTTCTGCAACCCAATCCTGTACGCATTTCTCGCTCCGTACCCAGTGTACGATATCGAAGCCCATCTTGCTGTCTTCATGATACAAGTACGCGGTGATCCCGTTCTGTCTCAGTAATAGGCGCACCAGAGCCACGTGGTTGTTGCTACACGCGCCCAAGAAAGACATGTACGTCACACACACACGCTGCCTTCCTTCAAGGGTCAACAAGTACTGTACAACATTCATACGCCCATTGGCGCACGCGTGTTCTAAAGCCTGGTGCAGCAGACACCTCTCGGTCACGTAATCGTCGCAGTTGCGCATGGCAGCCACCAGTGCTTGTACACTGTCCAAATCCCCTGTGCGGCATGGTTCGAACAGCGCACTGCCATCGTTCACGTTCAGAAACGCAACTGTCTCATTTGGACCTAGACTGATTGCTTCTTCAAGTGTGAATGGACGACGACGGAATGAACGGGTGGGTCTCTCCTTCTCCTCGAGGTACGTGTGTGCCAGTTTTCCATTAAAAAGGCCGTCCGCCCAGTTGATAAAGTACTGCATATACTCGCGCTGTGCAGCGGCACTCAAGACTGCGCCACCGACCACAGTGGCGGCTGTGCACACGTGCACGGCACGCCTGCTGAGTGTAAACATGGTTGATACGTGCACATGTGTAAACAGTTGGAATGTGTGTTGACGTCTTGACTTTTCTTTTGATGGCCAGCTTTTCAATGCCTCCTTCGTAAACAGCCATCACCCTCCAGGGCGAGCTGCACCCCCCCCCCGTGCCCTTGCGATCATCACTGGTGCCACTGAGCGGCGGCAAATACATTCTGTCGCAGTCTGCCGCGTATGGTGGCACAGTAGCCCATACAATGAGACGTGCACAAGATGAACGACACGACGGCCGATATGACGGGCGTCAAAGTGGACGGCAGTCTGGACGCGGGGTACCGGTACACGATAGTGATAGCCCCCTTACATCCACACTTGCGTGAGGTATCTCGATGTTGATGCACGTACTGCCTGCTGCAATTCAAAGAGCCACCAGAATTTCATTCGCCGAAAAGCCACTCATGTGCGCGTACACTCTGAAGAGACAACATGGATGAAGTGGAATTGACAGACCTGACGCGCTACCCAGTGCGCGAAGCGTACCTCGTGGGGTTCGTTGAGCGTGCGAGGGACCTGCAACCGACCACCATCAACAGAGTGGGCAAGATGATTGTATGGCTGCGCGCGGAACTGCTACACCTGCGTAACGCGGGAACGCAGAGTGCCTGTTTTCGAGGAGCACTAAGGAACCCAAGGACGCTTGTGTGTGAAGAAGCGCTTGTGTCTGAACAGGCGCTCATGCCATGCAAAGGAATCCCGCCCGTGGGAAGTGCTTGCGTGCACGCTTACAGAGGAGAGTTTTTTAGACGCTTGATCTGCGGAGACGATGTTTCGACAAGTGCGTGGGATGATGTCCTGACATTCTCATCGTGCGAGTGCGCCCCGTTGTTGTTTGGTCGCCCCTCGGAGTGCATCCATACGCTGCGTGTTTTGGCGGCGGCAGTCTGCATTGCACGGGGAGACACTGCGGGTGTGCAGAGGTGCCTATTCCAAGGCACCCACTTGCCTTTGGGCGCAGTGAAGACCGAGTCCCAATACGTTTACTTTCGCTTGCTTCAACACGTAGCACGCATATCAGGGGCCGCGCACGCGTTGGTTCTGCTGCACAAACACACTGGCATAGAACGAATTCTGCCGAGTGTCGCCGTATCACTGTTGGCTGGAGAGGATGTCAGCACAACAACACAAGACCGCATTACCTTCATTTCAGCGTATGCGCCGGACTTTTGGACAGATGTACAGGCGCTGTGCCGTGAGGACAAAGCGCTGTGGGAGTTGCTTCCAACAGAAGATGAATATCGTCCTGGAACAGCGGCGCGCATGGAAGCAACGTTACGTGAAATGGTGGAGGCCAGCGGCACGTGCTATGGAAACATTCCGAAAGAAGGGGAAGAAGACACATGCGCCTGCGAACACGCAACCGAGGAGTCGGGGTACCCAGGGTTCTTCAACCTGAAAGAGCGGTATGGAAGAACGGCTATCCCACAGGTCAGGGACGAGCTGGTGCGGCACGCAGGAAGCTGTCCCAATGACGCCGTCGACAGCCCAGGGGGTCTGAGCGTGTGGTTAGATGAAGCAGTGCGCATTCTTGAGAGGAAACCTAAGAAGGCGCCATTCACCCCACGTGCAGCCACCCGCGGCGGAACTCCTCCGCTGTCATGCGCAATGAGCAGTCGACCCGGTCCCTGCATTCGTGCTGTGCACGCCGAGTGTCTGCGGTACATTCTGCTGCAAGACTGGGCTGCAGTGAAGTGCTGCTTTTTGATGATGAAAGAGGGTCACAAGACGTGCTGTGTTGCGTGGAACCATGACCATGCCGTGCGCAATATGAAGGTTCTCAAGACTCTGGCGGCCATGCTGGCACTGGCGTGGGACGACGCCAGCGGTCTACGTGCGTGCTTGCTGGGGGGAACGAATTACGGTCACGGCGTCCCCAAAGGTGGCACCCCGGTGACACATGCCCACACGGCGGTGCTGGCCGCTGCAGCAGACGCCTATGGCTCCCTGCAGGCTGCCACAGTGCTGCATGTTGAGTGCGGTGTCCAGTTCAGTGAGCAGCAAGCACTGGGCTTGGCTTCACGTCATAAAGCCAGCGCGTCACAGGCGGAAGCACTTGCGTTTATCAAAGCACATGCGCCTGAAACGTGGGAAAAATCGACAAAGCTGGCAGAAGAGCGTCGCTCCACCTACCCTAGTGCGCGTCCGGGGTGGGAGTACATTCCGTGCACAGGGGAAGCGGGGGAAGACAACCGCCGAGTGCACATATTCTGCATGCTGCGCACCATGTCAGACGCTGAGATCGCGACATCCGCGGGAGCTGCTGCAGGAGCGTCGGGGGGGGCGGCTGCCTCGGACGACAGCGAGTGAACAGCTGCTCGACATCAAGCTCGCTCTTTTGGCGGTAAATGCATTTCCTACCTCTAAGGCAGAGACGCTACATGTTCAACTCTGTCCACAAACTCTAGAACGTCACCCTCGCACTGTGCGCAGACACCCTCAAGGGAGTCCACGCGACCAGGCCACAAGCACTTGCGCCACATCCAAACAGCCACTTCAACACGCCCCGCGGAATGCGTCGTCGTTGCAGGCATGTCTTGCAAGCCGTGATCTCGGATGTACTCCCACAGGTATTCAAGAACCATGTCGCGGAATGCCGCGGTGCGGCCTCCACACACACGAAACAGCTGAGGCGAGAGGGTGTGGTAGCGCCGCTTGCACGCGATCTCCATGCTGTCCTCCTTAGTGAGCTGCTGGGGGGCATGATAAGCTCAGCCGATTGTGTGCCCGGGCTGAGGACGTCTGTCGCGTACACGCTAACTCATATGAGTTAGCGTACAGAGCCAAGTCATGTGACTTGGCGTGCGCTATAACATATGAGTTAGCGTACAGCGCCAACTCATATGACTTGGCGTGCGCTATAACATATGAGTTAGCGTACAGCGCCAACTCATGTGACTTGGCGTGCGCTATAACATATGAGTTAGCGTACAGCGCCAACTCATGTGACTTGGCGTGCGGCTTCCTACAGAGCACCACTTTCAAACACATGCGTGCGCGCTTTCCCTTTCAGAAATCTTGAACAGTATAGATTCAATTGGCGGTAACATCGCGCAGGGGAACCCTGTGGGAACCTGCGTGCACCACACGCTGCAATCAGTCTTGCACGTCTGCACGCACATCCTGCATGACATGCGCGTACAGGGTCCTTGACTGCTTGCGGGGTTTCGGCCCACCTCTCCTATCAGCGTACGCCTTTGCAGCACGGGAGCGCTTCGTGGCGCCCCCCATGAGCGTGGCAGCACGCACGGCGTTTGCACGGTGCTGGGCGTGCCGCTGGGCTTGCTGCTGGGCTTGCTGCTGGGCTTGCCGTTGTGACGTGCTGCGCTCAGCTGCTGCAGTGGACGAGTGTGACTGAGCGCTTGCGGCGGCGGCTGCAGACGCCACCTGCACTGCGCTGTCTTCCAGGGAGGCCACTGCGTCATTCATGAGGTACTTGGAAAGGGCTGCCTTGTTGCTGCAGATGTCCCCCACGGCTTCCTCGATGGTGCCAGGTGCATAAAAGTGCACGACGTTCACTGGGCGTGTTTGCCCCAGCCGGTGCGCCCTCTTCACCGCTTGCGCCAGCACAGCGGGGTTGTACCACCCATCCAGCACACACACGTGGTTGGCCACAGACAAGTCCAGGCCCTTTGCGCCAGCGTGCAAGGCCAGCAACAGCACCACCGGTGTGTCCTGCACAGCACGCGCAGAGCGCTGCAGGGAGCCCGTGAAGCGCTGCACACGGGCAGCGCGTTCAGCAGAGACTGAAATGGAGCCGTCCACTTGCACACGGCCAATGCCTGCTGCGTGCAGCGCCGCAGACACGTGAGCCAGTGCAGACGTCCACTGGGAGAACACAATGAAGCGCGCCGTGGCGTCTTCATCCAGCGCTGTGTGGATGTACTGCAGCAGGCGCTTTATGCGGCTGGAGGAGGGCACCTTGGAGGGCACAGGGACGCGGCACGCCAGGGCCTTCTGCGGGGCAGCTTCAGGGGAGGGGCCCCCAGCACAGGCCTCATCGTCGCTGCCCTCCTCAGCGGGAGACGATGGCGGCGTGCACGGGGTGCAGTCGGGCACCTCTGGGGTGTCTGCCAGCACGGGAGGGGGGCGAGCAGCCAGGGCGTACCGTCGAGACCGCGCCCGGGACGCTGTACCTGCGCTGGGTGGGGGCAACCCCAGGGCCAAGCTGGAGCACACGCACACTTGTCGCAGGCGGGTGATGGCAGACAGCACCACAGAGCCGTCGCCACTGGCGCGGAAGTCTTCCAAGGCAGCCTCTCGCACAGCGCAGTACAGCGCGTCTTCAGCGGGAGACAGCGGGCAAGGCAGCTGTGTGGTGTGCAGGGGGGGCAACTCCAGGCACTCTGCACGGCGCCGCAGCACAAACCGCCGTCCCCAAGCCTGCATGGCGCCCACCTGCACAATGGCGCCTCCCCTCGGGGAGGGAGCCCAGTACGACTTGTGACAGTACGGCGCAATACCAATGTACTGCGCCAGCGCTGCCACGTCGGAGATGGAGTTGTTCAGGGGGGTGCCAGTGAGACACCATCGTGCCCGGGCTTTTAAGGCTTGCACGGCGCGGGACACTTGTGTGGAGGCGTTGCGCACGGTGTCAGCTTCATCCAAAATGACTCTTGACCACGTGATGCGAGCAAGGGCACCCCTGGGGGTGCGGGAGCCCCCAGGCGTGCACGACCGCCTGTGCAGCCACGCGTTCTTCACGTTGTCGTACGTCACCAGAACAAAGGCAACGCGGGGGTGCACCACAAGGGGCGCCCGGGTGCTGGCGCCGTCGTGCACGTGCACCAAGTCTGCGCCGCCCACCACGTGCGTTGCGATCTGCGCCGCCCACTGGTGCAGCAGGGACTTGGGGGTCACCACAAGGGTGGGCCACTGCTCAGGCACTGCTTGGCGGGCAGCGAGCACAGCGTACACCATGCTGAGGGTCTTCCCCAGCCCCATGTCATCAGCCAGAACGCCTCCCACTGCCGCAGCGTTGGCCCGGGAGGGGGCGTGGTGCACCATGTCTTTGGGCAGCTCTGCGGCTGCCCCCGCCTGCATGCCCGCGGAGACCCCGTGGCTGCTGCCCACGGGCACGCCTTCCCTGCACAGGATCCATCGCACTGCTTGCACTTGGTGAGGGCGCAGCCGTGTGCGCACAACGTCACAGGGTGGCGCCCCGGGGTACTGCTGCGCAATGGCCACATCCAAGCGCACCTCCCCGCCTTCATTCCCGTGCGTGGGCTCGGCTGGGCAGCTGCAGGGGGAGACGTTGTCACCTTCACCGCCCGTCAGCTTCTGCAACGCTCTTTGAGCAGCCTTGCGTTGCTTCCTGCGTGGAGGCTTGTTTGCAGCGGGCGCATCAGGCGTCAAAGCGGTGGCACCGCGGGGAGACGCAGGCGAGTCAATGCGTCCATTCCACATGGCTGACACTGTGCAGGAAGCGTGTGGGAGTCTTTGGCTTGCAACTGGGCTCCAGGAGAAATTGCACAGGGACTCATGTGGAAGGATCATTTGTGGAGCAGGTTCACTGGTGCACAGTGGGGGCCTCGTGAGGAACGACACGGCAATGGAAAGGATCGCAGAGGGGGTCTCAAGCTTGCAAGGAGGGGGGGTGGGGGGTCAAGTGCGTGGGCAGGCGCGGCCGAGTGACACCCCTCTGTGTATGTGCACGCAGGGCTTGCGTGCGGGCCCGGCTGCCAGTGCCCGTGCATCCCGGGGCACCCTGGACCCTACATGCGCTTTGCTCGCGGCATTCCCGATTGGAGCGCTGCTGGCAGGCGCAACGTAGTCTTCGCCCCACGTGCGTGCGAAATGGCACCCACGTCCGTTTGCGCCCGTGCCATGCACGGCGCAGCGCGCTGCTGTAAGATGTGTCAAGGTGCTCTTATGCACCAGCATTCCTCTCGTACAGACACGCCTTCACTGCGCAGTGCAGCTGTGTGATGGAAGCACATAGGGGGCACCCTGTGTGCGTGAGTGTGTGTGTGTGTGTGTGCATGGTTGGATGCATTGCGGTTGCATGCGGCGCTACGCGCGCTACAAGTGGGGCACAATGTACGTTACTGCTGCAGCTCCATGTTTCATGTGTGTGTGAAGCAGGTCCACACTTGCCGCCGCTGAACGGCGCAACAGCGATGTGCACGTGCCTCTTGCAGTGCACTGCTGCAGTGCAGACTGCAGCCGTAGTGGCCTCAGCACAAATGCAGACAGGTCTTCGGCTTGCCACACATCCTGCACACTGCGCGTCACGAGGCACAGCGCCAGGGCACCCTTGTGGAGCGCAGCTGCACCGTGGGCAACGGCATGCAAGTCCACAGTGACTACATGCGGCAGGGGACTGACGCCGAATTGGGCACCACATGCATCTCCGAGGGCTCTCGTTGCTGGTACCGCGCCGCACCCCGCAGCGTGCGCTGTGGGTAGCAAAAGAACCGTGCATGGGGTTCCTCGAACATCCCGCGCAGTGCCCTGCACACTGTTCAGGGTCGGCATGCCGCCGCTGCCGTGCACCCTGAACACTCTGGGGGATGCAAGGGAGGGCCGCCCAGCGCAGCAGTGCACCGGCAGTGCAGCGGGCTGATGGGGCAGCACATCATGCGCTGCAGCGGCGCGCAGCCTGATGAATTCCTGCGCGCTGCAAGGGGAGTGGTCCTCCGTGAGGATGGCGTGCACAGTGGGCTGCACAGCAGCCAGGGCGTGCTGCACCACTGGTACGACGGCTGCTACTGGTGCAGCCGGCAGCCACTTGGAGCTCCTGCGCGCCACCAGCGGTGAGACAGCTGGCGCTTTGTGCACCCGTGGCAGTCGCTTCACTCCGCGTGGCGCTGTTGGACTGGCCGCTGTGCCCCCACACACCAGCGCCGGAAGCTTCTGGGGGCATGTAGGCTTTTCAGCGTGCAGCAGGGGCACTGCATCACCCACGGGCATCGAGCGGGTTGCCCCTGCAGCAGCGCAAGCGACGCCGTGGTGCCCTGGAGTGCTGCGGGGCAGCTGGTGCGCAGGCAGGTCAGCGCCACACAGCAGCGCAGCGCATGTGCCCACTTGCCCCACAGTGCAGTACCTGCCGTCTAGCACAACAGCAACCACTGCGTGCAGTCCACTGGGTGCAGCAGACTGCACAGGTGAGCCGTGAGGCAGTGTGCGCTTCTGGACACAGGCCGTACTACCCAGCACACTGCCCTGCTCGCTGCCCGGCAGCGGAGGAAGGGAGGCCTGCGCTGAGCAGCTTGCGTTGACCTGTGCACAGGACAACGCGCACACAGCCCCCTCTGCAGCTGCAAATGCGCGGTGCATCACGCTGGGCGCGCTGGACGACAATGCAGGCATGTGCTCCTCCAGAACCCCCCGCAATGCCCCAAGAGCTGCCGTACACGCGTCAGGGTGCAGAGTGTCACCGTAAGGCTGCAGCACCCCCATCACGTGCACACGACCGTCAGGGGACTGCTGGGACCAACAGCGTGGGGCATCCCAACCGGACTTGAGCGCCATGGCCACGCACGCGCCAGAGACCACAGTGACACCGTGCCGCTCCTTGACGCTGATGCGGCACATCGCGGCGGCTCCAGTGCCGTGCAGAGCCTCCGGGTGCCCCACGCACCTGCCCGCTGTGCCTGAACGCCCAGCAGACCTTACCCCGGACATCTTTGTGGGCTCACGGGGCGTGTTCGCCCAAGCTGCAGTCACTGGGGAATGCGCACAGCGCTCAAGAAACCTGTTGGGTGTAAACAAGTTCAGGTGCACTGCGTGCACCGCAGTGTGTGACGCCCCCTTTCCCCAACACAGCACGCCGCTCAACGCACGCCACGTGTATGGGAAAAGACGGCATGCAGCGCGGGTGCCTGCACTGCACTCCCACCTTCATCTCTTGCAGCACAGCGCACTCCTCCGTGCGTGCTCCACAGCAAGTTGGTTGTTTGCACGGGGTGTGCGCAGTGTGAGCCAGGGTCAACGCTGGTGTTGTCCTCGGCGGCAACAGCACTGCGTGCATGCTGTGTAGTCGGCACAGCGGCACGCTCCTTGAGCCAGGTGCTCACATCGTGCATGGCAGCACGGAGGATCACTGGGT
>Ga0115565_10002670_pt1 | contig 13324 bp, 9 predicted proteins | sample COGITO_mtgs_1105_FD_87199 | JGI IMG/M metagenome (GOLD analysis project Ga0115565, IMG submission 87199) | Pelagic marine microbial communities from North Sea - COGITO_mtgs_110530 | ecosystem: Environmental > Aquatic > Marine > Epipelagic | place: Germany:Helgoland, sampling site Kabeltonne... | reverse complement strand
CTACTGGGGGCGTGTCAACAGAAGTTGAAAACCTAAAAGGTTGGTTTGATGCCGGAGTAACTTGTGTTGGGATGGGATCAAAGCTTATTTCTAAAGAAATACTAGCAAATGAGTCCTATTCTAAATTAACACAGGATGTTAAGAAGACACTAGAAACCATTCGGGAATTGAAACACTAAGTTTTATTTTTTAAATTATACTTATTATAATATGCTTTATATATTTTGTTCATAAAACTATTCCTTTGTAGTTTGTGAATTATCCATCTTATTCACAGTTTAATAAGATGTATAACTAAAATAAACAATAATTATATTTTTAAAATAATTGGATTTAACATAAATGAATCGTTTTTTTTAATATATTTGGAAAACCAGTTTGGTAAACCAATATGGTTTTCCAAATCATGTGATATAGAAAAGGGTAGTTGTACCTGCCCTTTTATAATTATATATCAAAAAAGAGGGAGTAATAACGATAATGCCTAAACGATTATGAATAAAGAGTTCTTTTATTTATTCAGCGTTTAGTGCCATCACTTCTTTAAAGTGATCAAAAGCTAATCAAATTAAACTAACTATTAACAACGTATGAAAATTAAATCTCATCTAACACTGTTGTTTGTTCTTATGGGCGTAGCCTTCGGATTTGGACAGACACAACTCAGTGGATCAATTACAGATGCAAACGGTGAACCAATACCCGGAGCAACTATAATTGTACAAGGCACAAACAATGGAACAACTTCCGATTTTGATGGAAATTTTTCTATTGCAGTAGAAGAAAATCAAAACATAGAGATCTCCTATTTGGGATACTCTACACAAACGATTTCATATATCGGTCAAGATAACATAAGTGTGAGCTTAGTAGAAGATCAGAATGAGTTGGATGAAATTGTGGTAATTGGTTATGGAACTCAAAAAAAATCACATCTTACTGGCGCTATATCTAAAGTTGTAAATGAAAGCTTGGATCAAATAGCAGTATCAAGAGTTGACGATGCTCTGATTGGTCAGGTTTCTGGGGTAAATATCCAAGCAAGTTCAGCAGAAGCGGGAGCTGCACCTACCATAACTGTAAGAGGTTTTGGATCGATTACCGCCGATTCTGGACCAGCTGTTGTAGTTGATGGAGTAATTGTAGATGCTGGTTTTCTAGGAAATTTAGACATGAATGATATTGAGTCTTTTGAAGTTTTAAAAGATGCTGCTTCTGCTGCTATTTATGGTAGTGAAGGTTCTAATGGGGTAATTTTAATTACTACTAAAACTGGAAAAGAAGGAAAAACCAAATTCTCATACAATACATTTATTGGATATAAAGATGCCTTCGGGAGCGATGACTATAAGAAAAGTGTTGCAGGTTGGGCAGCTAAGGAATTAGCCGCCACTGGTGAACTTTCAGAGATAACCCAATATGCACAAAAAATAGTAGAGGTTACGGGTATCGACAGGGATTGGCAAGATGTTTTCTTTGATGGAGGAACCATTACAAGCCATTCGCTTTCAGCTAGAGGAGGTTCTGAGAGTACAAAATTCAGTATTTCTCTTAGAGCTCTTGAAGATGAGGGTGTTGTTATAACAGACAACTACAAGTTGTTTTCTGCAAAATTAAAATTAGATACTAAACTGAACGATAAATTTAAATTTGGAATTAGTGCAACTCCATCTTATTCAAAGAGAAGAGCTTTGCCAACGTCTGTACATAATCCTATAAGACAGTCTCCGTGGTTACCTATTTATCATTCTGCTGAAACATTACAATTTATCAATAGAGATTCTTACCCGAATGTTGGGATTGGAGATTATTTTTATGAAAACCATTTGGTTGAATTAGATTTAGACGGAAACGGAAGCGATAATAGACCCCGTACCTCTGGCGATTCAAACCCATACGCACAATATGTAGAAAGAGAGCATTATGAATTTAACACTAGATTATTAGGCTCGACTTATTTGCAATATAAAATCATGGATGGACTTACTGCTAAGACTTCCTTAGGGGTGACGATGGAACAACGTAAAAGAACACGATGGGATGGTGTGAAACATCATGCATCTGGAACTAGTAGAGCGGCTTACTTATTGCAAAATCGATATAGATCTAGATTGATTTCGGACAATACGCTGTCTTACAACACTCAAATTGATGATCATGAAATTAGTGCTTTGGCTGGGGTTACCATACAAAGAAGAACTGCTGAAACCAGTCAAATTGCTGGTACAGGATATTCTAATGATTTACTTAAAAATCTACAAGGAGCAACTACAATTATTTCAGAAGGTGAATACAATGTGGTTCAAAATAAAATCGGATACTTTGCTAGGATTAACTATGCCTATGCCAATAAGTATTTAGTCAATGCTTCGTTTAGACGTGATGGTAGTTCTGTTTTTGGAGTAGATTCAAAGTGGGGTAATTTCCCTGCAGTTTCTTTGGGATGGAATGTTGCTAATGAAAGCTTTTTTGAAGGCGTAGACGTTTTAAGTAATTTAAAATTGAGAGTTAGTTATGGTCTTACTGGTGCTGAGAACTTCAATGTAGGAGACGACTTAGTTAATGCATGGCCTTACTTGGCACAATTAGATAATACGAATGCGATTACAGGTGGAAGTATTACGGCTGGTGTTTCACCTAAGAATATTGCAAACCTGTTATTACAATGGGAAGCTTCAGAAGAATTTAATCCAGGATTAGATTTTGGGTTTTTAAATAACAGAATCTCTGGTTCAATTGATTACTATAAAAGAACAAGTGACCAGCTATTATTAAATAACCCAGTGTCTTATGTCACAGGTTTCAATAATGGAATTGTAAACTTAGGAAAAGTAGCAAACAGTGGTTGGGAACTAGAGCTAAGAACAAAAAATATTTCTAGTGAAAACTTTTCATGGAAATCGACTTTAATCTCCTCTACAAATAAAAACGAATTACTTGATTATGGTGAATCAAATGGAGCTTTAACGGAAGATGGATTTGGTAGAAATTCACAATGGATAAACCTTGTAGGTAACCCAATCTCTTCTTTTTATGGTTATGTTGTAGATGAAGAGCTAGCAAATGAGTATTGGGATTCTCCTTGGATACCAATTAATGGTAAGTCAGAAGATGTTATCGTTAAAGATTTAAATGGAGATGGTTTGATTACAGATGATGACAAAACTATTTTGGGAGATCCATACCCAGAAATCGTTTGGAGTTTTACAAATGAATTTAAGTACAAGAACTTTGACTTTTCTTTTATGATACAAGGTAGTCAAGGAGCTGAAGTGAAAAATATTGGAGATCAATATTTCTATACACACTGGCAAGGGGGCACCTCTGATGAGCAAGCTGTTGTTAATGCTGGTATAATATCCGACACATCTTTCCTTCAACCAAGAATTCACACCAACGATGTTGTTATGAGCGCAGGCTATTTTTCGTTAAGAAATGTAAACATTGGATATACTTTACCTGAGGATGCTGTATCAAAATTAGGAATAACATCATGTAGAGTATACGCAACAGGTCAGAATTTAATTTACATTACTTCTGATGATTATCACGGTTTTAATCCAGAGTTTATTGACGGTAACAACAGTCCACAATCTTACGGTGCTCAAAGAGCAGGTACTCCATTGTTCAGCACGATGTCAATAGGTATGAACCTTAATTTTTAATCAAAGAAAATATTAATTATGAAACATATAAAATTTTTAATTTTTGCTTTAACAGGAGCTATGTTTGTTTCCTGTGACGCAGATGAGTTTTTAAACCCATTGCCAGACTCTGCAATTGTTGCAGACAGTTTTTTTCAATCTGATGAAGATGTTTTGGCAGGGATCATTGGTATTTACGATGCCTTACAAGGGGTTAACGAAAACACAGAGTCAAGTTCAATTCGATTCAATAGAGGAGTTCAATTAGAATATCTTTTAACAGAACATCGTTCAGATAATACAAGAAGTAAAACACTTGAAGGGTCAAGAGCTGATTTTCATAGATATATAGTTGAACCAGACAATGTTCAATCTGAAGATTATTACCAATCGATGTACGAAATTATTTTTAGAGCAAATAATGTTCTAAACTACATTGATAATGCAGACGCATCAAATACAAATAAATATAGTGCTGAAGCAAAATTTTTAAGAGCCTACGCATATTTTAACTTAGTAAGATTGTACGGAGGTGTTCCATTGGTGACCAGAGTAGTAGGGTCTGATGAAAAAGAATTGCTTTTCACTAGAGTTGAGGAAACAACAGTTTACGAACAAATTGTAGCTGATCTTCAAGAAGGGGTTAATCACTTAGATAACTCAAGCAAGTCTAGAACATCTAAAGCTGCGGCTCAAGGAATTTTAGCCAAAGTATACTTATCACAACCTACACCAAACTATACCGGTGCAAGACAATTGTGTGAGGATATTATTAATAGCGGGGATTTTGCTTTAGAGTCTAATTTCAAGAATGTTTTCTACGATGAATTGAATGACGAAATTATTTTTGCAGTTCAGTTCCTATTTGGAAATCCAGAGGAAAGCCAAGGGTTCTCGTCTGAATTTACATCCTATAGCCGTCAAGGGAGACAAGATGGACTCAATATTGTCAATCCAAATCTTGCAGAAGACTTTATTGCACGTGGTGGAAACAGAACTGAAGTGTCTTATACTGCCTTTGGTGATGATGCTGATCTTCCAGTACCAGAAGATGCTGAAGTAGCAAAGTTTTTACCAGAAGGATACGATATTTCTGATACTGACCTTCCTACGTATGGAGGAGGTCCTTCAAATGCAGGGAACGACTGGATTATCTTACGTTATTCGGATGTGTTATTAATGCATGTTGAGGCTATAATGCAAGGTGGAGATACCGCAGATGGTAATGCCATAGATTCTTATATGAAAGTAAGAGTTAGAGCAGGGTTTGACGCTGCTGCAGATCGCCCTTCTGTCTTGACTAAAGATGATTTATTACTTGAAAGAAGAGTAGAATTGGCTTTTGAAAATCATCGTTTCTTTGATTTAAAAAGATTAGGAAAAGCGCACGATGTATTAGGTGCACATGCTGCTTTAAAAGGATATACGAGTTATAATATCAGAAGATTATTATTACCAATTCCGTCAAGGGAAATTAATTTAAGTGATGGTCTTTTGATTCAAAACCCTCAATAATAACACAAACTTTAAAATTATGAAATATCAATTAAATATTTTCAAAAAGACCTTAAAGGCTTTGTTGTGCTCTTCGGTACTGATTTTCTCGATAAGCTGTGAAAAAGCTTTTGAATTTGATTTGCCAGAGGCTGGTTCATTAACAGACAATAGCTTACCAACAGCATCTTTTGCTTACATCCCAAATGCAGAAGATTTCAGAACAATAGAATTCAATAATTTATCTACGGAGTCCATTAAATATCTCTGGGACTTTGGAGGAGGAAGCACTTCTGCAGACAAAGACCCTAGTTATACTTTTGCCGAAGGAGAAGGTACTTATCCTGTAACCTTGACTGCAATAGATGCAAACGAGGCATCAACAACGGTAACACTAGATGTTAATGTAGTTGATGAATTTGTTCCTATTCCAGTTACGATTTTGAATGGAGATTTCAATGGTGGCTCAAGCGATTGGAAGTTTACTTCTTTTACAGGCGGTAATATAAATCCATTCAATTCTAGTAGTGATGGTTCTTTCACAAATTATGATGGATCTGACAATGGAGCTAAAACAAAAGGTGCAAAATGGACGAAGTCCACTTCAGCTGGTGTTTATTTAAGTTCTAATACGCGATATGCTTACCAAGCAATTGCCGTTTCTCCTTCCAATGAAGAACGCTCAGTTAAATATGTTCTAGAATATGAATATGCAATAAAGTCACCAGCTGAAGCTGCAGGTGTTGCTGCTGGAGGAAATAGAATTATTTCTGAAGTTTTAGATGGTCACTTTGCTGATGGTGCAGATGCCGTTGCAAGTACACATATTAGTCAATTTATTGCAAATGAAGCTAATGGTAAAACATCGCACACTACGGTTAGACAGGAGTTTACAACAAATGCAAGCGGAGCAGTTTCGATAATGTTTTATGCAGTAACAGATGTTGATGTTTATGTTGACAATGTTAAAGTTTATGCAGCTAACTAATTTTGGCTGAGAGTATAAAAAACAAATAAAAAAATTATGAATTTATTAAAAAAAGGAATATTCTCTTTACTAGTAGTCGGCTTTATTGCTTCTTGTGAAGATGATGATTTGATTATACCAGTTGAAAATACAGTTGGCTCAGGTTTAACTGAGATTACATTTTCAAGTTTTGAAGCAACTTCAGGACCTGATGCAAATGGAATAGATGATGGTACATACGTTACTGTAAAACCACTTGCCATTGGAGTTTCTTCTTACACCGTAGATTTTGGTGCGGGAGGTTCTCCTGTAACAATTTCTGAATTAGGAGGATCGGCTTCATATGATTACTCTAACGTGGTTGAAGAAACTATTTATACAATAACGGTAACTGCGATTTCAGACAAAGGCCTATCAAGTGTTTCAAAGACTACAAATATTACTGTTGAACATGAAGTCACAGCTGTAACTTCGGCCCCAAGTTCACCTTCAGTAGGTCTCGAGGAAGTCTTGAAGGTTTATAGTAATGGAATTGAGCATAATGGCGCTTTTGTCTCATATAGATATTCAGCGGCAGGAACCGATCTCAATGAAGGAGCTGCTCAGCAAGGAGAGGTGACTTTGGAATCAGGTAATAAGATTTTACAATATTCTAGATTGAGTGATACGGTCGGTGCATCTATTGAAATGGATGAAATTGTTGCTGCTGATGCATTTGGATCTGGGATTGCTGCAACACATGTGCATTTAGATGTTCATTCTGATTTTGCGGTTGGAATAGACAAGTTAAAAATAACATTGGTTAATGGAAGTACTGAATACACCTTTAATCAAAATTTGATAGATGGTGAATGGATCAATCTTGATTTAAACTTGGCTACTGATTTTTCATCTCCTGTTGTTCAATTTGATGAAATTAAACTTGAATTAGGTGCAGGTGGAACAGCTAACGATGCTGCAACGTTGAACCTTGACAATGTTTATTTCTACAAACCCATCAGTTCGGTTATTCAAAATGGTGATTTCGATAGCAAAACAGATCATTGGAGATTTACTGCTTTTACAGATGGAACAACAACTCCTTTTGGTTCGAGCTCCGACGGTTCTTGGAAAAACTATGACGGAACTGCTAATGGATCTAAAACTAAAGGGGCAAAATGGACCTCAAGTCAGTCTGGTGGACCGCTTCAAAACGTTGGGTCGAGATATGCCTATCAAGCACTTAAGCTTACACCAAATACGGATTATGTTTTTGAATACGAATATGCTATAAAGAACGATAACGCAAACGACCCTATTGGTGGCAGAAGAATGGTAGGAGTAGTTCTAGACGGTCATTTTGTAGACGGTGTCGATGCCGTAAGCGCATTGAGCTCTAATTTAGGTAACCACGTTGGAACTATAGCCGAAGGAAAATTCAGCAGTACAAGAGGTACCCTAGTAAAGATCCCGTTCACATCCAATGATAATGGCGAAGTTGCATTTTTGTTTTATGCCGTTACATCAAAAGATGGTTGGATTGATAATGTTAAAGTGTATCAACAGCCATAACGATAAAGTTTTTAATGAAAAAATTCCGAAAAGAAATAATAGCATGTTTGCTAATATCCTTTCTATCTGTCAGCGCTACTTCTCAGAATACGAGAAGTAGCGTTACGGCTTCGGGGAATAAAATTGAGAAAAAGGTTAAAAAGAAAAGAAAGAAGAAAGTAAAGCTTCCTAAAATTGATCTAAGTCATTGGAAAGTAACCCTGCCAGTAGCAAATGAACAAGGGAAGCCTATTGAAATCTCTCCACCTGAAATCTCGAATTATGCAAATATTGAGGTTGCAAAGCCTTATATGTACCTTGACTCGGTAAGAGGAGCAATTGTTTTTCATGCGATGCCTACCGATTCTAAAACTAGAAACACAAAATACACTAGGTCAGAATTAAGAGAACAATTGGTGCCTGGAGACAATAATGTAAACTGGACATTTGCTGATGGTGCTTATATGAAAGGCAAAATAGCGATGGAAGCATCTACAAGAAATTCTAGTGGTAAATACCATAGAACAATAATTATGCAAATTCACGGACGTTTAACCAACGAACAGCGCGATTTAATTGGTCAAGATGATAATAATGCTCCTCCTATTTTAAAAATATATTGGGATAACGGTAAAATAAGGATTAAAACAAAAGTTCTCAAAAATGTAAATGCCCCAGATCAAGTACTTCTTCATGAAGAGGCTTGGGGGAACGATGCAGGATTTAATTTTGAAGAAGAAGTAGGTTTCAGGAAATTCATTTTAGAAGTAAAAGTTTCTGAAGGTAAAATGGTTATTGTTTTAAATAAAAATGAATATAAAGTGTACGAGAACATTCATATGAAACGTTGGGGCATTTTTGAAAATTATTTTAAAGCAGGAAATTATTTTCAGTCAAGAGATGAAGGATCTTTTTCTAAAGTTAGATTTTACGAATTAGAAGTGTCACATTAAAGGATAAACTAATATATGACCACAAATAGATCAATGTTAAGAAGCTTCATATACATGTTCTTTGGAATAAGTATGCTTATGAGTTGTGGTAGTGATGACGTTGAGCCTATTGATGCTGAGGTTGAAGTTGTGGTCGAGACTGAGGTTGTAACTGGAGTGGAAGTAACGCAGGTTCCAGTAATCCCCCAATATCTTCTTTCTGAAATTGATCTTAATAACTGGAAAGTTACGCTCCCTATTGGTAATCCAACATCTGTACGACCTCCCGATATTCTTGACTACGCAACTAACGCAACCTTAAAGCCGTTTTTTTATAACGATTCAATAGACGGTTCTTTAGTTTTTTATACATTTCCAGCAAGTTCTACTCCAAACTCTTCTTACTCCAGAACAGAACTACGTGAACAAATGGTTCCAGGAAGTGACAATACCAATTGGACGTTTGCTCAGGGTGGACGCATGCGAGGTGTGCTATCAGTTCCAGAAGTTACTTTTGATGAAAATGGAGACGAACACCGTATAATTGTGATGCAAATTCATGGTCGATTGACGAATCAACAACGAGACTTGATTGGAGAAAATGATAATAATGCTCCTCCGATACTTAAAATATATTGGCAAAAAGGACGGGTTAGAATCAAAACTAAAGTTGTCAAAAATCTGGATTCTACCTATGAAGAATTGTTACATGAAAGTGCTTGGGGGAATGATGAAGGATATACCATACCTGTAGATGTTAATAACGATAAGTTTGCAATAGAAATAATTGTTTCAGAAGGAAGTATGGAGGTGGTATTGAATGATGAGCATTCAGTTATTTATAATGATATTCATATCCAAAAGTGGGGTATTTTTGAAAACTACTTTAAAGCTGGGAATTACCTTCAGAGTAGAGATGAAGGTTCTTTTGCGAGAGTAAAATATTATGAGTTAGAAATTTCTCATGATTAAAGTGATTTTTTAAACCCCAGATTTGATGAAAGCAAATTAACGAGGTGTAATTATATGCGATAATGATAATAGACAACGAAATTCAGAGTACGAAAAAGAGAATTATATCGAGTATCAAGGACTTAATTAATTTTAAAAACTTAGAACCGGGAGAGAAGCTCCCTTCTGAACGTATGTTATCTGAAAAATTCAATGTATCTCGAGGCAATCTTCGTGATGCCCTTCAGACGTTAGAATATTATGGGTTAGTTAAATCAATACCCCAGAGTGGAACATTTGTTGCCGAAATTGGTATTACTGCTTTAAACGGTATGATTGACGATATATTAAGTTTGCCCTCACCCTCTTTTAAAGAATTGGTTGAGGCCAGAATTTTTTTAGAACTCAAAGGTGTAAAATCAGCCGCAATTAGAAGAACAACCGACGATTTGATTCGCTTAGAAAACGCTTTAGCTGCCTATTCAGATAAAGTTAACGCTAGTGAAGATGCTGTACAGGAAGATTTACTCTTTCATTTGGCTATCGCTCGGGCTAGTGGAAATTCAACTTTGAATACTTTTATGCTCAAGATTACTCCCGAAATCATCAATAATTTTGAAAAACACCATGTCTGTGACAAGGACACTGCTTTTATTGGAATTCAAGAACATAACGATATCATTGATGCAATTAGAAGTCAGGATCCTGACGCTGCTAGAAGAGCCATGAAAAAGCATTTTAAATCCCTTTATCAGTATTGTTATAGTGCTGAGTGAATTTTAAAAGTACAGAATAATGACTCTAAGTTTATTATACAAACTCCTTAGATACAGTTCTTTTTATTCAACTTAAAATCCCTCCAAGTAAAATATTGATCTGCGAAAAAAGAAATTTTTGTTTTGCTCACTCACTATTCAAAGCGGTAGTTTTATATCGTATAAATTAATATAACCCCCTTAAAGTGAATATCTGAATCAGTATAACTACTTCAGTAGGTGGATAATTATTTTTTGAAAGCGAGTTTCTATTTGCTGGCGATTGCGCAGAAGTCATAGTGACAAACAAGAGTCAAAAGTCGACTTAAAAATATTTTTCATGAAATAGAGTAGTGGCTAAAATCAGGTTTTATCGAACAAAGCTTGATGAAAATTTGTGACTTATTTCGAATTTTGTGTAGACCAACTTGGCTTTCTTTTTTCCAGAAAGGACTTAAGCCCTTCTTTACCTTCATCAGATTCGCGAACACTAGCAATAACGTCAGCTGTATAGTCAATAACACTTTCATCAATCGGCTGGTGAGCTAAATTTAATAACAAGGATTTAGTGATTTCCAAAGCATTTGGAGCATTGGTAGTTATTTTTGATGCAATAGCATCGACTTTTTCATTGAATTCTATTGCTGGGAAGATGTCGTTTAAAAACTGATAACGAACAGCTTCCTGACCTTGCATAACCTCTGCAGTAAGCATCAATCGATGTGCGTTTCGAAATCCAACAGTATTCATCACATAAGGCGCAATGGTAGCTGGTACCATTGCGATTTTCACTTCACTCAAACAAATTGTAGTGTCTTCCGTTCCAAAAGCCATATCACAACAACACACCAACCCAACTCCACCTCCATAGGCTGCTCCATTGACTCGTGCAATGGTCGGTTTTGGGAATTCATTAAGCGTATGCATCAAATACGCTAGTTGAAGAGCGTCTTCTTTGTTTTCTTCGAACGAATTTTGCCCCATATTTTGCATGTAGTTGATGTCTCCACCGGCACAAAAGTTTTTCCCTTCTCCACACAAAACAACCACCTTTACTTCGGGGTTGGATTCTGCATTTTCAAGGGCTTGGGTTAGCAAAACAATCTGCTCCGAATTAAAAGCATTATGCACTTCTGGACGATTCATTACAACATACAAGATCCCTTTTGGAGATAAAAATTCTTGCACACTTTCATGCGAAACGTTGTTGCTTAGTCCTAAATCTGTCAAGTACGTGATCATGTATCTGTTTAATTTCTATAAAGTACTAGGGCAAATATAATCGGTAATTTCCATACCCGTTTCTTTTATAGCTCCAAAACCGCCTTTTACATCAATTAGATTATGAATCCCTCTACTTTTTAGAATGGAAGCAGCAATCATACTTCGGTATCCACCAGCACAATGTATATAGAAATTTTCTTGCTCAGGAAATTCACTCAAGTATTCATTTATAAAATCTAGAGACGTATTCTTTGCTTTTGGAAGATGTTCAGAAGTATATTCACCGGGTTTTCTAACATCGAATATTGGGCTAGAATCTGTACTGTTTTTTTTGAATTCCTCAGCAGTAACCGAGTGAATTGAGTCAATTTCTTTATCTGAATTTTTCCAAGTCACGAATCCCCCTTTAAGAGTTCCAAGCGTTTGATCGAAACCTACACGAGAAAGACGGGTGATGGTTTCTTGCTCACGTCCTTCTGGGGTTACTAGAAGTAGCGGTTGTTTTACATCGCCAATTAGTGCGCCTACCCATGGAGCAAACCCTCCGTCAATTCCAATAAAAATAGAACCTGGAATGTGTCCTTTCGCAAAATCTGCTTGGTTGCGTACATCTAAAATAATTGCGTTGGTATTTTTTGCTTGTTCTTCGAACTGTTCTGCTGAAAATTCTTGCGTTCCTCTTTTTAGCACTTCTTCAAAATCTTCGTATCCTTCTTTATTCAACTGAACATTGAGTGGAAAGTATTGTGGAGGTGGAAGTAAGCCATCGGTAACTTCTGTTATGAATTCTGCTTCGGTCATATCATGACGGAGCGCATAATTTGTTTTCTTTTGCTCCCCAAGAGAACCAATAGTTTCTTTGCTTAGGTTTTTACCACAGGCTGAGCCCGCTCCGTGTGCTGGATATACAATTACATCATCCGCCAACGGCATAATTTTGGTTCGTAAACTATTAAATAGCATAGCCGCTAATTGATCTTGTGTCATATCGGCTGCTTTCTGCGCTAAATCGGGTCGCCCAACATCGCCAAGAAATAAGGTGTCACCGCTAAAAATCGCATGATCTTTCCCATTACTATCTTGTAATAAATAGGTTGTGCTTTCTTGTGTGTGACCCGGGGTATGCAAGGCAATTATGGTGATATCGCCTAAAGTAAAACGCTGCCCATCTTGGGCAATTAGAGATTCAAATGTTGTCTTGGCAGTTGGACCGTAGATGATTGGAGCTCCTGTTTTTTGAGATAAAGTAACATGACCGCTAACAAAATCTGCATGAAAATGAGTTTCAAAAATATATTTGATCTTGGCGTCATCTTGTTTTGCCTTCTTGAGGTAAGGATTGATTTCTCTCAGAGGATCAATGATGGCAACTTCGCCTTTACTTTCTATATAATAAGCTCCCTGCGCTAGACATCCAGTATAAATTTGTTCAATTTTCATTTTAGTATTTTTTGATTACTCGTTTTGTATGAGAACAAAATTAGCCTTCCTTTACTATGTTTTTGGTAACATTTGTTACTGCAAGATTTTGACGTGTTATTTTTTTCTGAATCTCTGAAACCACAGTACCATCCAGAAAAGCATTAACAGCTTCGGAGGTTGTTATAAACAGGTTTCTGGAACCGATAATACGAATCAAAGCATGGTCAAAAATAATATCTCGGATAGGTCCTATAGCACCAACGATCATTATGTTCAGACCTGTATTTTTTAAGTCTCCACACATTTTTTCTAGCATATTCAGTGCACTCGAATCGATATAATTGATTGCTTCAGCATTGATAATGATGAGCTCAAGTTTTTCGCCTTTGAGTACAACTTGTTTCT
>Ga0115565_10002668_pt1 | contig 13325 bp, 13 predicted proteins | sample COGITO_mtgs_1105_FD_87199 | JGI IMG/M metagenome (GOLD analysis project Ga0115565, IMG submission 87199) | Pelagic marine microbial communities from North Sea - COGITO_mtgs_110530 | ecosystem: Environmental > Aquatic > Marine > Epipelagic | place: Germany:Helgoland, sampling site Kabeltonne... | reverse complement strand
CTTCTGGGTATTCAATGTTTAACTTGTTTTGATCAACTTGCCACAAAAAAGATGCATTAAAATTGTCTAATAACGCTATGCCCGTTTGTTCACCTGATCCACTTTGCTCTAATGTGGCAATTAAGCCATCAAAGTAAATAGTCGTGGCTTTATCTAATGGATTTTCTTCGACTACATCTGGGTCGGTTAACATCGCAGTTAATGAATCTTGAAAAGCCTGTGATTGTTCTATGCTGGCAATGTAGCTTTCTCTCACCTCTACATTATTTGCCATTTCTAGTGTGTCAGTTACAGAATCAGGTAAGCCGACACTTGGGTCGTTAGGTGCTTCGTCGATAGCTACTTTTATTGCCGTTGCGAGGGCCAACACTTCTTCGAGCTTCAGATTAGCTAACAAGTTGGTCAATTCCTGATCGGTAGAGATAACTTGTCCATCATTAAGCTGCATCATTAAGGCCGTTTGTGCAGTGGTAAGATTGGTAATGTTGGCAGTAAATAGCTCATCCAAAGTTAGGGTTTCATCTTCACCTGCAGCGGCGAGTACGGCTTCAACACTGCCTAAAACAGACATTAATCGAGCAACTTGTTGCGTGCCATTACCCTGCGCAATCAACGAGACCATGGGGTCGATTAGGTCGTCATCTACTTCCATGCTAATACTAAAGTTGCCACTTTCGTCAGCCACCACTGAGGTCTGAGAAGATCCAATTTGCAGACTGATATTTGCATTTACGATGGGATTGTCCGTTGCGATACCGTTAATTGTAATGGTATTAAAAATTTGACTGACTGTTAGGTTAAGCTCCGCGGTCGACGCCGCACCTCGATCATCGGTAGCGGTCAAGCTAAACGTTAAGATTTGGTCTGCCGTTACACTGGGCGCTGTTAATGTAATTGCAGCGGTATCAGCACCGTCGATTTGAACATCAGTGCCTGCCGTTTGGATCCAGCTGTAGCGGCTGATCTCACCGTCATCTGTTACTACCGCACTAATGGTTATCGGCATTTTTTCGTCGATGCTTGCGTCTGATAGTGTAATAACGGGGGGGCATTGATCGGTTCAGGCTCAGATATCGGCGTATCGACCGTTGCCTCATCGTCAGACGAACATGCGCTCAGACCGAGCGCAACCATAATAGCTAGGGAAAGTTTTAGCTTAGATTTCATTAATTAGACCTTGTTATATCTACAAAATGTCAAGTAAAGCATACATTCTTGATACGAACCTTCCCAAAATCGCGCTATTTTTATCTAACTTGTATGATGTTTGACCAGATATACTTGATGCAAGCATGTTATGCAGTATCTTAAAAATTCTGGTTCGTATTGTTAGTCTTTGCGTGTGATTGATTAATCAATTTACTTGATACAAGGGCGAACTTGATACGGTAAGTTTTTATCGCATTAACAGCGGTTATAGGCCAACTAGTTAACGGTCATGGATTGAGAGTATTAGTTAAAGGACGAATATGAAATTTGACTCAGCATTAGAGTTGTTCAAGCATTTGCTTGAATTGGACGAGCAACGCATGCGCACTAATTTAACGCATTTTGTCGACGAAAATAAGCGGTATCATCAAGAAGTATCCAAACTTATTGAAGCTCACTACCAAAATGAAGAACATACTTCCTTCAATCAAATAATTGCAAATCAAACAGGCTCATTGCTGCACGAAGAATCAACCAGCAATTTAGTCGGTCGACAAGTCGGGGCTTACCTGCTGACGAATAAATTGGGGCAAGGTGGCATGGGAACCGTTTACCTGGGTGAGCGCAATGATGGCGCGCTGATTCAAAAGGTGGCGATTAAATTTGTACATTCTTCTATCTTGACGATTACCTCAGATGACTTTCTACAAAGAGAAGCCCAGCACTTAGCCAACTTAGAACATCATAATATTGCTCGCATATACACCATTGAAAAAACGCTCGATAACATGCCCTATATCGTAATGGAATATATTAATGGTGTGCCACTTGACGAGTATTGCGCAAGTAATAATTTGACCTTGAAAGCTAGGCTAAGACTGTTTTCGAAAGTCTGTGATGCCGTTCAGCTTGCGCATCAAAACATGATTATCCATTGTGATATAAAGCCTTCGAACATACTGGTTGATCTTCAAGGAGAGCCCAAGTTGCTTGACTTTGGCATTGCATCGAACATGGATCAACAACTGTCGAACAACGAAGCAAAAATCAAAGCCGCAAGTAAAAGTTATTCAAGCCCAGAGCAGATTGCGGGCAAACCACTGACCACCGCAAGTGATATTTATTCATTATGCAGGCTGTTACAAGAGCTAGTCACCTGTTATTCAGATAAAGAGCTTGCCGCAGCACTAGCGCGTGGCACTGAACAAATACCAGCTCAACGGTTTAAGAGTGTCAACCAACTCACAACGCGAATACGTGAACGATTAGTCAACAAACCGATTGAGGAATATTCAAACTCTGGTTTTTATCGCGTTAAAAAAGCGGCAGTAAGGAATAAGTTATCGTTTTTGCTCTCCGCAGGCGTGTTGCTGCTAGGCCTAGCCTTTAGCGTTAAAAGCTATTCGGATTATCAAAAAATCGTAGAAGAAACACAAAAGTTTAACGCTATGAACACTTTTCTTGTTGATATGCTGCGCTCGGCAAATCCAGAACATAAGCAAAAAAGTGACGTTTTGGTGAGCGAAATCATTGAGCAGGGTTATCAGGATATTTACACGAAGGACTTAGCGAAAGAGGTGAAAACGACGCTTTTGTATACCTTAACAAAAGCTTATCAGTATTTGGGGAATTTTGAGCAATACATCGCTAAAAGCAAAGATGCGCTTGCCTACATAGAGCAATATGATCCTAATAACCTTAAATATTTGCATCTATTCAACGCAATGGTGGGGGTCGCTTATGAAGAAAACTCAAACTATGCAAAAGGCCTTGAGTATTATTACACATCCTTGAGCATTACCGAAAAAGACAACAATATCAAGCACATTTCCAATGCATTGCATCAAATTGGCAACGCCTCTTTTGAATTGGGCCAGTATCAACAATCAATCGATAGCTTTGCCCGCTCGATAGCCCTGTTGGATCATGATTCCGCTAATTTCGATAGAGATATGGCCATTTCCCTCAATAGCGTGGGGATCGCCTACAGTCGTAGTGATCAACATTTAAAAGCCATCGAAATTTATGAACAGTCTAAACAGCATGCCGTGTCTCACTATGGTGCTGAACACACAAGTACGATGCGACGAAGCCTAAATATCGCGATAGAGTATACCGCTTTAAAACAGTGCGATCGTGCACTTTCAATATACGAAGATATAGCGCCTATTTATCAAAAAGTATTGCGCGATACCGAAACCAACTGGCTTGCATTTTACGAAGCTAAAGCAAAGTCACTCCGTTGCTTACAACGTTTTGATGAAGCAATGGAGCAACACAAAAAATCGGCTTTGGTAGTTGATAGTAATTGGGGTGATGACTCTTATTATTATGCCGTGGTGCAAGCAAATAGCGGGATTACCCTTTTTGAACAAGGAAATATCCAGCAAGCGAGTACTCGCTTGCAAAATGCCCTCCCCATAATTGAACGTGTGGTGGGCAAAAATCATGATAGATATATCAAAGTACAAGAATATTTGAGTATGACATTAATGGAAAATTAGTCGCAGAACACCGTGCAGGAGCTCCTGCACGGTGTTTGTCTGTTTCATATTTGTGGTATTTGGGTTAGCCTAATAAATGAACAAAGTAGTTTATTACTTAGAGGGAATAATATGCAGACCGACTACAGTAGTGAAGGGTTTACGCAAGTCTTAAATCAGTGGATAGCAGGCGATTGTGTTGACAGTGCAAATAAACTAAAGGCGATGCTGTATTACCATTTGAAAAGTATTATCAAAACTCAAATTGATGAAAAAGCGCAAGATGCTAGGCGCAAAGAAATCTTTCAACAGTTACCTAACACAACGTCATTTTTACATGACGTGTTATTAGAGCTCGTACCTCCTGCCGAAATGTTCGATAATCGCCAGCAGTACTTTTTGTCATTAGCACAATTTGTGCGGTGGATGCTGCTGGACCACGTAAAAAAAGAGCAGACGCAAAAACGCAGTGCTCAACTAGAAGCGTTAGATACTCATCTGAGTATTGTTACCCAAGATCCAGTATATTTACTCTTTGAACAGGCGCTGACAGATCTTGAAAAAATATCGCCACGCACATATCAAATTGCATCGCTACACTATTATCTAGGTCACAGTATTGCGAATATCCAAGAGTATTTCATGATAAAAAAATCAACCGCATACAACGAGTTGGCTGCGGCAAAAGCGTATCTTAGAATTCATTGTGATAAGGCGTAATTTAACTATTTACCGGCATTGTTAGTTTTATAGTGAGCATAAACCGCAATAAATCAAATTTTTGTAAAAATAATTAAACAGCTGACGTTGGAAAATCACTGATATTTTTCGTAGCTATCGAGCGGTTTGTTTTTTGTTCACTCTTTGCTTATTAATAAAGCGAAGGCAGCGACATGGAATTCAAACCAAACCAGCCACCACAACTATTTAAAATAAGACTGGATAAGACCATAAATCGGATTATCACTAGCAACACGACTAACTTGCAAAGTTGTGATTGGCTTAAAGTTAGCTATCTATCCGATAAACTCGGCATGCATGTATCTACCTTACGCAGGCAATGTCAAAAACATTTATCTATGTCACCCAAGGAATATCTCAGTCGTTATAGACATAATAGAGCAAAAATACTGCTTAACGCGGGTATGAAACCCTCGCAAGTAGCATCGCGATTAGGCTTTAGTGACCACAAAGTATTTTCTACCTGTTTTAAACGCTTAGAAGGTGTATCGCCTCGCCAATTATCGCCAACGTTACGTGAAGATTTTACGCAAGACACACATCTCAGTAACAATATTGGCTTGTCTCCTTAATATTAGGTCTTTAACGCTAACTTAGCGTTGACAGTCTATTTGATGATTAAAGTGGGGTAAGATCTCGCCGAACAAATTTTATATTTTGAATATTGATTAGAATGATTTTATTATATAATCAATGTGAATTAGTGTCTATCACGGTAAGTCGCTGTGTACTGCCAAATATTCAACTCATTTTCTAACTTTTTGTTTATGGATTTCCTAAATTGCAAACCACTGACGCTACACCCAACAAATCTTCAAATATCGTCATAGTGGGAGGCGGTGCTGGTGGCCTAGAGTTGGCGATAAAGCTTGGACGATACTACAAAAAGAAATCTCGAAAAGTCATTTTAGTCGACAAAAATAGAACGCATATATGGAAACCTCTGCTGCATGAGGTTGCTGCAGGTTCTTTGGATCCTGACATCGACGGTGTAGATTATCTGTCGTTGGGCAACAAGAACGGATTTGTTTTCCACTTGGGCAGCATGTCAGGATTAGAAAGGCCGACGAATACTATTACACTGGCTCCCTTGCTAGATGACGAGGGTCGAGTAGTATTGAATGCTAGGCAGCTTTGTTACGAAAAGCTAATTTTTGCAATAGGGTCCGTAACCAATGATTTTGGCACTGAGGGGGCTCATCAAAATTGTGTTTTTTTAGACTCCCAAGCTAGTGCATCAAAATTCCATGTAAAGCTTTTAAACGAGTTTTTAAAGCTGCAATCTGACGATAAGAATCATACCTTAGAAATAGCCATAGTAGGCGCAGGTGCTACAGGCGTTGAATTAGCAGCAGAACTGTATAAAACATCCGAGCTACTAAAGTCGTATGGTTATAATCACCTGTCACAAAATAGGCTAAAAGTAACCTTGGTAGAAGCGGGTCCGCGTTTGCTTGCTGCGCTGCCAGAGCGCATAGCGCAAAGTGCTAAGCGTGAATTAGAAAAATTGGGTGTTGAAATTCTTTTGAACACGTCGGTCTCAAAAGTGGACGACAATGGTCTACATACCAAAGACGGCCGCTTTATCGCAAGCAGAATGTCGGTGTGGGCTGCGGGTATAAAAGCACCTGATTTTATGGCTAACATAGGCGGATTGGAGACAAATAGAATTAATCAAATAGTGGTGACTGCGCAATTGTTCAGTGCCACTGATAATGACATTTACGCATTAGGTGATTGTGCACATTGCATTATGCCCGATGGATCAAAAGTGCCGCCACGCGCGCAATCAGCACATCAGATGGCAAGTCACATATTCAACAACTTTAAGCTGGCAGACAAGGGCAAACCCCTGACTGACTATCGTTATATTGACTATGGTTCGTTAGTGTCACTATCAACCTACTCAACAGTAGGCAGTTTGATGGGAAACTTAACCAAGGGCAGTATGTTTATAGAGGGGCGACTTGCTCGATTGGTTTACATCAGTTTGTATCGCATGCATCAGGTAGTTGTGTTTGGCAAGCTAAAAACAATTTTGTTTATGCTCGCCAACAGAATCAATAATCGCTTACGTCCAAATTTGAAGCTGCACTAATTAGTCTTTGACAAAGCCTTCCCAGCCGCGCATGTAATTAATGAACTTGTCACTCAAGCCTTGTTCTTTTAAGTATGCTGAGGTAACGGGCAACGGCGTTGGTTCAAAATTTGGATTTGCCATTACCTGTTTAGGAAAATCGTGATGCAAAATCGCTGCGCGCCCGATGGTCACAAAATCGACACCGGCATCTAATAGTACTTTGACGTTGTGAGCTGTTCCGATTTTTCCGGCGACCGTCAACTTTACGTGTTTGTAATCAATTTCTGTAAAATGTTGTAGTAAGCTTTTATGCTTATGTTGTTCCTCTTCCGGCTGTTTGAATACATCCCATAGGGACATGTCCAAAAAGTCTATGTCATGCTGATTTATTAGATGTTGGCAGATGGTTTTTACTTCATTCAAGCGCATACCAAAGCGCTCTGGTGAAAGACGCACGCCTAATAAAAATTCTGCCCCACAAACTGCTCTGATGCCATCTACAATTTCAAATAACAAGCGAGCACGATTGTCGAGACTACCCCCATATTGGTCATCGCGCTGATTGATTTCAGAGCTTAAAAACTGAGTCAATATGTAGCCATGAGCACCGTGTACTTCGGCTCCTTGGTAACCACATATTTTTGCTCGTAAGGCTGCTGCAATAAAATCATCACGTAGTTGCTGCACTTCGCACAGCGATAGACCGCGAGCATTGTGTTTTTCAATTGACGATGCGCTAACAGCCTGTTGCTGTATTTCGCTATTTGGCGAGCGCATTCCCGCATGGTGCAGTTGAATGATCGCAAGACTATTGTTGGATTTGATTGCTGCTGCTAGCCTTTGATGTCCTGCGATTTGAACGTCATCATAGATTCCCAATTGACCCGGGAATCCTTTACCTACGAATTGTACGTGTGATGCGCAAGTCATTGTAAGGCCAAAACCACCTTGAGCACGCATCGTTAACCAACGGTATTCGTCATCAGACAAGATGCCATCTTTACCGCTTTGGGTATTGGTTAGTGGTGCGAGCATAAATCTATTAGGCATCTGCAAGTCGTTTTTAAAAACGACGGGTGTGTTACTGTTAGTCATATAAAATATCTCGATGGCATGGATAGGCACAAAATTATTATTGGGAGTCGAGGTTAAACTAAGAACCAATAAGCCCATAATGGCATCGCTAAAAACGCCAAGATGGTCTGTAAAGTGATAATTGATGCCATGGTTTCAACATCTCCCCCTAATTGTCTAGCAAGAATATATGCACTAGAGGCAGTAGGCGAAATAAACGCAATTAATAAAACGCCGGTGACCAATGACGACAATCCAAACAGGCTGCATAACCAAAGTAGCAGTGCAGGTTTCAACAAAAATTGCATGGTGCTAGCGCTCGCAATTGCACCAAAATGACCTTTGATTAGTCGAGGTTTTAATGCCGCGCCCACTGCCATTAAGCCAATAGGTAGGGCAGCACGACCAAGGATATCGAGAATATCGGCACTGACGCCTGGCAAGCCTATACCTGACAGGCTGAGAATCCATCCCAGCACACACCCGATAATGAGCGGATTTAACAAAATTTGTTTGATAAACGCTTTGCTGCTGGAGGCGGCACTGTTGCCATAAAAAACAAACACGCCGACGCACAAAAAATTAACCAGCACTATCATAAATCCAGCACTAATCGATGCTAGGCCTAAACCATCTTTTCCATAAAATGCTGCTGACACGGCGAATGCAATATAGCTGTTAAAACGAATGCAGCCCTGAAACACAGATGTAAACGTCCGGCCAGACATTTGCGACTGCAATTTAAATAGCGTCAGCAGTGACAATGCTGCTACTGCTAGGACAATAAAAACGATGGCGAACATTTCTTGCCACGGCGCACCCTGCACATTCTGGCGACCGATATTAAAAATCAATAAGGCCGGGAACATGACGTAATAGGTTAGTTTTTCTATACCAGCCCATATTTCGTCTCCGATAAAGTGAACACGTTTTAGGCAATAACCAATAAAAATTAGCACCAACACGGGCACAAGAGCGACAACAAAATGGTTCATAGCGATGTTTTTTGATTTTATTATTGAGTGTATATTAACACGACAGACCGCTTGTCATCATTGATAATAATACGCCTTAAAGAGATCACTGTTGCTAGGGTGCTGCTGCCCTGAGCTATTTTACCTTTTGAGAATCGCTCAAAATAGTAGTAGCTATCTTAAGCTTGTCTTAAGTATCATGATGTACGCTGTTTGTTTTGGATAGTACGAACGCATGAGGCTACTATTAGTTGAAGATGATCTGCCGTTGGCGAGAGAGTTGAAGGCATCTTTGCACAACCAAGGATATGCCGTTGACCATTTTGATACTGGTGCGCAGGCGCTCGCGGCAGTCAGAACAAACACGGCTGATTTGGTAATACTAGATCTTGGTTTGCCGGATATTGATGGCCTTGAAGTCCTAAAGCAGATAAAAACCATTAACAAACAACTGCCGGTCCTTATCTTAACTGCCCGAGATGGTGTTGAGCACAAAGTCAAAGGTCTCGATTTGGGCGCTGATGATTACCTCGCCAAGCCTTTTTCTAGCGACGAGTTGTTCGCTAGAATTAGAGTCATCGAACGTAAGTTGGGAAATAATACTAGCGCTGTTATCAGTCTCAAAAATGTTAGTCTTGATACCACTGCAACCGCTTTTTGTGTCGAGGGTGAAACAGTTAACTTATCGCGCCGAGAATTTATGATTATTCGCGTGTTGATGGAGAATCTAGATCGGATACAATCAAAGGAATCTCTAGAGAATAAACTCTACGAATGGGGCGATGAGATTAGCAGCAATACTATCGAAGTACACGTTAGCAATTTACGCAAAAAACTGCCTAGTGATTTTATCAAAACCATCCGTGGCGTCGGCTACGTAGTGCGGGCAAAATGAGAAACGTTTAATTGTCTATTCAATCGCAACTCATAAAGCTGATTATTTCCTTGGTCACCATCGCCACGTTTATTGCGGCTATGCATGGCTACAGAAATAGTCAGCAGCAGTTGAATACGGTTTTAGATACTGAGCTCAAAACCTTGGCTAACTTTATACTCAGTAGCCAGCAAAGCCAATTAAATAAAGACGCTGAGAGTCAATTGACAGATGTTGTTACCGACAGCGACTACTTTTTTTCAAACAAAGCTTATCAAGTATTTTCTAACGATGGGCAGTTGTTAGCAAGATCTAACAATGCACCAGCGCAAGCAATTTCAAGTAGTGACGGGTTTTCAGAGGAGGCTTTTGCCGGCGCACGCTGGCGAACATACTTATATGCTAACGACGATGCCTACGTGATCGTTGCACAGTCAGATAATTATCGCAGAAATGTAAGCGAAGAAATATTGTTAGCAACCATTGTCCCGATTGTATTTTCAATTCCGGTGATTGGCTTGTTGATTTTTTACATTATTCGAAAAAGTCTAGGCCCCTTGCATCAGTTATCAGCACAGTTAAACAATAAGCACAGTGAAGATTTGACAGGCGTGTATATTAGCCTGCCGAGCAAAGAGCTAAATCCTGTTGTCGACAAGCTCAATGCGCTATTCAATCGATTATCTTCGTCGTTTGAATTAGAAAAACAATTATCTGCAAATGCGGCGCATGAGTTGCGCACACCCATAAGTGTGTTGGCCATTGCTGCTAATAATTTGGTCGCAAACTTTGACAAAGGCCGTTTGACACATGAACATTTTGACGAACTTAATCAAAATGTAGCGCGGATGGCCCAAGTAATTGAGCAAATAATTGCGTTGTTTCGTTTTTCTTCGGATACCATTGGCGCTGAGAAAACGGTGGTCAATGTGCAAAAAGTACTGCAACAAGTCATCTCAAATAATTATCTTTCCATCGAGAAAGAAAATCAAACCATAGAGCTCGATGCAAGCAAAACATGCGTGTTGGCTAATGAATTTTCGCTGTATGTGTTATTCGAAAACCTGGTCAGAAATGCAAATAAATATGGCGGTAAAAACTGCCAAATCTATATCAAACTGACGGACGAAAAATCAAACGTAATGGTTGATGTGCATGATTCGGGAGAGGGGCTCAGTGATGCCGAAATATCTCAGTTAACGCAGCGTTTTTATCGCGCCCAAAACCAAACCAATATAAAAGGTTCGGGCTTGGGCTTAGCCATTAGCAAACACATCGTAAATTTACATCAGGGAAAGCTAGCTTTCTTATCTTCACCTTATGGCGGGCTTGATGTGCGCGTCAGCTTGCCAAAGAGCAGTGCTAATGTTGCGTAATTTCTTTGCAGGTGTTTTTTTTGCCGTGTTTATAACGCAAGCCAAAAGTGAAAACTACGTCATTGAGTTAAAGAATAATACATTCAATCCTGAGGTTTTATATATTCCTGCTCATAAGAAGATAAAAATCAAAATCATCAATTTTGACCCAGAGCCTGAGGAATTCGATAGTTTTGATCTGAACAGAGAAAAAGTACTTTTTCCAAATAAACCAGCAACGATCTATATCGGTCCTCTAGCACCAGGAGAATATTTTTACTTCGGCGAATTTCATCCAAACATTGCAAAGGGAAAAATGATCGCAACTGATACCGATGTCGATCACGCTGACAAAATGGGGACAGGCGATGCTGACTAACACGCTGGTGTTATTTTTAAGGGACTTGCTGCCGATGTTCATTATGTTCGCTTATTTAAAAGCGATATACAGACCGCATTTTGATGGCTCTCTACGCATATGGGTTACCGTGCTTTGTGGGTGTAGTATCGGTTTGGTTGTGTTGTTTTACTATGAAAACCTCAGCGACTATTTCGAAGGCACCGGCATTGAATGGCTTAAAATAGTGCTAGTGTCGATTAGTTTTATTGGTTTTTTGTTGTCTCAGATATTCAGCTTAGCCACTCTGTGGAACTACTTTTTATCGGTCGCAGTGGTATGTCTTTTGAGTGTACATTTCAGTTCGTTTTTACTCTATTTTGCGGTTTATTTTGCTTATGACATAGTCGTCTTTGAGCTACTGATAGGATGTTTGATTGGCGTTGGAATATGCGTCAGCTTTTATTTTCTTTATAGTTTTTTTGTAGAAGAACTATGGGACAGCAAGCTGTATCCAGTGATACTGCTGTTGTGGTCTTTATTTGTGGCTAACCAATTGAGCTTAATGACAAATTATCTACATCAAATTGACGTCGTTGATTTCGGTACACGAAGGTTTGTTGATTTGTCAGATTGGGTAAAAGAAGGCTCAGAGTATGGTTTTATCTTAAAAGCGCTAAGCGGGTTTGACGCATCCCCAAGCGTTTTTTATAGCCTAGTCGTCGCAATCGCCTTTGTCACGATGTTTTTCTTAGCCTTGTTAAATAGATCGCACTTGCGACAACATAAAAAAAGTTTAGAGGCGCGCCCCATGGAGCAAACGCAATGAACATTAAAATGAGTGTTGGTATGTTTAGCATATTAGTACTTAACGCTATTTCTCACGTAAGTGTTGCCGATGGCATCGTGGTTGACAAAGTTTACCATCCTTATGTTGTGGCCAATGAGAGAGAGGTAGAGTGGCGCTTTTTATCCAGTCAGACCGATACCGCCAATCGACTTGCTCAGCGTATCGGCTTTGGCTATTCAGTCGCTGAAAATGTCGCCGTAGAGGCCTACATCATCGGTGAACGCGATGGTCAGCAAGATTTTGACATATCGGCGTTTGAAATTGAAACCCGTTGGATGATAACAGAGCAGGGTCAATATTGGGCCGATTGGGGAGCCGTTTTTGAATTAGAGCGCAACACCCTAGTCAACAGCTATGAGGTCAGCGCAGGACTGATAAGTGAAAAAGAGTTCGATAAAACTAGCCTGACGCTCAATTTATTTTTGATTTATGAAAAAGGCACTCAAATTGGCAGCGAGTTTGAAACTGAGTTTCGCGCCAAATACCGGTATAGATACATGCCCGAAATTCAGCCTGCGATTGAGCTTTATGCAGGTGAAGATTTTTTTGGTATTGGTCCAGCAATAATGGGAGTGCATCGTTTTAAAGGCCAAGAACAAATAAAATGGGAGGCCGGCTTTATTACTGAGGTGGCCAATAGCGGCAAGGATCATTCATTTAGATTGTCGGTAGAATATGAGTTTTAAGTCTTTGATGCTTTTGCCTTAACAAAAGCGTTTGCCTGATCTGACAAGCACCCTGATGACAAGTACGTCTTGCCTGCGGAATGATGCAGTAACCATCCTTTGTCAGTTGCCACTATATGCGTAACGTCCATCCATAATATCTTGCTTTTAACAGAGTGCGATTCACTGCTGATACTCATCTCGTCGATAGTCAGCGTTAACTGAGTGTTCGCCGCCTGACTGATCATTTGCCTTGCTAGCCACCATGACTTGTTGAAATAGACGCTGCATGCGTCGACAATCGCTAAAATAATCACAAACCACCCAGCATATGATGCCGCTTTGGTCAGATAGATAATAATAAAGCCTAATAGCGCTAAGCCTATCGATTTGTAGTAGGCTGATTTGTCGGGCGTTTTGGGCATAGACTGCTCAAAGGTCTCACTAAAATGACGCTTGTCTAACACATAGGTAGTGGAATAATAAAACGGCATTGTCATTGCAATTTGTGCTTGGTTAAAATATCAGTTTAACCATACGGGGTTGACTTGCAAAACGTTTTATAAAAAAGAGGCAGTAAATAGTTAAAACGGATAACAAACATTTGAGTAATAAAAAAGGCGCTTGAGTCATCAAGCGCCTTTTGTGTGTAGTCCCTCTCTTACAAAAACGGTTTTGCAAGATAGGGCCTATTTATACCTAGATTTAAGCTTTACGTCTAAATCCAAACAATGCTACCCCTG
>Ga0115565_10002665_pt1 | contig 13329 bp, 10 predicted proteins | sample COGITO_mtgs_1105_FD_87199 | JGI IMG/M metagenome (GOLD analysis project Ga0115565, IMG submission 87199) | Pelagic marine microbial communities from North Sea - COGITO_mtgs_110530 | ecosystem: Environmental > Aquatic > Marine > Epipelagic | place: Germany:Helgoland, sampling site Kabeltonne... | reverse complement strand
GCAGGGTTGCTGTTGACGTCGGCTACTGGCGCAAAGTCAATGCCGATGCCCATGTGTCGCAATTCCTGACCTGCCGCAAAGCCAGCATTTCGGACGAGCGCTTCATTTTCTGTGGCCCCGAGCGCCATGGCTTTGGGAAAGGTGATCCCATCGGGAAGCCTCATTCCAGACCCCCATTCTGCATCCATGGCCGTCAAGAGGTGCAGTCCACTTTCCTTTAGAGCCAAACTGTCGAGCTCAGCGAGGTTGAGGCGGGTGGTCAAGGTGTCTCCTTGCATGGCAATGACACCTCCAACGCCCCATGTTTCAATGGCATCACGCACCCCGATTTTGGAATCTGGTTCGCCCGGTTTGGAGTACAAGGGCACCATCATCAACTGGCCCACCTTTTCCCGAAGGGTCATGCTGTCCATCACGGCCAAGGCCGCTGTGGTGTCACCCCTTTCTAAAAATGCAGGTCGAAGAGCAGTAGGGGCTTCAGATTGCGCCTCTCCTGGCTGACAGCTCAAGAGGACAGGCGCGAGCAACAGGACGGGCCAAATGCGGGATTTACGCATTGAGCACTTGTTGTGCACAGGACATCATGTGATCGAATTGTTGTTCGATGGAGAGGTCACTGTTGTCAATGACGATGGCGTCTTCTGCCTGAGTCAATGGGCTGTGTTCTCGGGTGCTGTCAATCCGGTCACGTTCCTGAAGGTTAGACAAGACATCATCGAGCGCTATCGCACGTCCACGTCGGGCAAGCTCAGCGTGTCGCCGCTCTCCGCGGGCTTTGATGCTCGCAGTCATAAAGAACTTGAGTTCTGCATTGGGCAGTACAACCGTTCCGATGTCCCTGCCATCCATGACCACTCCACCTGCTTCTCCAATCCGGCGCTGGGCAATCACAAGCTTTTCCCTCACTTCTGGAAGGCGGGATACCACACTTACTTGACGCGACACTTCATGGGCGCGAACTTCCTTCTCCACGTTTCGGCCATTCAGGCAGATTTCACTTTTGCCCGTGCCGGGATTGAACCGAAAAGTCAAATAAATCCGAGGCAGGGCCATGATCATGCCCTCTTCATTCAGGTTGCTTTCGTGGTCAATCAGCTTCTCGCGCAACGCAAATAAGGTCACCGCGCGGTACATCGCACCAGTGTCTATATAGATGTAATTCAGCGCTTTTGCCAAGCCTTGGGCCAAGGTGCTTTTCCCCGATGCGCTGAGTCCGTCTATGGCAATGCTGATGCGTTTCATATCACTTAAGGGGTCGGTTTAACCGCTTCCGAAGGTAGCAATGCTCAGCGTCCTCACCGTTCGGTAAGTCTGGTGCGAATGCTGAGGTGGGTGGATGCTCCCGCAGTATGGTAAGTGTTGCGGGCAATGGAGAGGTGGAATCGGCGCACTTTGAAGTCCAGTCCCCAGGCAAAGCCTGAAGTTCCCGGAGCATTGGCGAGGCGCAATTCTTGGCGGCGCCTGTGGTGGTAACCGAACCGAAAGGCCAGATTTTCACTGATGTTTAAACCCGTGCCAATGGCGAGGTGGCGCAAGAGCCGATCGCCAAAGGCCCAGGTGCCCGAAGAAAGGGTGTCGCCAGTCAGGGGGTCAATGGTGTCGTCGTAATACCCTTCAGGGGCGAGGTCCCATTGCTGCATTTCATCATAAGTCGTGTAGAGCACGAAAGGAGCATTCTGAAACCCCTTGGTCAGGGAGAGCCGCATGTCTGGCGCAAAACGTCCGTTGCTTCCTGTGGAGTTTGCAGTGTGCATGCCCCCCCATGGTCGCCACATGGCTGCAAGACGCAATTGACGGTCTTTGCGATAGTAATTGGCTGAGACGTCTACCTGAGCAAAAGCCGAGCGCCGCTCAGCAAGCCCGCTTTGTCCCATCCAGATCGTGGCAGCCAAGGTCAGGTTGCTGTCCAAGGGCAGGCTGATTCCACTGACCCAAGCCACATCTGAAGCAGAGAAGCTGCCAGTTTCCACCCCTACGGGATCTCGCCCCGTGAAGGTGCCGTAGCCGAGGTTGCGCAGCCCCGTGTGCCACAACCACTTGCGTTGTTCGGGCTGGTGGGCATACAGCACAGAGGCCATGGCGGTCCCTGCGAAATAATCTACGTAGGCCAGGTGCATCTGCCCAGCGTGTGTAGAGTCGATGAGCGAGGCTTGTCCCAGCGCATCTCCCAGGGTCGTTTGCAATGGGGCCCCCATACTTTCTGCAGACCCGGCAAAACGGGCAGACAATGGAAGGTCCAAGAGTCCCGGCCGGGCCACCGATTGGCCCCAAGACTGCGACGGACTATACAGAAGGCTGGCTCCAACAAAACACAAGGCAGCGCCAACAAGCTTTGGGTTCATGGGGTGGGGGTAATTTGCTTTGCGGCGTCTACTTTTTCTTTGAGCAGGGCGCGTTCGACGACTTCAGACATGGTTTTCACGTAATGGAAACGCAATCCTTTGATGTATCGTGCCTGGATGTCCTCAACGTGTTTCTGGTTGGCTTCACACAGGACGATTTCCTTAATGCCAGCGCGGCGTGCAGCCAAGATCTTTTCTTTGATACCTCCAACTGGAAGCACTTGACCACGCAGTGTGATTTCCCCCGTCATGGCAAGGAATTTCCGGACTTTGCGCTGGGTAAAAACGGAAGCCAAGGCGGTCAGCATGGTGATGCCTGCCGAAGGGCCGTCCTTGGGAATGGCCCCCGCAGGAACGTGCACGTGCACATCCCAGGTGTCGAACACTTTGGGGTCGAGGTCAAATTCCTCTGCGTGTGCCTTGAGGTATTGCAACGCGATCACCGCGCTTTCTTTCATGACATCCCCCAGGTTTCCGGTGAGGGTCAATTTGCCCTTACCGCGCACCACGCTGGTTTCAATAAAAAGGATGTCGCCGCCAGCAGGCGTCCATGCCAATCCGGTGACCACGCCGGCAACCTCGTTGCCTTCGTAGCGCTCTTTTTCGTGAGAGGGTCCCAAAATGTCGATCAGCTCTTCCGGCGCCACTGAAACCTTGTGTTCAACGTCCATAGCGACTTGAACGGCACGGTGGCGAACGACTTTCGCGATGCGCTTGTCCAGTCCGCGCACCCCACTTTCATTGGTGTACTCGGCACAGATCTTCTCCAATGTCTCCTCGGGGATCTCGATCTGTTCTTCTGAGATGCCCGTCTCCTTGACATGCTTCTTGATGAGGTGTCGCTTGGCGATTTGGACCTTCTCCTCAACGGTGTATCCTGTCACCTCAATGATCTCCATGCGGTCGCGCAGCGCAGGCTGAATGGTGGCCAATGAGTTGGATGTTGCCAAGAACATCACCTTGGAGAGGTCGTAGTCGAGCTCCAAGTAATTGTCATAAAACGTGCTGTTTTGCTCAGGGTCCAGAACTTCTAGCATGGCAGAAGAAGGGTCGCCATGCGAATCGCGGCTGAGCTTGTCAATCTCGTCGAGAACAAACAGGGGGTTGGAAGTGCCTGACTTCTTGAGGTTTTGAATGATTCGACCGGGCATCGCACCGATGTAGGTCTTCCTGTGGCCTCTGATTTCCGCCTCGTCGCGCAGACCGCCCAAGGACATGCGGACGTATTCTCTACCCAGCGCTTCAGCGATGGATTTGCCCAGCGAAGTCTTTCCTACCCCCGGAGGTCCATACAAGCAAATAATGGGCGATTTCATGTCCCCCTTCAGTTTCAAGACGGCCAAGTGCTCAATGATGCGCTCTTTGACCATTTCCAGTCCGTAGTGGTCGGCATCCAATGTCTCCTGAGCATGACTCAGGTCAAAGTTGTCTTCCGAGGTGATGTTCCAAGGAAGGTCGAGCAACAGGTCTAGATAATTGGATTGAACGCTGTACTCGGCACTCTGCGTGTTCATCCGCTCCAATTTGCTGAGCTCCTTGGCAAAGGTCTCTGCGACTTTTTCGGGCCAGTCTTTGAGCTCTGCCCGGGCTTTTTTTCCGGCGATGTCTTCCTTTTGCGGATCCGACCCAAGCTCCTCTTGAATCTGCTTCATCTGCTGGTGCAGAAAGAACTCCCGCTGTTGCTTTTCGATATCGGTCTTGACCCTGCTTTGGATGTCGTTCTTGAGTTCAAGTACTTGAAGTTCCTCTCCCAAGAGCTCCATGACTTGTTCCACGCGGGCTTTGAGGCCCGGTACTTCGAGTAGGTTTTGCTTCTGCGCCTTCTCTGCGTTCATGTTCGAAGCGATGAAGTGCACCAAAAACCTCAGGGAGTCAATGTTTTTGATGGCAATGGCGGCCTCGGATGGAATGTTAGGGCTGTGTTGGATGACCTCCATGCTCATCTCCTGAAGACTCTGTTGAAGTGCCTCGCGCTCCTTGTCGTTCCACTCGTCTTCTTCGTCTGAAAAAGGAGTGACCTTGGCCTTCATGTAGGGCTCGGTTTCGATCACTTCTCCTCTGCGACAACGCTTCTTTCCTTGAATGATAACCGTATTGGATCCGTCGGGCATCCGCAACATTTTCATGATGCTCGCTACAGTGCCCACTTCGTGCAAGTCGGTGCTTTCTGGATTTTCAATTTCCCCGTCCAATTGGGTCATGACGCCAATGTCGAGTCCGCCTTTGTGGGCTTCCTTCAGGAGACGCAAGCTCTGGTCTCTCCCCACATTAATGGGAAGGACGACCCCCGGAAACAACACAGTATTGCGCAACGGTAAGATGGGGAGGACCTCAGGGGTATCCTCGCGCTCCATGGCAGCTTCATCTTCCGAACTCAGGAGCGGAATGCTGACGTGGTCTTCCGAGTCGTCACTGAAGAGCTGGGGGAACGGTTGATTTTCTTGCATTGTTGAGCGGGTGGCTAAAACCGGGCCACAGGGCCGGAACAAAAGCGGAGGGGGTCAAGTTGGCAGGGATTCAGTTCCCAGTTGCGCGAGCAGCATGCAATTGTGACAGCCTGTCACGTTGCGTTTGGGTCAAAGACAACCCGCGTCGGGCCATGACCTTGTCTGCTGTAGCGAGCATGCGGCTGAGGTCTTGAACTTCCATAGTGGCAGACCGTGCGTTGTACCAACTAAATGCCGGCAGGTGTTTGGGCGGAAAACCAGCATCAAAAATGGCGCTGGCTGGGTCGACTACAGTCCCCGTATTAAAAGTGGTTCCAATGCCACATTTGCTGTGGTCTCCCATGAGTAGGCCGCAGAATTGCAAGCCTGTCCCTTGAAGACGTTGACTTTGCGCATCCCACTGTCTCACTTCACCATAGGTGTTCTTGAGGTTGCTGGATTCGGTGCCGGCTCCCAAGTTGCACCAACGGCCGATGACGCTGTTGCCTAGAAATCCGTCGTGGGCTTTGTTGGCCCAGCCTTGGAAATTCACATTGGAAACTTCTCCTCCCACTTTGCAATGAGGGCCAATGACAGTAGCGCCTGAGATGCGTCCGGCCATGCGAACAGTAGCACCTTCGCAAACGACCAATGGTCCTTTCAGGTGGGCTCCGGCTTCAATCACTGCACCAGGGCCTACGATAACAGGTCCATGTTCTACGTCCACCGTAGCGGCCTTGATGACGGCAGAGGGGTGCACCAAAAAGGAAGCAGACGGTCCGAAAATGGCAGTAGAACTTGATGGGCCGAAAGGCTCAAGTGACCATTCAGACCTCAGCAAGTGGACGTCCTTTGAGATTTGCTCCTCTAACAGGCCAAACAATTCATTGGCGTTGTGGAGCAATTGCTGGGGGGGTGAAGCTTCTACAGAAACGGCGCTTGAAGGAGGTTGGTTTTCGAACAACGCCAGTACATCATCTCCCTGTACCAATTGCTGTCCCGGTTGAAGAGCCCGAAGCAAATCGATCGAACTTTCTGAGGGAACCCACCGTGCATTCACCTGAAGGGCTGCAGAGGAATGGTCCATTTCACCGAATAAGGGAAGCAAAAGGTGCCACCGCTCGTGTTGTGTGAATGCGCCAAAACGGACGCCTTCCACACCGTCAATCAGGTGGAAAGGGTGCAGTTGAATGCAGCGACCGTCTTCGAAAAGTTGGATTGTGGGCATAGGGGCTAGGTCTAGGGGCCTGTCAAAACTAAGGTCCGCACCATCTTGTTGGTGAACAAACGCAGCTTCTGTGTGTTTGTCTAACGTGACCGCATCAGTGCAGGAATTTTCCATCAAGGACCTCGAACATTTCACGGGGATCAAAGCCCATACCATTCGTGCTTGGGAACAGCGCTATGGTTTGTTGAGTCCGAGACGGACTTCTACCAACATTCGCTTCTACACTTCGGAGGACTTGAAGCTCCTGCTGAATGTGGGGTTGCTGAATCAAAATGGCCACAAGATTTCGAAAATCGCCTCCATGGAGGAGAGGGAAATCAAAGCGGCCATCAGCAGCTTGGGTACAACGGGAACAAGCGAAGACCATTGGATGGGAATGCTGAAAATCAGCATGCTCAACTTTGATGAGCAATTGTTTCGAAGCGTTTCAAAAACCTACGAGGATCAATGCGGGTTGAGCGATTTAATGCTCAAGCTGTACCTCCCTTTTATGGGGGAAATTGGCATGCTGTGGCTCACGAGTGCCATTTGTCCTGCCCATGAACACTTCGTGAGCAACCTGATTCGCCAGCGGTTGTTCCGGGCTGTGGATGAGCTTCCTCCAGTGGACGCTGGATATGACGATGACGTGTTTGCCTTGTTCCTTCCAGAACGTGAGATTCACGACATCAGCTTGATGATGGTGCATTTCCTACTGCGAAAAGCAGGATACAGGAGTTTGTTCTTGGGACAATCGGTGCCCCTTGAAGACCTGGTTCAGATGTCTACCCAGTTCCCTGCCTTGAAATGTGTGGCGTACTGCACGACGTTTCCGGCAGAGAATGGTGTTCCCGACTACTTGCGTCGGGTACTGAGAGAGTCTTCGGGAACCCAGTTGAAGTTCCATTTGGCAGGCCGTGTGTTTGCGAATGTGGACACTCCAGACCCGAGCATCCAGCTCCATGGCAATGGGCAATCCTTGATCGGAGCGCTGCTGAGCACCTGATCCTCCCAACATTTTGACATGTGTTTTGTAGACCCATTGGGGTCTGCGATTAAACGTTTTGCCTGGAAACAGCGGATTTGAGGCATTTTGTTCATCAATTATTCAAAAAAGTTGAACAGAATATTGCGGAGATGAAGATTCTGTTTAATCTTTGGGCCACAACATTGAACACATGTCCACGATTGAATTCAACAACCTCCTGACTTCGCACCAGGATTTCCTTTCAGGTTTTGCAATGGGATTCACCCGAGATCGTGAGGATGCCAATGATTTGGTGCAAGAGACTTTTGTCAAGGCACTTCGCTACAAGAACAACTTCAGAGAGGGAACCAATATCAAGGGATGGTTGTACACCATCATGCGGAACATCTTCATCAACAACTACAAGAAGAAGCGGTTCCAGAACACCATCGTCGACCAGACAGAGAATCAATTTTTCCTGAATTCAGGACAGGACTACCACCATGATTCGGTGACGTCCTTGATCAACATTGATGACATCCAGTCGGCCATTTCAAGGTTGAAGTATGATTTCCGCCGTCCTTTTTCAATGTTTCTTGATGGTTTTCACTACGATGAAATCGCCGAAGAATTGGGCATTCCAATGGGAACGGTAAAGAGCAGAATCTTCCATGCGCGGAAGCGTCTAAGAGAAGAGCTTTCCGAGTTCGCGGTAAGCTAATTCGGCAATACCCGAAGCTCCGAGAGAAAAATGTTGTTGAAGAAGGCGAAAGGTGCGCAACCTTTCGCCTTTTTTGTCGTCCTATCCTCGGTACATTGCGTTTATCATGATTGAATCTGTGCGATCCTTTTTTTCATGTGTTCCTGGGGCGGTTTTGGCAGCAACGCTGACGCTCATGGGTTCATCTGTTTCAGCTCAACTAGAGGTAAACAGCACGCTCACTCCTGACCAGTACGTCAACGATGTTCTTTTGGGGACAGGAGTGGAGGCTACAAACGTGCAGTTTACAGGGAGCCCAGTGCAAATCGGGCAGATTACCGGATTCGATCCGACCGAGTTCCCAATCACAGCAGGTCTCATACTCTCCACTGAAGTGGCCAACAATCCAGCCAACATTGACGATGGTTGTATGGACGATTTTATCGACGATGGACTCGAGGTGTCCGGCGATCCCGACCTATTGAACATTGCCAACAGCGTTCCTCCTCTTATCGGCCAGAACTTCAACGTGAACAGCGTCAATGATATTTGCGCCATTGAGTTCGATTTCGTGGCGACGGGGGACACCATCAAATTCAACTACGTTTTCGGCTCCGACGAGTATCTAGCCTGGGTCAACAGTCAATACAATGACATTTTTGGCTTTTTCCTGAGCGGTCCTGGCATCAACGGGCCTTACGCAGACAACGCCGTTAACTTGGCGGAAGTTCCCGGTTCAGACCCACAACTGGCCATTACAATAAGTTCGGTGAACGATGTCACCAATTCAGCATACTACATCGACAACCCTGCTAATGATGTGTTGTGCCAAAATGGTTACACGGTAAAGCTCACTGCCGAAAGTGTGGTGGAGTGCGGAGAAACATACCACATTCGTTTGGCCATTGCCGATGGCTCCGATACGGCACTTGAATCATTTGTGATTTTGGAATCAGGTTCTTTTGAGTCTAACTCTGTGGTGGAGGTCAATCTCAACATCAACGTTGGAGGAGACCTGAATACGGTCAACCCGGTCATTTTTGAAGACTGTGGTGAGGCGGTCCTCACTTTTACCCGTCCAATAGAAACCATCATCGACATTGAGGAGATGGTGATCATTGATTACAGTGCCAGCACCGCGACCAATGGGGTGGACTTTACATTGCTCCCGGACACCGTGTTTTTCCCGCCTTTTGTTTCGGTACAAGAGTTTCCACTGGACGCTTTTGAAGACGGCCTTGCGGAAGGGTCTGAATCTGTAGTGATGGAAATCCTCAATTTGGCTGCTTGCAATGGAGGCGGATTGACGAGCTATTTCGAATTCGACATCATTGATGAACCGGACCCTCTGGAGGTTGATGGTTTTGATACGGAGCTGTGCGTGGGTGATTCTGTAGAGCTTGAGCCCATTGTCACGGGTGGCTATGGCAACTACGTCTACAGTTGGGACTGTGAGCCAGGAATCGACACCAGTGCCATCAATTACATTCCTGTCGCTGCGGGAGTGTATGACTGCATCGTCACAGTCAGTGACACCTGCGGAATGCCATCAGATGACGGTCTCTTTGAAATCACTGTGGAAGAGTACCCTGAATTGACCGCAGAAATTTTGGGGGGCGATGTGGTGCTGTCTTGCAATGGGTTTGAGGAAATCTTTGCTGTAGCAGATGGCGGCAATCCACCTTACACTTATTCATGGGAGCTTCAAGATGGACTTCCGGCCTTCGGTTACGGCAACTCCTTCTTTTTGTCGACTTGGTTGAATGCTTCTGAAGTTCATGTTATCGTAGAAGACGCCTGTGGGCTTACAGCGGAAGCGATGGTGAATGTGAGCATTGACGTGCCTGAATTGATCGTCGAATTGGATGCCAACTACGAAGTCAGTTGCAACGTTCCCTTCACCATCACCCCCGATTGGTCTGGAGGAGAGCCCTACTTCAATTTCGCTTGGTTAGAAGGCTTCTCCTTTTTGGGTTTCAATCAAACATTGAGCTGGACAACCGACACAGACATGTCCATCACGCTCGAAGTGAGCGATGGTTGCGGTCAGTTTGTAACCGCGGAAACTGAAATCACGGTGGTGAGCCCCGCATTGGAGGTCACATTGCCCGACACTTTGGTCGGGCCTTGCACGGAGTCTTTTGAGCTTGTGCCTGTGATCGATGGGGGCAGTGGCGTATACACTTATCAATGGAGCCAGAATTTCAATCCCGTCGCAGACAGCGAGACCTACATCTATGACAGCGGGCTCTCTACGTCATTTACTGTGGATGTCACGGACAATTGTCAGTCTACAGGGAGTGCTTCGACTACGATTGACATTCAAAATCCGGCATTGTTTGTCGACTTACAGGATACCATCGACGCATCCTGCGTAGACAATACGGTCATTGCCGTAGACATATTAAGTGGCGCAGGAGACTACACCTACACATGGAGCGTAGGTGGATTGCCTTACGGAGGAAGTGACCCCCAGATCACGGTACAAAGTTTTGTGACCACTCCGATCAATGTCGAGGTGTTCGATGGTTGTGGTGGAGAAGACGAGACCGATGCGCTGTTGGTCATTCCCGATATTCCCATGACATTGTCTGTGAGCAATGACACGGTCATTTGTCGCGGAGAGGCCCTGTCCCTCTCGGCTTTGGCTAGTGGGGGTGAAGGAGGTTTTGTCTACAATTGGTCGAGTATTCCAGCATGTGGAGATGACCAATACGTGGCTCCGAGCAATTCATACAGCTACCCTGTAGAGGTCACGGACATCTGTGGTGAGACCATCACGGAAACAGTACAAGTGGAAGTGCAGTACATCTACAGTGACTTCTATACCAGTTACTTGTCCGACACACGCATTGAGTTCATTGCTACGCCGGATCCTCCCTGCTCCTCTTGTGAATTCGATTGGAATTTTGGAGATGGTTCATTCTCAGAAGAGATGAGTCCTACTCACGAATATGATGGGCTAGGGGATTATTATGCGCAGCTGACCGTCACCAATCCATTGGGTTGTCGCGACAGTGCGTACACGTTGGTGGAGGGCCCCGTGATGGTCTACATCCCGAACGCCTTTACGCCCAACAACGACGGCATCAATGACGGTTTCCAGGTGGTCATTTCGGACGTGGTTTACTACGAGATCAACATCTTCAACCGCTGGGGCGAAGAGGTATACTACAGCAATGATCCAGACGAAGTGTGGTTGGGCAATGTCAAGGGGGGAGATTACTATGCTCCAACCGGCTTATACAATTACCGCTTGCGTTGGAAAGGGTCCAGAACCGATGCGGAAGAGCTCTCCGGGACCATTGAGTTGATGCGCTAACATTCAGCAGAAGTAAGCGGTGTGCCCTACCTACTTTTGGGCATGACCAATTCGAAGCAATTCCGAGGGGCATTTATCACCGTCACTTCGCTGTTCTTTATGTGGGGTTTCATCACCGTTTTGGTGGATGCCCTCATTCCAAGGCTCAAAGATGTTTTTGAATTGACCTACCTGCAGGCTGGATTGGTCCAGTTTGCTTGGTTCACGGCCTATGGTGTGATTTCCATCCCAGGGGGAAGGATGATCAAACGCATCGGCTACAAGAATGGAATCATGGCGGGATTGTCATTGGCTGCCATTGGGTGCCTCATCTTTTATCCGGCCGCTTCAACGCGTTTGTTTCCTTTGTTTTTGCTGGCCCTTTTTGTGGTCGCATCGGGGATTACCATTCTACAAGTAGCCGCAAACCCCTATATCTCTGTACTGGGGTCAGAAGAGGGAGCTTCAAGCCGATTGAACCTTGCTCAGGCCTTTAACTCTTTGGGAACAACCATAGCGCCCATCATTAGTGCCGGCTATCTTTTGGGAGACGCGGTCAAAACAGGAGATGAGCAAGCTTCGATGACCTCGGCAGCTTTGGAACTCTATCGGTCGGCCGAAGCTGGAGCAGTTCAGGGGCCCTTTGTCATCTTGGCGGTCGCATTTTTAATGTTGGCCTTTGTCATTCGCAAGGTTGCTCTTCCTCGAATTCTCGAAGGAGGGGGAGAGGAAGGAAGCCTTTCGGCGTTGTTTGCGAACCGGCGTCTCATGGCTGGTGCCGCAGGGATCTTTGTCTACGTTGGCGCGGAGGTGGCCCTGGGCAGTTACATGGTCAATTATGGCTTGAACCTGAATGTGCATGAGCTGATGCAGTCCCATCCCTTCTTGGAGAACATGGCGGGTCTTGCCGCCTCCATTAAGGGGCAGTCGGTCATGGATTTGGACCCCAAAGGGAAATTGGGGGTGCTACTGACGTTCTATTGGGGAGGGGCCATGGTGGGGCGTTTCATTGGAGCAGGGTTGATGCAGCGCTTGAAGCCGTCTCTGCTTTTGGGTGTTTTCTCTACCGCAGCGCTGGTCTTGGTGGTGGCCAGCAGCAGTGCGACAGGCTTGTCTGCTTTGCTCATGTTGTTGGCAGTGGGCCTGTTTAATTCGATCATGTTCCCCACGATTTTCACACTGGGAATCGCTGAGTTGGGCGACGCAAAGCCTCAAGGCAGCGGAATTTTGTGTACGGCTATAGTCGGCGGAGCCGTGATTCCACCGGCTTTTGGGGCCTTGGTTGACGCCTCTGGATTTGGCCTGGCCTTGCTGTTACCGGCGCTGTGCTACGCGTATATCGCCGGCTTCGGGTTCCGTATTTCGCGGATGGCCCATTGATAATCCGGCAATCAAAAGTGTTGTAGGCTGTGAACAACGGTCTTGGAAAGTTTCACAATTGATTTTCTGAGCCTTGGAAGTCAGGTGGCTTTGCCGTTCATTCGAACTTTTACAGACCTGCGTTGTTAATGCAGCAATCGACCTGACATGGCGAAAAAGAAGAAGAAAAAGACCAAAGAGCTGCAGCCTAACATTAAAGTGAGGCTGGATGGAAGAACCGTCATCACGGTACGTGACCCAAGTAAGCTTGATTTCTGGAGAGAGAAGTACCCCAAACTAGAAATCCTCGAAGAGAACTAAGAAGAAGAGGTTGCCCCTCTTACATGGCGCTGGCAGCCCATATAAAAAAGAGCTTCCATGAAAAAGGCCATCCTCACAGGATGGCCTTTTTCATGCTTCATGGCGTTGATCGACTCAGGCCAGTTGTGCGATGCGCTCGCTCTCGAGGTTCAATGCTTCACGACCTTTCTTGGTCAACATGTAGCCGCTCTTATTCTGAATCATACCATCGAGATACAGGCGGGTGATGCGCTCTCCAATGCGCGCTTGACCCACGCTGAGGGTAACATCACCTTCGATGCGCTTCCAAAAGTTGCGCTCTAGTGCAGACAAACGAATGTGCTCTTGCAATTCTTTTTTGTGCTGCTGAACGATGTCGAGGATCATCAAATCGTGCTTGTCCATGAGTAGCGATGTTTCTATGCTGTATACTTTCTAGGGAATGCCCCGCTGACATCGGCAAAGTACTCTATGGCATCAATGAATAAATAATTTTTCAGGGGGCAGATATGGACAAATTGTCAACGCCACAGTCGGCTCTGTATAACACAGGTTCAATTGTTGTAACTAAACACCCGACGGATGTACGCGAGGTCACGCCGAAGGAATTTGCTGGGTGTAAATGGCGTGTTGCAGCGAATGCGCTTTTCTGGTCGTGCCACTCGGATGAGTTGAATGGAAATTCCACGCGCATGCGCTTGATCAATGAGTTGCACAAGGTGTTCTG
>Ga0115565_10002664_pt1 | contig 13331 bp, 10 predicted proteins | sample COGITO_mtgs_1105_FD_87199 | JGI IMG/M metagenome (GOLD analysis project Ga0115565, IMG submission 87199) | Pelagic marine microbial communities from North Sea - COGITO_mtgs_110530 | ecosystem: Environmental > Aquatic > Marine > Epipelagic | place: Germany:Helgoland, sampling site Kabeltonne... | reverse complement strand
AGATTCTTTATTTTTTGCATAAAAAGTAGTAATTTTCGCATAACCATCGTTTTCTTCGAATTTTTCCGAATAACGTTCTTTATAAACAGAACAATCGAAATCATCTGGAAGTGAATGTAAAATAAAATAGTATTTTTCGTCCAATGTATGATGCATTTTTCCTGATTTTTCAAAATAGGCATATGTTTCACAATCTTCTTGATTTTGAAGCGCATTTATTTCAGAAACATGGTTGTATCGTTTTCTATAACTATTGGATTCAAACTCATTAGGAATATGAAAAAATAAACGGAAATATTTGTCATCTATAGAAAATTTGTCTTTGTTAATACTATTATAAAAATTGTATACTTCTATTTCATTTGTAGTGTTAAATGTTTCCTCGTAATCTTTTAGTTCATCATAACGCTGAAATAACATTTGAATATCAAAATATTTATGAATTTTCATGTATAAACGTAAATATAACGTATCTAATGGAAAAGTTTTAAATCCTTGACGATAATAGTATCGATATACTGAAATATTATCACTTTTTAATCTCATATTTTTTAATTGAGGTTGATATCTTTCATAATAGGTTTCATAACTAAAAATATCAGGAATAGAATAACGTATGCGATAATATTTATCATCCATTGGATGTGTTCGTTTAGCAGCTTCATAATAATGCTTGTATAAACCAACTACTTTCTTATAGTTGTAATCATAAATATTACCAAATCGTGGATAGCGTAATAAATAGTAATAAACATTAAATTCACTGGGGATTTGAAATTTAGATCTATATTTTACATCATCTTTTGTATTATGAAATGTTTTCAAAATTTTGTAAATATCGCTCGGAAGGTTGCTGATTGTTTTTTTTGATTTTTCCAAAATATCGTTGGTGATTGTTTTGTTATCATTGTTTGTATATTCGCTAAAAGTGCTTTGAAATGATATGACACTTGCATTGTCATCGTCGTCATTATCATTATAACGTTCACTATTCGTTGTTTTAGCACTATACGTAGAATTGAAAGATAATACACTAATATTATCGTCATCATTATCGTCATTATTATTGTGAACATTTTTGTCCGTTCCGATTTTTTCATGCGTTTTAGGTGTAGTTCTATTTCTAGACCTAGTTGATGTAACGCTCATGGTATCATACATAGGAATACTATATTCACTATTTTTTGTACTATTTGGGTTGCGTCTATAATCACTTTCATTTGGAATAGTAGACCGAATATTTTCTTGCGTTAACTTCAAAATATTTGTATTTGAAGCATTACTATTTTGCGATGCTTGTAAAATAGAAGACATTGGTGTTTTACCTCTATTTTTTTGCGTGGACATATTATATAATCAAACCCTTTTTTTTTACTAAATAAAACTTAAAACGAACCAAAAAAATGAACGAAAATATCTTTATTCCACTGTTACTACCTTTGCCAAGTTACGTGGCATATCTGGATTATATCCATATTGCAAACAACAATAATAGGATAATAATTGCAATGGTATAATAGCTAATAAATCATTGAAAATATTAAAACCACTTTTAAGAGATATAAACATGTCATGTTGATGGTCTAAAAAATTAGCATCTTCTTCATAACTAATATACATAATTTTTGCATTGCGCGATTTAATTTCGTTGTATACATTTTGCATTTTTGCATCATGTTCACTATGTGTATGAATCAATATTACTGGGAAGTTTTTTTCTAATAATGCGAGTGGACCATGTTTTAAACTGCTTGCGCTATATCCTTCAGCATGAATGTAGGAAATTTCTTTGATTTTTAAAGCTGCTTCCAATGCAATTGCGTGTGCGCGTCCTTTTCCTAAAAGGAAACAATTTGAAAAATCACTGAAAAAATGAATATATTTCTCCATTTTTTGGTAATTTTCTTGTAAAATTCTTTCTATGTTGACGTGCAAATTGCGCAAATCGCGTATATATTGTCGTCTTTTATTTGCATTAACATTTCGTTTTTGGGCAAACCAAATTGCCATTAAAGACAAAATAATCACTTGTGAAGTGAATGATTTGGTTGATGCAACACCAACTTCGCGTCCTGCATTTAAATATACACCACAATCTACTTCGCGAGCAATAAGTGAATCCACAACATTAACCACACCAATTAAAAATAAGTTGTTGTTCCTAGCTATTTGTATACATCGATGAAGGTCTTTTGTTTCGCCTGATTGTGAAAGTAAAAGTAGCGATGTTGTTCCTTTTTTTGGCACATCTTTTATATCGAAATCGGCACCATCGAATAGTTGCACGCTATGAAAATCGCTCAATTCTTTAAAATATTCCATCCCTAATAATCCGGCGTGGTAAGATGTACCACAACCAAGTAATATTAAATGGTCTATGTCTATTAATTCTTTTTGGTGCATTTCCAAACCACCCAGTTTGACACAATCGTTGCTTAAAACACGTCCACCTAAACTAATGGCACGTAGTGAAGAATCAACTTGTTCCATAATTTCCTTTTCCATAAAATGGCTATATGGTTCGGGGCTAAAAATCGAATTTTGTTGTGTTAATGTTTTTGTCTGGTATTGTTCTTGCGTTTCGCATTTTATACATACATTGTTATTGTCATCTTGTTGGTAATATAGATGGCATATATCGTGATTGTGCAAAACAAAATAATCTTTGATTTGATTATTGAAAGCACTTTGCTCACTTACTACATAAGCAATATTTTCTTGCTTTCCTATGAGTAGAGGACTTCCATGACGAGTACAAAATAATTGGTTTGGAAAATCTTTACACATAATTACAAGTGCCCATGTTCCTTCTAATTGCTCGCATACTTCTTTTAATGCTAAACAGACATCTTTTTCTTTTTGGTTATGGTAAGTAATGGCTAATAAATTCACAATAACTTCACTATCTGTTTGTGATTGAAATGTAGCCCCTTTTTCGATGCATTGTTTTTTTAATACATCATAATTTTCAATAATTCCATTATGGACAAGAGTAAACATATTGTCATATGAAACGTGTGGGTGTGAATTTGCATCAGTTTTTCCTCCGTGTGTAGCCCAACGCGTGTGTGCGATACCTGCAACTATTTCATCGGTATTCGCATTTTCAATGTTATTAAGTTGTTGTTCCAATTTGATTAGTGCACTTTCCTCTTCGGTTGACGCATATTTCCGAGTTTCTATTTTTCCATTATGTAAATAACTTATTCCAGCAGAATCGTATCCTCTATTTTGCAATTGTTTGATTCCATTTAATAGATATTCCAATACATTTGGTTGTAAAATACCAACAATACCGCACATACTTAAATATAAAAACGAAACTAATTTTTATATTTAAACTTTTCGAAATATTAATCTATTCTAGCATATGTAAATTATCTATTTTTTGGATTTACGGGATTTTCTAGATTTGCGTGATTTTTTGGAACTAGATGATTTGCGTGATTTTTTAGAGCTAGATTTTTTAGATTTACGCGATTTTTTGGCTGGTGCAGCTGATTTTGTTCCTTTTTTGTATGTTTTGCCAGCAAGAACCAAAACTTCTTTAAAAGATTTGCTAGGATTAGCTTTGCGTGTAGATTGTACGTGGTCCATCCAAGGGTTTCCCATTTTAATATAGCAAGAGAAATAATAAAAATTGAATAATTTTAGTTAAATATATTACGAATATAAAAACAAACATTGCTAAAATATGGCAAAAACAACGGATATTTCACATCAAGAGAATAATAAATATGAAGGGTTAGTCTTCACACGTTTACTTTATCCTAAAGACGAAGTAGTAACATCTATTTGGGAATGTTTTGAAAATAAAACATCCTATGACGAGACCTTGTTTTGGTGTTACGAATTATATACAAGTGGATTTGAAGAAGATGCCATACAAATTCTCTTTTCGTTATATTTTTGCTATGTTTCTTTTCATAATAAGGATTTGTTAAATGAATTAGATGAACTTTATTCAAAATGGAAGTTTGAAACAATTTGTGAAGAGAAAGCAATATATATACACTTATTTTTACAGAAAATATACAATCAAAAATATTCAAATTTGGTGAAAAAATTGTTAGATACATATCGTCAAACATCAAAACATGGGAAGGTAACACTTTTCAAAGGAAAAAAACCTAAATGGTTGGAAGATTATGATAGTAGCTCTCGAAGTTTGTTGCATTCTATTTCAAAACAAAACATTCAAAATATTAGTCACTTTTTAAAAATAAAAGAAGAGAAAAGCGATGAATTGGAAAAAATAGAATTGGCATTAAACCAGTATACAAATGCAAATGAGAATGAATATTTAACAAGTAAATATTTTCAAGGTACGATGATAACAATTATTGCAAATATATATCCATTATTAGATAGTATACATACAGAACAAACACCAAACAATACGCGGCATTTTGAGTATGTAAATTCTAATGATACAGATACAACAAGTGAAGATAGTGAAACAACATTTGATTTGATGCCTTACATAAGTACTTTTGAAGAATACTACCCGTCAAAAGTGTATAAAATATTAAGAGAACAACGAACCTATAAAACGCATATTAGTAATGTTGATAAAAATCAATTAACAATAGTTCAAACAAAGAAAACATGTCAACAATGTTATTATGAAGACTGGTTATATTACGCTAGTTTTAGTCCTTTATGGAAAAATAGAATAGAAGCATATGATGGTATAATAGATCATAAAAATCAAAAAGTAGATTTTGATGATTTGGAAATATATGAAAATGATAATACACGTTTTGAAGAGTTTTACAATCGTTACAATTTAGAACCAGATGAGTAAACATTTGATATTTTTAGAAAATATAGTATTAAATATCTTTAAGTTCAAATAAAATATTCTTTTCTATTTTTTGTATAGGATAAATATTTTGATTTATTTTATTTATTTCATTCAATATGCGTTGATTATGACTTCCTGATAATTTATACTCGTGGCGTTTTTTGAAATGTTCATCATTCCAACATTCAATATATAAAAAATTACAATTTTTTAACGTATTTTTTGCACCTTCCAGAACTTCAGCTTCATGTCCTTCTACATCTATTTTAGCCAAAAATACATTTTTAATATTAATACTATCAATTGTAATCGCGTCGTATTTTACTGAATTTTTATAGCAACTATCATACATTGTACCTGCACCCTGGTCTTGTTTCATATAGAGTGTTTGCTGTTTATTTGAAATAATATTATTTACTATATCAATATTCAACGTAAAATATTCTTTAGCTAATTTAATTTTATTACAATGTTGTTGATTTGGTTCAAAACATATTATTTTAATATCATCACGCTTAATATTTTTTAACATTCTAGATAATCTAATACTTGTATCTCCATCAAACGAACCTATATCTAATACAACAGCATCTTTTGGACCTTGTTTTATAATATTAAATAAATATTCAGTTTCTAATACACTATTAATATCTAATATTTTATAGTTAAAAAAATTTAATTTAGCATTTTCAATAAAGTTTTGGTCATGTTCCATATAATACTTACCAGTTATATTAATATCTTTTTTACAAAATGAAAAATCCTGACCTGTTCTTTTTATTAGTTTATAACCATTAGACATTAATTTTTTTATAACTTCAATACATCTAATTTTATCATGATTCATGAGATCAAAATCTACTGAAATATACATAGGATATATTTCATCATTTAACATTTTTTCCAATACATCACATTCTATATTTTCAATATCTATTTTAAGTAAATCAATATGTTTATGATTTAATTCTTCCATAATTGTATTAATTGTTTTTACTTTAACATTTATATAATCATTACTTCTACCTAATTGTTTTATAGAACAAGACACAAAATCTTTATTAATGGGTAGATAGAAATTAATATCTGTATTTTCTGTATACAACCCATAGTCATGTATAATTAAATTTTCAGATTTAGCTGGATTAGTTAATATTAAATTCCAATAATTTGGATCTCCGCCACCAAAATTTTTATTTGTTTCTGGTTCTTTTTTTTTCCTCAGAACATCTTTAACATAGTTTGCATGTTCTTTTGCACGTGGAGTAGGATCAAAAATATGTACTTTACAATTTAATTTGTGTGATAAAATAACATCATGAGATATATCTTCTCCTGCACCAAAACAATAAATTATACTATTTTCATTTAATTTTGGTAAATTTTTAGGATAATAAAATCCACCATAATTAGTTCCTATTCTTTCCATTATACTAAAATAACCAAAACAAGTCTTTAATAACAAATTATTATAAAAATTTAAAATATATAAAAGAATAATTTTTATATCTATAATGAAACCAGCATCGTTTTGCGCTTTATGTACTTCTAATTGTGCTTTTGAGTTAGTTGGATTACTACTATCACTTTCTATATTTCATACTAATGCAAATATTTATATTATTAGTGATAATGAAACGAAAAAAATAATTGAAAATATTACTCCGCAACCACGTTTAAATATACATTGGGTTATAGAACTTGATGAGTATAAAGGATTAAATCGATTCAAAATGGAACAGCAAAACATATTTGGAACTTTTTTGAAAAATAAAATGAAAATAATGCGTGAGGCATTAAAATATAATAAAGATGTATTATTACTTGATACAGATATTATTATAACAGATGTAATAGATGATATTAATGAAAATAAAGAAGTCGGTCTTTCAAGACAATATATAAGTGAAGAATTTATTCAAAAAACTGGTAAATATAATGCTGGTATGTTATGGACAAATTCTATTGATGTTGTTAATAATTGGGAAAATATAATAGATAATGATAATCATTGTCCAGAGCAAATAAATATGATAGAATTAACAAAACATGACTATTTTGAATTTCCTGAAAATTATAATTTTCAGTGTTGGAGAATGATTATTGCCGACGAGCCAAAAGAAAAAATTGCTTCATATATTACATCAAAACCAAACGACGCATTATATTACAAGGATAAACCAATTAAATTTATTCATACTCATTTCCATGATAAAAGATTTGAGTATTTTAATAATACAATTATTCAACACATGATAAATGCAAAAATGTATAAATCATTAGCAATTATATTTCGTGTAATTCATAATAAATGGATTTTAAAGATACCAAGACAACCTTTACAGGGTTTAGGTTATCATAAAAATGATAGTTATAGAGAGTTAGCTTTATTAATGAAAATTAATAATAATGATGTTGATATGATTTACAATAATAGTATGCATTGTTGGTTAGAGCCTAATATTTTAACTTATGACCGACCTACATTACAATGGTTAAATAATGAAATAAATAATGCATCATCATTACTTCTTGGAAATGGAGATATAAATAAAGAAGGTAAAGAAATAACTAAGCATTTTCCAAATATAAATATAAAACCATGGATTTTTTGGCCTAGAAAACCAATGGTTCTCGAAAAAATTTTAAAAGAAAAAGGTATTATATCTAAATACGAAGATAGAACAATAGAATCAATCTTTATTGGAAATATAGAAAACGATATTCAAAATAAATATAGGGAGAATAGTTCGTGGGAAAAGGTATTAACTGAATATCATTGTACAAAAGGAAGCAAACATAAATTTTCACATAGTGAATATTTAATGAAATTGCGTGAATCTAAATATGGATTGTGTTTACGTGGTTATGGTTCAAAGTGTCATCGCGAAGTTGAACTAATGGCATTTGGAACAATTCCTATTGTTACTAATGAGGTAAGTGTAGAATCATATATGGAACCATTAAAAGAAAATGTTCATTATTTGATAGCGAATAGTCCTGATGAACTTAAAGAAAAAATAGAAAATAATTCAAAGGAACATTGGGAAACAATGTCCAGAGAATGTTACGAATGGTACCAAAGAAATGTTGATAGTAAGCAAGCATGGAATACAATGATTTCGCGCATATTATACGATAATTAATTAACACTATTTTTATAATTTAAATATAATTCCTATTTTAGTATAATGAAAATAGGAATTATAGGCAATGGTTTTGTAGGTAAAGCAACTATGCAATTAGAATGTAATGATGTTGAAATATATGCATACGATATTAATCCCGAAATGTGTAAACCCAAAGGTACATCATTAAATGATATGCTTAATTGTGAAATTATTTTTATTAGTGTACCAACACCAATGAAAGAAAATGGTGAATGTTTTTTAGATATAGTACAAAGTGTAGTTAATGATTTAAATAAAATTGATTATGGCGGACATATTGTTTTACGTTCAACAATACCTGTTGGAACAACTGATTCATTGAATTGTTTTTTTATGCCAGAATTTTTAACAGAAAAAAATTATTTACAAGATTTTATTAATAATAAAGATTGGATTTTTGGACTGAAAAACGATGCAAAACAAGATGAAATATTTAAATATAAAATAACAACATTATTTTCATTAGCTCATAAAAATAATAAAATAACTAATAATAACATTCATTTTTTAATGAATAAAGAAGCCGAAATGATTAAATTATTTAAAAATTCATTTTTAGCAACGAAAATATCATTTTGCAATGAAATGTATCAGTTTTGCCAAATGCACAATATAACATATGAAAATGTAAGAAAATTAGCATGTAACGATGAACGTATATTACATAGTCATAGTTATGTTCCTGGTCATGATGGAAAAAAGGGGTATGGAGGAACATGTTTTCCCAAAGACGTAGCTAGTTTAATATTTGAAATGGAGAAATTAAATGTAACTCCTCATGTATTAAAGTCAGTCAAATATAGAAATGATAATATAGATAGAAAAGAGAAAGACTGGGAAATGCAAAAGGGAAGAACTATAGTTTAAGTAAAAATTGCGTATTTAATATATTATTATTTGTTATAATGAATAATAAAATATATAATTGGGAAAAAATATATTATGGGCAAAGTCCAGGTGATTTAGAAAATAAAAAAAATGGTTTTGCAGGTAGATTTAGTGGCTATAATAGTAAAATTATTTCACCATCTACAAATATAAATAGTGAATTACCGGTTATATTAATTGTAGGTGATTCTATCATAGGTGATATTTGTGTTTTAAATATTCGTGAGAAATTTAAAGGTATTGCAAATGTAAATTTTTTGCAACAACCTCATCATTGTAAAAATATAGATAGTTGGTTAGAAGAATGGAAAATAAATGAATGGAAACATTATCATTGTGTTTTTTGGTTTGATGGTATGCATGGATTTCCGGAAAGAGTCACCGAAGAGGAACATCAAAAATTAACACCAAAATTAATAAATAATCTACAAAAAAGTATAAAAAATATATTATGGTGTAATTGTACACCTATTCCAGATGACTTTCCACAGAATAAAACAAATAGTGTTAGGGGACCAAATTCAAAAGAACAAAGAGTCATTAACGAATCAGTTATTAATAGAAATAAGTCAATAGAAATTGTAACAAAACAATTAAACATAGAATTATTAGATATTTATAGTTTAACAAAACCAATTTTACATTTAATACAAAAACCAAAAGATTTGCATTTTTATCCTAAGGGTGAGCTGATTATATCTAATCATATTATAAAAAAAATAAAAAAACTTTACTTTAATATTAATATTATGAAAGAATTTGTTACAAATGAAAAAATCGGTATTACTGAATAAAAATATATATATATATATACGTTTAACAATTTAAATATATTTTTTTTTCATAAATATAAATGGATAATCTTCCCGATATTAATGAATCAAATGAAATCATAAAAAAATATATTAAAAGTGATAAGCCCTTTAGTATTGTTAGAGCTCCTACCGAAACAATTATTGCTTTAAAATATAAACAAAGTGGTAATATAACTGGTGAAGATATCAGAATTTTATCAGAATTTGGTGGTATATATGCAAATAATAATATGACATTGATAAAAAAATATTTAGATATGTATTTAGATGCTACTGAAAATGGTGATATTTTATCATGTTTTAATATGCATCAACATATACAAAATCAAAAATATTTATCTGAAAAATACAACTTGGAAAAAATTTTCGCACGTTCACTTGAACCATGGTATGTATGCAATGAAAATATAAAGCCATGGACACTTGATTTATACGGCAAAAAAGTATTAATTATAAGCCCCTTTACTGATTCTTTTCAAAAACAACTCAAAAATAATTTTCAAATTTTTAAAGGCAAAGAAATATTTCATTCTGAACAAATATTAGAATTTTATAAATGTTATCAAACATCAGCAGGAAATCATATTCATAAAAACTGGCTTGAAACATTTTTATTAATGTGTAAAGACATCAAAAAAATAGATTTTGATATAGCCTTACTTGGTTGTGGAGGTTATGGACTTCCATTATGTGATTATATTAAACGCAAATTAAACAAATCAGCTATTTATATAGGTGGTGGATTACAATTAACGTTTGGTGTCATGGGCAAAAGATGGGAAAATCGCGAAGATTGGAAACAAATAATTGCTGAAAATAAATGCAATTTTATTCGCCCATCAGGGGATGAAATAATTAAAAGTAAACATTTATTAGAAGGTGGATGTTATTGGTAATACTTTGCCTGGGTTACCCACTATCTTGCAATTATCTGTTACATTTCTTATAATAACACTACCAGCACCTATTGTACAATTATTTCCAATTTCTATACATTGTATAATAGTCGCGTTTGCACCAATAAATGTTTTTTTACCTATTTTTACTTTACCGCAAATAACTGCATTTGGTGAAATATTTGAAAAATTATCAATATAACTTTCGTGATCTATAGTACATGATGTGTTTATAATACATTGTTTATTAATAATTGCACCAGTTTGTACAACAGCACCTGCACATATTAAAGTGCCGCTAGATAATTTCGATTTTTTTGAAATAATTGCTGCTGGATGTATTAATATAGGATAATGTAGGTAATTAAATTTATCATATATATTTTTTCTTATTTTATCATTTCCTATACAAATAAAAAAATTTTCTATTTTTTTATCTATACAATCTAAATTGCCTAATATTTTAATATTTTCAAAAAACCCTTCTTTATTATCATCATATATACCAATTATTTCATATTGATTTAATTCTTCTATTAAATCAATAACCACTTTACAATGACCACCTGCTCCAATTAAAGCTATTTTTTTCATAATTATATTTTAATTACAATTCTATTTTAAATTGTTATGAATAATTTCTTTTATCTTTTTTATATTTTCTAATGCTTTATTTCTTTCAACACATGGATCACATTTTAACAATATAGAGGTTTTAAATAATTCTTGTGCATTTTTTAATGTGTAAGATGGCTTAAATTCATGCAATGATTTTTCATTATATATTTCGCTACATGAACCCACTTGACAAAATATTCCTTCTTTATTAATTAAATCGATAATTTCATCACGCGATATTTTAAACATATCTTCTATAATAAAAAAATAATATTTATAATAAGCGTGAATTACATTACTAGGAGGTATAGTTATTCGAATGCCTTTTATATTTGATAATTCATTATTGTAAATGTTTGCTATTTCTTGACGATGATTATGCCAAGTTTCTAATTCATCTAATGCATGAATACCTATTCCTGCTTGAATTGGCAACATTCTCCAATTTGTACCATTGTTTTCATGTAACCATCTAAAACCATTTGGATGAGTTTTTTTATATACACAATCATAACCTTTTCCATGATCTTTAATTGACCATGCTAATTTAAAAAAATCCTCTGAATTTGTTGTTACCATACCTCCTTCTCCTCCTGTTGTTATTATTTTATCTTGACAAAAAGACCATGCGTTTATATCTCCCCATGTTCCAACACTTTTGCCGTTATACTTTGCTCCATGTGCTTGTGCACAATCTTCAATAACATAAATATTATTATTTTTACAATAATTACAAATATCTTCTAAATCGCATGGCCATCCTGCTAGATGAACTAATATTATTGCACGAGTATTAGGTGTTATATATTTTTTGATTGTTTCTAATGTAATATTTTGACTATTTATATCTACATCTACAAATACAGGTTTTATTTTATTCCAACTACAACATGAAGCCGAAGCTATAAAAGTTCTAGGTGTAACAATTATTTCATCATTCTCATTAATATTAAGTGTTTTAATACATAATTCTAACGCGGATGTTCCATTGCATACAGCAACCGCATATTTACAATCTATATATCGTGCAAATTTTTTTTCAAAGTCATTCACTATTTTATTGTTCCATTGATTTAATTTTCCTGATTTTAAAATTTCTGTAACAGAGCTTATCATTTTTTCATTCAATTGCGGCCATTCTGACATATAAATTATTGTACTAACGTATATTTATATTTATTTATTTAAAAATAGTATCTTGAAATACACTATATTGTACATTTTCTTTTTTTGCGTCAGTTTTATTACCAAAACAAACATTTAAATTTGTTCTAGGACCTCTGTATTTGTGCAAATTATTTTTATTATAATTATTTACACTTACAATTCTAATATCACCTCTTATTGAAAGACCTTTATATTGATTTGGTCTAAAATGTAACCTATTACTTGGATTAAATAATATTGCTTCGTTATCAAAATTTGGTTTAACTTGATAAAAATATGATTTTTCATATTCTTGCATTTCATCAATATTATGTTGACATATATACATTGCTTGTTCAGGATATTCTTCAATTATTGAATAGCAACAATTAAAAATGCATTTATTTTGCATTGCCTCTATATAAATCTCATTACCACTTATTTTTGGCTCATACATACTTTTTTTAAAATTTTTTATATTGTTTTCACTTACACATTCAGAATGTGTATCTTGATGCAATGGTGTTCCTTTACTATTTTCTATAGAAATTCTAACGGGATTATTATTTTGAAAATAATAATTATCGCTTTTAAAAATGTTATTAAGTGTATTACAAATATTTTGACTTAACTCATTTTGCATGTCAAGATATTTCATATACCATTTTATTAAACTATTTTTCATATTATCACTATCATCAACATTTTTTTCTTCTTGATAACAAATCATTGCATCATAAAATTTTCCGTATAATCCTGTATTTCTATCGCTAACATCGCTTGTTTTATATCTATTAAATATTGAATTATAATTATTTACTATATGCATTAGTTCAGTAATACTTTTATTATTCTTATATTCACTATTATATTTGGTATTTGTTATTATTAATTTTTTGAAGTGATCTTGTAATTTATTATGAATATTTTTATCTATAATTATACGTAATGGTTCAGAAATTTCTTCTGGTTTGTTTGGAATTTTTTTTTT
>Ga0115565_10002662_pt1 | contig 13341 bp, 10 predicted proteins | sample COGITO_mtgs_1105_FD_87199 | JGI IMG/M metagenome (GOLD analysis project Ga0115565, IMG submission 87199) | Pelagic marine microbial communities from North Sea - COGITO_mtgs_110530 | ecosystem: Environmental > Aquatic > Marine > Epipelagic | place: Germany:Helgoland, sampling site Kabeltonne... | reverse complement strand
TTTTTGTATTTTTGATAAAATCTTTGTCAATATGATTAATTTGCAAATCATCAGCATTTAAGGAGATTAATCTATTCATTTCGTTTAAAGCGATTATCTCAATTCCCGAAAATCTTCTAGCTTCGTCTTTTAACAATAATTCTCCATTTACAATTTTGTAAAGTAACTCAAAAGATTCTTGATATTTCCCTACATTTTGATACGCTAAAGCCAAATCTCTATAAGATTGAATGTCTTCTGGTCTTAGCTTTAAAATTTCTTTATACGTGTAAATTGCAAATTCATACAATTCATATTCTTCAAATTTATAGGCTAAAGCTTTTAACAATTCATAATTATCTAAATCTATTTCTGCAACATTTGTTAAAATCTGGACAGCTATTTTTTCTTCATTTTTTTCTTTAAAAAAGTCTGCAACATCCACATAAAAAGAAGGTGAATTTTGATGTTTTTCTCTCAATTCTAAATATGTTTGATAAGCTTCATGTGTATTTTTAATCCTATTTAAAATTTTAAGATATGGTGTTTTAGGGTTCCATCCTTTCAATTCGATTTTATCAGTAACCAAGTTTTCAAATTCAGCAATTTGTGCTGCATTTTTACGACCACCTTTTTTTGTGGTAATTACAACAACTCCATTACTTCCTCTACTTCCATATAAACTTGAACTTTGTTCGGGATTTAAAACATAAGTCGATTCAACATCATCAGCATTAATATGAGATGGATTAGATACAATAACTCCATCCAAAACATAGATTGGAGCAGAATTACTTTGCACACTGCTTGCTCCTCTAATTACAACATTTGTTGATGAACCTGTTTGCCCATTAGTATTTAAAACCCTTACTCCTGCTACTTGCCCTGCTAAACTTTGACTTATATTTTCTGCTTGTACTCTTGAAACTGATCCAGTTAGATCTCTTCTTGCTCTTGTTCCATAACCAACAACCACAATTTCATCTAATTGATTTGCAGATTCTTGTAAAAAAACATTGATAATTCTTTGATCTGATACAGTAATTTCTTTTGGCACAAAACCTAAATAACTATAAACTAAAACATCACCTACCTTCACATCAATTACGTACTTTCCATCAAAATCAGTTTGACTTCCACTTGTTTTGTTTTTAACATGTACATTAACTCCAGGTAAAAACTGACTTTCATCTGATACAAATCCAGTTACTGTAAATCCTAAATTTTGTTCTCTTATAGTAATTGGTGTAGAATCTAATACCTGATTAAAAACAAGTTTCTTTTTCTCAAAAACACTGTAATCTTTATCATACCAATTAAAAAAATCTTGATAGTTTTGAAAAATTTTACGTTTTAAAGAAGCTAATCGTTCTTTTTTATTATTTATTTTTCTAGCAACTAGTTCATCGTATTTTTTCTTTAATTCTTTTGGTGGTTCAATAGCATGAGTTACATAATCTTCTACACTATCTAAAATTAACATCGATGTAAAATCGCTTATCACTTGGTATTCTTTGCTCAATTCAACAATTTCTTTTTCGTTTTCATCTTTCTGTTGAGTCAAAAAATCTAACTTTTTTTGAGCCCAGATTTTAGCAATAAAATCATTTTCAGAATTTTTATCAATTGTGAAATCAACTGTTTTTAAAGTATCGTTTTGAGTTCCAAAAAATAATTTTATTTCTTTATTCTTGATGTTTACTTTTCCTGTGATAGAAAAATTATTTTGAATTGTTTCACCTTTTTTAGGATATACATCCAAAATCTCATCAGAAATATTGGTACCTAAAAACTGAATTTGTTTAGTTGTAATTTTCTCAAAAGCATTATCAATAGAAATTTGTTGCAGATTTATATAAGTCCCACCATTTGTGGAAACCAAATTCCTTAAAACTGCATGATTCGCGGAAACTGAACTGTTAATAATATGTGATTTTTTATTCAACTCAATATTTAAATTACTCAACGTATTTAAACCATCAGTAAATAATAAATTTAACTTTGAGTTATAATTATAATGATTTAAGAAATTAAAACTTGATGCGCCATCATAAACCATGTTTGCTAATTTATTTTTTAAAACAGCCCAATTACTATTTCTAATTTCAAAGTATTTTTCCTCTCTAATTTCAGTATTAAAAACGACCAACCTAACTTTGCAATTAGCAACTTCTTTAAAATATCTGTCTAAAAAATCGAGTTCTGTTTCAATCTTTTTGTTCTTTTGAGATAACGATTTGTCCCAAAAAATGGTAATCTCATCTTCTAAATTAATTTTTTCTTTTTGAAAGTTCAATTGTTTAGAAAAGTAGAAAAAATTATCATTTGCAAGAATTCTTTCTTTGTTAGAATTTAAAGGAATTTGAATCAATACAGGTTTTGAAACTGCTGTTTTTTTACTTTCAACTTTTAAAGTATAAGAATGTGAATTTGAATCGTATTTAAAACTATTCTTAAATCCTTTAGTAATAACTGGTTTATTATTTTGATTTAAAACATTCATTTTAAAAGAAAAACTCTCTAATTCTTGTTGATAATTAAAAGGAATCTTATAAAAATACGCATCATTATTGATTAATAATTTCTGCTGAAATGCCAATACAACCCTCTTATAACCTTTTGCAGGAATTGGATAAATACGAGCTTTATAATTGTTCCCTTTAGTCTTTTCTAACAAAGCTGGGTCAATTCTGTTCCTTACAGTGGTTTCGAAAGCAACCCTAGCTTTTTCTCTTTCTACAACTACTGCCTCTCGTAAATTACCATTAATATCTAATGCAAATCTTGTAACAGACTGGTTTTCCTCTAAAGGAAAAGATAATTCGCCTTCTAAAATTCTATTATTAGGATTATAAAAGTGCATGTCAAAAGATGTAATAGCAATATCTCCAATTACAAGAACATCGACTTTTAATTTTTTGACGGTAATAATTTTTTCTTCAACTTTAATCGTTGGAATTTCTTGAGATATAAAATTTAAAGAAAAAAGGAAGCAAAAGACAAGAAAAGTAAGTTTGGTTTTCATAATAATAATTTTAAAGTTATTATAAAACTACTTTAATCATCAATTTTAAAAAACCAATAATGAGTAAACACTCCTTTTTAAGAAGTTAACTTACGTATCTATTTAGTGAAGATTTTCGCTAGTGTTTTTTTTCTTTGGATTTTACCTGTTTTCGTTTCCACAAATTCATCTACAAAGTAATTTTCTTTAGGAATTTCGAATTTAGAAAGTTGTGCACTATCTATATTTATTTTTTGTTGATTCCCTTCTACAATTAAAACTAACTTTTCACCTAGTTTTTCATCAGGAACTCCAATTACAAAAAAACGCTTTTTGATGATTTTAGAGAGTTTTTCTTCTATTTTTTCTGGGTGTAATTTTACGCCACCAGAATTAATTACGTTATCAAAACGTCCTAACCACTCAAATTGTGTGTCAGAAATTAAATTTACAACATCATTTGTAAAAATAATTTCTTTGGATACTTTAGGAGCAGCAATTACCAAACAATTTCGTTCATCTTTGTAAATTGTTACGTTTGGTAAAATAGTGTAGAATTCGTCTTTGCGAGCTTTTTTAAGCGAAGCAATCTCATTTTTTACAAATGGTTTTTCTTTTAATGGCCTAAAATTATTCAGTTTTTTAACAGCAATATGGGTTATGGTTTCTGTCATTCCATAGGTTGCAAAAACAGCTGTAGAAATTTCTTGTAGTTTTTCTTGAAGTGAGTTAGAAACTACTCCTCCACCAACAATTAGTTTTTGTATGAAGTTGAGTTTTGATAGCGAATTTTCCACTTGCAAAGGAACCATTGCAGAAAAATCATATTTCTTATCAATCGTTTCTAAAGGATTTGAATTGGCTTCAACAACATCTAAATGCCAACCTAAAGTTAAGGCTCTTATCAACATTAATTTGCCTGCAATATATTCAATTGGCAAGCATATTAATGCTGTTGTATTTTCTGGCAAATTAAAATAAAAACCTGTTGCTTTTGCTGAATTTATAACAAATTCTTTTTTGAGTGAAATTGGTTTAGGTTTTCCTGTTGATCCTGAAGTATTCACAATAATTGCATCATCATCAGAAAACCAAGTTTCTAAAAATTGATAAATTTCATCAGAAAAAGTTTTTGTAAACGCTTGTAATTCATCAATAGAAGCAAATGAATTGTTATTTAATGTAAACTTTTTATGAAATTTATTTTGTGCCAAGATCGTCTAAAATTCTATAGTTTTCTTCTAAATTAAATGGTTTTTCTATTTTTCCCGTCAACTTTTCTTTCCAGTTTGTCCATTTGTATTTTTTGGAAAAGAAGAACAATAACAAAGGATATAAAATAAAAACAGGAAAAAACATTTCGAAACTTACAGAAGGTTCTGAAGTATCAATATACAAAGCATCCGTTTGAAAAACCATCCAATCTGTAGTAACTAAAAAGGCTGCGAACATATTATTGGCAGCATGTAAACCCAAAGCTAGTTCTGTTCCTTCATCCATTAAAGTAGAAATTCCGTAGAAAAAACCTGTGCCAATATAAAAAATCAACAGTACAGAACCCAATTTTTGTACTTCTGGATTTGCACCATGCAACAAACCAAAACATACCGAAGTTATAATTAACGGAGTCAATTTAGAATTAAAAAACTTAACTAAGAAATAGTTAAAGTTAGAATTAAAAAATGTATTTGTAAACAAAAAACTTTGTAAAATTGATATTCCCAAAATAGTAATTAATGCTGTAAACGAATTTAATCCTAAAAAATTTCTTAATACAAATAATGCAATATTCAATAAAATAAGAAGGAAATAAAAAGGAAATCTTTTGCTCACCATTGATATTCCAATTCCTTGCATAAAATAACCCCTAAATAAAAGTTCTTCCAAACTAGTTTGTAAAGGCAATATTAGAATAGAAATTGCGACCAAAATAAAAAATGGCTTTGCATTAAAGTTAAAGGTATAAATTTCTGGTTCCAAATAAATGCCAATAAACGAAAATGCAACTGCTAAAGTTCCCCAAGTTAAAAAACCTGTAAAAAAACGTTTCCAATCTATTTTTTTCCTACTAGTTACCAAAGATGTAATGCTTCTTTTATGAATAAATTTTACACTTATCAAAAGAAAAATAAGCCCAACAACAAACGTGAAAAGCATCAAGAATAAAAATAAATTTTTATTGATTCCCAAAGTCATAAAATTATCTGCACCAGCAGCAGTAAAGGTTTCTAAATCACCAGCTTCTAAAAAAGCGACAATCAATAAAGGAATTGCACCTAAAATTTGCCAGCCAAAAAACACTAATACAATTGTAATTAACCAATAATACCATTTGTATTGACCTTTATAGGCTTGTTGTATATAATTCATATTTTATAAATTAAAATCCCAATGTAAGTTGGTATTGTAATATAATTCTCCGTTTTCAACTTGAAGTGGACTCTCAAAATTATTGGTAAATAAACCTCCAGTTCCTAAACCTTGAGGTAATTTATTTTGCAAAGTGAACGTAAATTGCGCAATTGCATTTAAACCAATATTACTTTCTAAAGCAGAAGTTATCCACCAATCTGCGTCATTATTTGTCGCAAAATTAATCCATTCTTTGCTACCTGCAAAACCGCCAACCAAACTTGGTTTTAAAATGATAAATTGTGGTTTGATAGTTTCTATTAAATTTTGTTTTTCTTCAGATTTAAAAACGCCAATCAATTCTTCATCTAAAGCAATGGGTAAAGGAGTTTTTGCACATAAAGCTGCCATTTCTTGAACTTGACCCTGTTTTATGGGTTGCTCAATAGAATGGATTTCTAATTCTGATAATCGTTTTAATTTCTCCAACGCATTTTTTGGATTAAATGCACCATTTGCATCCACTCTTAATTCTATTTCTTGCGCTGTAAATTCTTTTCTGATGGATTTTAGCAATTCAATTTCTGCATCAAAATCTATGGCACCAATTTTCATTTTGATACATGAAAAACCCGTTTTTAGTTTTTCTTTAATTTGATCTTTCATAAACTGCTTTTCGCCCATCCAAATTAAACCATTAATATTGATGGCTTTATTTCCTTTGGTAAATTCTGATGGAAATAATTCAAATTTATCATCGCTTTTTAAAGATAAAAAAGCTTGTTCTAATCCAAATTGAATCGATGGAAAATTATTGACTTCAGATAATAATTTGTCTAATCCAAGATGTATATTCTTACAAACCCAAAGTAACTTTTCTTCGTAATTAGGAACATCATCAATACTTAAACCTCTAAAAAGTCCTGTTTCTCCAATACCAATTTTGTTGTTCTCCTCTAAAATGATAAACCAAGTTTCTTTGGTTCTTAAAACACCTCTAGAGGTTCCACTTGGGTTTTTAAAATTGAGAATGTATTTTTTGTACGTTGCTTTTATCATAAATAAAAAAATTTAACACATAAGGACATAGAAAACATAGTTTTGACTCTTGTACACTAAATAGATTTTCGAGTAAAAAAAAACTATCTACTGTGAACTGTAACTGAATACTGCTGACTGAATACTGCAAACTGCCTACTATTCGTTTTCAATATACTCTTTAAAATTATCTAAATACAGCTGACTTTGCGCTTCTAATTTATCAGAAAAAAAAGGTAACATACAAGACATCATATACGATTTACTGTTGCAAGCTGAATTTAAATTAATAGTTGTTATACCATCGTTTTCAGAAAAAGTATAATCGTCTTTTTTCAGCATATTTTCAGCATCAAAAAACAAGGTAACTTTTTCATTAGGTACATACGCCATCACTTTTTGAGTCATTTTAATTTCTTGGTCCTGATTTTCTACTACAATGTTGTAAAGACTACCTGTTTTTCCATAGTTTTCGTTTACAACTTCAAACTTTTTAATTTCAGGAATCCAATTTTTGGTATTTTCTGGCGTATTAAATTCCTCAAAAACAACTTCAATTGGTTTGTTAATTGAAATTGATGCTTGATAAGTGGTTTCTTTTACAACTATGCCTGTCGCAAAAAATGCTAATGTTAAAATAATAATGATAATTAAAATTACTTTTACAGTTTTCATAATTTAATAAAATATTTTATAAATTTTAAGTGCTATCTGTTTAAAAATTAGTGTTCCCTATCGCAAATAAAATAGCAAAGAAAAAAGTACTTAAAGCTACTTTCTTTAATTCACTATCTAAAGCTGCAGGTATTTTATTTTCTGCAACTGTTTTTATGTTTTTTATCAACGGAATAAAAGCTACCAAAAAAATCAATTGAAATGGAAATTCGTAATTTAAAAACACGTAAATTAAAGCAGTAATTAAGGCTCCAATAATTAGACAATAATGATATTTTTTTGCTTTAGCTGTTCCTAATTTTACTACTAACGTATTTTTATTATTCTTTTGGTCTTCTTCCCTATCTCTTAAATTATTTAAATTTAAAACGGCTGTACTTAACAATCCAATAGAAATTGCTGGTAAAAATATTTCGAAATTGATAGTTTTTGTATATAAAAAATAACTTCCAATAACACTTACCAATCCAAAGAAAATAAATACAAAAACATCACCAAAACCAGAATAACCATAAGCTGAGTTACCCACTGTATATTTTATGGCTGCTGCAATTGAAGCAATTCCTAATCCAAAAAACAAAATTGAATAGCCAAAATTCTCGCTCCCAAATGCTTCATAAATTAGCAATAATGCAACAATTAAAGTGATGATAGTAGTTATAACCATCGCCATTTTCATTTGTTTAGGCGTTATTTTTCCAGATGAGACCATTCTTGCTTCTCCTGTTCTATTTTTATCTGAACCTTTTACGAAATCTCCATAATCGTTTGCAAAGTTGGATAAAACTTGAAAACCAATTGTGGTTAAGATTGCTAACCAGAAAATTGGAGTCAACCAAACTGTAATTTTTACACTATTTGTTGTTAAAATTGAATTTAAAAATTCAACTCCTAGATAAGATCCAACAATAATTCCAGAAATTGATAAAGGCAAAGTGCGCAAACGTGCTGCTTTTATAAAACTTTTTACATCCATGAAGTTTTGCTCGTTTCTACTTTGTATAAAGTATGGTTATAAATTTTAATAGCTTCTTGAGAATCGATACAAGGAATTTTTATTTTTCCTGAGGCTGTTTGTAAAATTAAATCGGCAACATTGCTTCTTTTTTGAAAAATAGTTTGTTGCATTTTAATATTCTGAACTTTAAAAATCCCTAAATATGTAATGTGTGTTTCTAATAATCCTTTGCCAACTAAAATCATTTCGTCGGAAATTTTATAGAAACGTTTCTTTACTTTTTTCAAGATCAAAAATACAACAATTGGAACGACTAAAATAGCCGTATATAAAACTTCAACTTGAGAAGAACCAATATAAAAAAAAGCGTAAACAGCGATAAGTATTAAAAAAGTAACAATAAAAATTCTTCTTTTATAATAGTTTTCAGGTATTTTTTTTAGACTGTTTTCAACTTCAGTTGGGGCGAACAAACTTGCTTTAATAATTTCTATTTGCTCTTTTTTACAACCAACAATTCGTATTAATTTATCCTTCTTTTTATTGTTTAATTTACCACTTACAGCTTGTTTAAAAGTTATAAAAGAAATCCCAATCAATCTTTTTAAAGGGTTTGTGGAAATGGTAATATTCTGAATTTTCTGCTTTTTTAAAATAATCGACTTCTTAGTAAACAGTCCTTGGTTAATTTCAAAAGCGTCTTCCTTTAAGTAAGCTGTTAAATTAAAATGAACTAAAAACACTCTTACAAAAGAGCTTACCAAAGCAACAATTGTTAACAATAGCAGTAAAATAATTACTAAAAAAATACTTGCAGAAATTGCATTTGTATTTTCCTCTATAAAGCCATCGATAACTTCTGTTTGTCCTAAACTATCTATAATTTGTTGTATTTGTTGCAATAAACCAAAAACAATTGCAAAAAACAGTAGTAAATTCTGTAGATGATTTTCCGTTAAACTAACTTTAAAAAGTTCTTTCACGCCAATTCTTACCAAAGGTTTTATTTGCTTTTCTTCTACTACTACTTCTTCTTCGCCAAGTTTAGTGTTTTTAGAAATAATTTCTTTTAAAGCAGTTGCTTTTTGCAAAGACAATGCTTTTATTGAAATTTCTGTAGTACTTGAGCCAGCAGTTTCAATACTAACTTCGAAAACACCAATAATTTGCTGCACTATATTTTGCTTAAAATTGATGTTTTGAATGCGATAAAAAGGAATGGCTGTATTTGTTTTTTTAAGAATACCTTGTTTCAGAATAAAATGTTCATTCTCTATTTTAAATTGAAAATTTTTGAAAATTAAATAGGTTCTTACTAAAAAAAAAATAAGAAAAAATGCTATTCCTGCATAAATATAAATTGCATCTATCTTATTGGTAATTTTGGTAAAATCTTTTACAATCAAAAAAACAAGAATCCAAGTTACTTTTAAAAATTTATAAAGATGAGCAATATAAATAACTAATATACCTTTTGTTGATTGCCTCGAAAAAGTTGAAAAATCAAACAAATTATTCATCTATTTTGGTGCTAATAAATTCTTTAATTTGATTTGCCACCTCTCTTTTAATGCCTTTTATTTCTAAATCGTCACTGCTATCGCCTGCAGTAAAAACACTTAAAGAAGCCAAATTAAAAATTCTAGAAATCGGTTTTTCATCAATCTCTACATGTTGAATTCTTGAAAACGGGACTGTTGTAATTTTTTTGGTAAATAAACCAGCTTTGTAAGAGATATCCTTATCTCTTATCACATACATTCTTTTCGGAAAACTAAAGATTAAAAATAAGAATATTAAGCCAAAAAAAGAAGTAAACAATGCGTATATGTAAATTGAATATGCCGTAATTTCTTCTGTAAATGTATATTTATCTAATAAAATCAACCCCACAAAAAGCGGAATGAATATTAAAAAAAAATTGATTAAAATTACCTTTAAATAACTTTTATCAATTTTAATAAATTCAACTTCAATAATATTTGGTAAAGAAATAACTTCTGAGTTTTGAAAATAATCTGCCATAGAATTACTGTTGTAAAGCTTCTGTAATGTGAATTGGTTCGTTATTTTTTAAAGCTTGTACAAATGCACCTTTATACGTATTCAAAACTTGCAACCTATATTTTTTAGCTTCTTTGTAAGTTTCAAAAGAGCCTAATCTGTATTTTGTTAAGTAATTTTCTTGATATGTTTTTACGTCATTCAAATTCCTTAATTGTTCATTCTCATTTTTTAGAGCTGCAATTTGAACAGTAAAAACAAGTTTATCACTCTTAAAATTATCAGAATCTTCGTTTTTTAGCATATCTTCTTTTTCTACTTCAAAAATAGGTGTTGTTATTTCTGGTTCAGAGAATTTTTTATCCTCTTTTTCTGCTTCCTTGTTTTTACAAGAAAATATACAAATTGATAAAAAAAGTACGATTGCTAAATTTTTCATTTCTTAAAGATTATTTGCTTCTGCAATTAGTTCTGCAATGTCTCTTACAATAACATCATCTTCTTTTTCTTTAAATTTAATTCCATCTGTCATCATTGTATTGCAGTAAGGACAACCAGTTGCAATTATTTGAGGATTGGTTTTTAAAGCGTCTTCTGTTCTTAAAACATTTACTTCTTTATCACCTTTTTCTGCATCTTTAAACATTTGTGCACCTCCAGCTCCACAACATAAAGCTGTTTCTCTGCTACGTTTCATCTCTGTTAAATTAACACCTAATCTTCTAATTAAATCTCTTGGAGATTCATATACTTCATTCGCTCTCCCTAAATAACAAGGATCATGAAACGTTACTCTTTTTCCTTTTAAATTAGTGTCATCAATCTTTAAACGACCTTCTTTTATTAAGTTTTGAATGAATTGTGTATGATGAAAAACCTCATATTTTCCTCCTAAAGAAGGATATTCGTTTTTAAAAGTATTAAAAGAGTGAGGATCACAAGTCACGATTTTTTTTACTTCATAACCATTTAAAACTTCAATATTCATCATAGCTTGCATTTGAAACAAGAATTCGTTACCTGCTCTTTTTGCTGCATCTCCAGTTGATGATTCTTCCACACCTAAAACCGCAAAATCTACTTTTGCTTGATGTAAAATTTTTACAAACGCTCTACTTATTTTTTTTGCTCTATCATCATAACTTCCTGCAGCACCAACCCAAAACAACACTTCTGGTTGTTTTCCTTGAGCCATCATATCTGCCATTGTTGGTACGTTCATTTTTTTTGATGTTTAATTGTTTAACTGTTGAAACGTGTAATTGTATATTTCTTGTTTTTTGTTTCTTGTTTCTATTAAAAAAATAAAATAGCAAACAAACTAACAATTTGCTCCCCTTTGGGGAAACAGGGGCGATTTACTCTTCATTCGCCCAATTCAACCTATCTTGTTGATTGTAAGCCCAAGGAGCACCATTATTTTCGATGTTTGTCATCATCATATTTAATTCTTGTGGTGCTGCACTTTTTTCCATTACTAAATATCTTCTCATATCCATAATAATCGATAATGGATCGATGTTTACGGGACATTCTTCTACACAAGCATTACAACTTGTACATGCCCAAAGTTCTTCTTCTAAAATATAATCGCCTAAAAGTTGTTTTCCATCATCTACAAATGTGCCTTTATTTGCGTCAATATTTCTACCAACTTCCTCTAACCTGTCTCTTGTATCCATCATAATTTTTCGAGGAGACAATTTTTTACCAGTTAAATTTGCAGGACAAGCAGAGGTGCATCTTCCACATTCAGTACAAGTATATGCGTTTAACAATTGAACCCAACTTAAATCTGCAACATCACTTGCGCCAAATTTTTCTGGAACAGTTTCTTCTGTTCCTTCAGCTGGCATTGCATAAGGATCTGCATCAGGATCCATCATTAATTTTACTTCGTTTGTAACCGATTCTAAATTATTGAATTGTCCTTTCGGATTTAAATTTGCGAAATACGTGTTTGGAAACGCTAATAAAATATGTAAATGTTTAGAATAATAAAGATAATTTAAGAATATTAAAATTCCTACAATGTGCAACCACCAAGCTGTTCTTTCAATTGTATAAACAGTTTCTGATGAAAAACTATCAAACAAGGGTGCCACAAATTGACTTATTGGATTTCCAATTCCTGCTTGTTGAAATGGAGCATCTGTGGCATTCATCACAATAAAAAGAGTCATTAACACCATTTCAAAATAGATGATATAATTTGCATCGCTTTTAGGCCACCCTTTCATTTCTCTACTTAAAAAACGCTTGATATTTGCTACATTTCTTCGCAACCAAAAGATAATAACAGCAACAAATACTAATGCTGCTAAAATTTCGAAAGTTCCAATTAAAAATGCATAAAAACCATCACCAATAATACCTTGAAAAATTCTGTGAGTGCCTAATAAACCATCAATAATAATTTCTAAAACTTCTATATTTATAATAATAAAACCAATATAAACAAAAATATGAAGCAACCCTGATAAAGGTCTTTTTACCATTTTAGACTGCCCTATTGCAATCATCATCATATTTTTTAAACGCTCAGATTTATTATCTGTTCTATCTACGTCTTTCCCTAATTTGATATTTCTCGATAATTTTCTGACGTTCATCACAAAAAAACCAATTCCAACAGCTAAGGTTATCGCAAAAAGTATACTTGGTAAATATTGCATAGTTGTTATTTAAAATACTATTGTTTTAATTCTTCAATTTGTTCTTGTAATTCTTTTAATTCTTGTAATTGATTTTCTGCTGGTGAATATTCTTTTGGTTTTTTACCAAATACAGAAAAATGAACATATCGTTTAGGATTTAATTTTAAATCTCTTAATAATTCTTCTAATTCTTTCGTTGCAGCTTCAATATTATTATACAACTGCTCATCATTTAAAAGTTTACCAACTGAGCCTGAATTAGAATTTATTTTTTTAGATAATTCGTTAAAATTATTAACAGCATTTTCTGCTTTTTTAACAATCTCATTAATATTAACAGTGGTTAAACTATCAGAAATTTTACTTAAATTTCCAGTAATATTTTTAGTGTTTTGCAGTGTAACTTTAAGGTTATCTTGATTATCAACTACCAACAAATTTACTTTTTGTACAGTTTCTCTTAAATCTGCTATAATTGCTGCAATATTACTGATAGAGCCATTTACACCACTAATTGTTTCTTCATTTAATATTTTGTTTACTCCACTAAATAAAGTATCTGCTCTAACAATTACTTTTTCAAGTTTATTTTGCAATGGATCTAACCTTTCACCTATGGACGTAAATAAACTTTCTTCAATTTTACCTTCTAAAGTGTCTCCAGAAACTGCCAT
>Ga0115565_10002661_pt1 | contig 13342 bp, 9 predicted proteins | sample COGITO_mtgs_1105_FD_87199 | JGI IMG/M metagenome (GOLD analysis project Ga0115565, IMG submission 87199) | Pelagic marine microbial communities from North Sea - COGITO_mtgs_110530 | ecosystem: Environmental > Aquatic > Marine > Epipelagic | place: Germany:Helgoland, sampling site Kabeltonne... | reverse complement strand
TTACGCCGAGCATGTGGTGGATTCAGGAGCGGAGGGTGTGGTAGTGCGACACGAATACGGTCCGACATATAAGATTAAGCCCTCCATCGATTTGGATTTGGTTGTTCTCGGCTACTGCGAAGGGTTCGGCGATAACAGTGGAGGCGTGCGTGAATTGCTTCTTGGATTGGTTGCGGATGATGGAGCTTTTCAAATCATAGCACAGGTGGGCAATGGAATGACCCAGTCGGAACGCAAAAGTCTATTTGAGCAGGTTTCGAAATCGAAAGCTGAATCTGATTATCTCGAGGTGTCAGGAAAGAACGTTGCGTTCACGATGATCCCCCCGGAGCATGTCGTTCAAGTGCGGTGCATCGATGTGCTATCGGAGACATCCAAGGGTCCCATTCAACGAGCCATGCTCAAATGGGATGGGAAAGCATATAGCTATGTTGCGCCAAATGCAGCGGTGAGTTTAGTGTCTGCTGTTTTTGAAGGAATAAGATCAGACAAAGCAGTAAACACAAAAGATGTGGGCTTTGCTCAAATCACGCGGTGGATGGACAAGATGAACGGGGAGGTGGTCAATGAAGAACTAGCTGCAAGTACCGTGATTCGACGCGAGGTGTATGTCAAGGAATCCAAAGGCATCAAGTCGGTGCGTAAATTCTTGGCTTGGAAAACGAATAAAGAGCAAACGGGCAGTTGGCCGGCCTATGTGTTTTCGCTCACGGACTACAGTCCTAAGCGGAAGGATGCATTGAAAAAATCTTTGGCCATCGCCAACACAGAGGAAGAAGCTCTTCAATTGTTTGAGTCCGAATTAGCTGACAAGGTTAAAAAAGGATGGCAACCCGCATGAAAAGGCGTCATACCGTTGAAGAACAAGCACGGTTAGTGCGGAGCTATGTGGACTACCACATGGATTATGAAGAATCCATTCTTGCAGCCCTGGAGTCTCAATGGGTAGAACGAGGAGGGGGCTTAGAAAGCGTAGAGTTTTATAGATCCTTGCCCCGTGTTCAAGCTCCTTCAGCCCAAGCTGCTCTCGAGCTTGTGAAGCACTTCAGCGCGCAAAGTCAAATGCAGTGCGAACGTATGGTGTCAATGTTGAGTGACCGCGTGCCCCTCGATGTAACCGAACTTCAAGGAAGCATTGTAAATCAAGAAGCCGCTCTGAATTCATTTCGGAATGAGCTGCTCTCGATGCTTCATGAACGTGAAACGGATGCTATTTTCTCTTTTGACTGGAAAAATATGACGTTTGCATATCACGGAGATACAAGCACAATGGAAATGCAAAAGAGGCATTCAGATTTGAACCTTAAGTTGAATATCAATGGCTAAGACCTACACTGTAAGGCCTGACCATACTTCCCAGCCGAAGCTGTAGCTTTGCGCCCGCGAACAAAATGCGTCATAAGCAGGCCCCACCATGAAAAGAGTCAACGAGTTTAAGAGAATGTTCGACGTGGAAGGTGTGATTGAATTGGCGCCCTTAAAAAAGAAGTACCGTTCCTTGGTTAAGGAATGGCATCCCGATAAGTTTCCTGATGGGGGTGATCAAGCCGAGCAGGCCGAGGCGATGAGCCGTCGAATCATTGAAGGATATCACTTTTTGGTGAGCATGGCCCCTGCAACACTGGAGGCCCAGAAGGAGGCGTACTTGGAACTCACGACCAAATCCGCCATCATAGATTTGACGCACAAGGGACTGCTTTTGGAAATCACCTTTTTGAATGGCGATGCCCACGAATATTTTGGCGTCAATCGCCAACTATTTACCAAGCTCTTGAATGCGGACAACCAATATCGCTTTGCGAAACGTAAGGTTTTCAATTCCTTTCCACACCGTAAATCGAAGAGCGGAACGCAGGATTCGGACACTTCCACATCCTAAGGAGTTCCTCGCAAAGTTCCTGCGAGCAAAATTGTCGCCGGGGTGGTCTTTTCATGGTTTTTTCGATTTAGTTCGTTGATTACGACAAAATCAACGCTTCGGAAATGAGTCGATTGAACTCATCGCTGCCACGTTTCGATACCTCATCCACCAGGACGGTCAACTCGCTGTATCAACGCCCGCCTATTCGTTTTTCGACGGAGCCGTCCGAATAAATGAAGAGCCTCAACTCTCCAGCAACAGGCTTGGATTTTCGGCCCAACAAGTCAACAACCGAGACCAATTTGCGTGGAATCGATTCAGACACGGCATGTTCGCTTAACGGGTTTTCACATAGCTGCATGAAGAACAACCAAGCTTCCAAGCTCGCATTGATGTCCATGTTTCCATACGCACCGGGCCAGTCGTGACCTCCGCCTTGGACGGTGTAGAGCCTGACTTCAGAACAACCGCCATCTGGATCGCCATAGTGCACAGCATCCACTTCGCTGCCATCATTGGGGTCTACATCTTCAAATGAGTAGGCGTCTTCCTGCACCAGTCCATAGAGGTTGACAAAAAAGTCGATGGTCGCGGGGATGCTCGGATAAGCCCCCCACCCGTCATTGTTATTGGGGTCGCCATTGTAATAGGTGACGTTGTCGTTCGTGCCGTGAATTTCCAAAATGGGCACTTCAGCCGATGGGGAGCAGTTGTCCATGATATCTTGCATGATCATCCCTGCAATTGGAGCGACACCTCTGAAATTTCCTGAAGCCTCACAAGCCAATAAATAGCAGAAATCTCCGCCATTGGACATGCCCGTACAGAAGACCTCATCGGCTAAAATGCCGTGGTTCTCCTCAAAGTATTCGGTTAAGGTGTTTAAGTAAGCCACATCGTCCACTGTTTCGTTGTTCTGAAAGTCGTACCCGACATTCCAAAACGCATTCCCGAACGAATCATCGATGCCCTGGGGATAGCAGACGGCGAATCCAAATTGATCTGCAAGCGCATTGAATCCGGAATAATTCATAATGCCTTGGGCACTGCCTGAGTATCCGTGGCAGACGTAGACCAGCGGACAATAGGGAAGCGCCGAAGCTGGACGGTAAAAAATATAGTCTCGCTCATAGCCTCCTTCATTGAGGGTGCCGTACTCCAAGACAGCGATGTTCAATGTCTGGCTGTTGTTGTAAAGGTTGCTGTCAACGCTCCCATTCACTGAAACAAGGGTTACTTGGAGCTCCAGTGAGCCCATGGCATCGACGGTAAGTTCATCGGGATGCACAAACGAGTAATTTTCTCCAGCCTGCAGCGCCAGGTCAGTGAAAGAGGCAACAAATTCATCCCCTCCAATGGTCCATGACACGTCCACGCTCGTGATTTCTTCCAACCCCGTGTTGGCGATGGTACCCGCTATCTGGATCACGTCGCCCAAACTGGCTGCGGCGGGCACATTAATTCCATTCAAAGCAGCATCGAGTCCAGCGGGCTCAAATACCACAACATCATCAATCGCCAATCCATAAACCCACCCGCCGTCGTCATTGTATCGAAAAGCAACGAGAACGTCGGACAGACCGAGCAACGAATTCAATGAAACGGTGTTGGATTCCCATGTGCCATCATCTGAACCGACTAATTCTTCAAGTACTTCCCAGCTATCTCCTCCGTCTAAGGAGTATTCAATGAATGCCTGCTCTGTATCGCCCTCAAATGTCCCTCCATCATAGTAGATGTCAAATTGGAGCAATGCGGCTTCCGACGCGCTCAAATCCAATGGTGGCAAAATCAAATAATCTGCACTTTTATTGCAATCGCATGCATCATCATTTGTGGCGATGAAGTTTCCATGCGGGCCAATGCTCCACCAATCACTTTCGAGTATGGTGTTTGTGCCCAATAGCCACCCTCCGTCGTTGGCAAGGGTCTGTTGCGACCACCCACTGGCGAGAGTAGACGACTCGAAGTCCTCTGCAAGCAATATGTTTTGGCCGCGGGAGATCAGCGTGAGAAAAACAAAGGCAACAAGGATGGGCAGACGTTTCATGAAAGGGAGTTGGCAAAGACCCAATCTAAGTTATTCAGGATTGAATCCGTGCCAGAAAGAAAGATTTTGACACTGTTATGACCGATGGACTCCATTCAATCCCGGTGATGGTGACACCGTCCGGAAGGGCCTTTTGTAGGGTTGCGACACCTGCTATTTCACGAGCGTTGAGTTCATAATGAACCCAGAAGGCTGTGCGCGAATCCAAATAGCCAGAGCAGGTTCCTTCCATTCCTGGATGGAAAAAAGCCATTTATTTCAACTTTGAACTTCGTCGCTGCCAGCGCGCTTCTTGCCAAATTTTTCGGGCCTTGGTGTCGAGAAATGTCCAGGCGAGTATGCGAGACGATTTATTGCCTGTGGCCAACGGTAGCTCTTCAATTTTCGTTGCGCCGGCTTGTTGAAGTGCAGCGAGCAAGCTGGGGATGTGATCCGCCTGAGCTACGAGGGATGTAAACCAAAATACCTGCCTGCTCCATTGGATACTTTCCTCGATCATTTTCAGGATGAAGGCAACTTCTCCTCCGGGATAGATTAATTCGGCCTCGATGCCCGCAAAGTTGAGGGTGAGGTTGCCCTGCGGCTTGCGCTTTTCGACGTGACGAAGTTTGCGGCGGGCAGCGGCCTGAGCCGCTTCGAGAGAGTCGTGAAAAGGCGGATTGCATAAGGTGAAATCTATGAATTCGCCGGCTTGTATGATGTTCTTAAAAATGGATGTGGAGTGCGATTGCAGGCGGCAAGTAATGTGGCGTGCTGCATGGGGGTTCGCTGCCAAAATCCGCTGAGCGGAGGAGATGGACGCGGGTGCGACATCTGTGCCGATGAAGGACCAACCATATTCGACTGTGCCGATCAAAGGATACACTAAACTCGCGCCTGTGCCGATATCCAGTCCAACGATTTGCGGACCTTTGGGAATGTGCCCCCGATTTTCTTTGGAGATGAGGTCGGCTATCGTATGAAGGGCATCCGCGCGACCGGGGATTGCGGGGCAGAGGTTGCCGTTGGGAAACTCCCAAGAGGAGATCCCATAATGGTGATCCATGAGGGCTTGGTTGAGCCGTTTCACTGCTCCTGGATGGCTAAAGTCTAGTGTCTTACCACCGCCGGGCTTATTGCGAATGTATGCTGCTAATTCGGGTAAGCACTTGGTCAGAGCCTGCAAGTCGTAAGGTGCAAGATTGCGGTTGCGTGGATGCAGGTTTTTGCTCATGGTGGAAGCGAAGGTCAAGACTTGTCTGCTGCGTGACTTAGCGTTCCTTTTGAACGAGGTAGTACATGCAGGTTGTGACAAAATTTCGGAAATAAGGAATTCGGGCAATCAGACCAAATTGCACCCGCGGCTTCAAATTGAACTTGAACTTGTAGATTGGGTTGATGAGGTAGAAGGTACGCGAATTGATGGAGTACTTGTTCTTCCTGAGCAACCGTTCAAAACGCTCAATGGAAATTCCAGTTTCTTTGATTTCCAAAATATCTTCGATTGCCTTTGGCTTTTCTCGAAAAGCGCTTAAAATTCCTCGGTAGAGTGGAACAGGAAGAAGATGAAAGTAAGGGGTCTTGCTTAGCCATTTATGGGCTAGAACCTGCTGATGCCCGCCGAAAGGCATTTGCCACGGAGGAAACCCGAAAAATATGCTTCCTCCGGGCTTGAGAAAATCATGCATTCTTTTCAGAATGGCATCTTGGTCGTGGATGTGCTCAATAACATCTTTGAGAATGATCAGATCGAAAAGGCCATCCAAATCGCTTTCCATGTCGATGTCATAGATGTTTTTATTCATCACAACAGCTCGGCCAGAAGTGATTTCTTCTTTAAGTGTTTGCCTGGCTCGTTTTGCTTTCCCCTCCGATAATTCGATTCCAACTCCTTGACAACCTCGGTCCAAAAATGCTTTGAGCACGCCGCCTTCTCCGCAGCCAATCTCCATAACCCTCAGACCCGGTTCGATGGAGAAGGTTTTTTCAATAAATGGAATGAGGTAATCTGATGCATTGGTTCTTTGATGAGCGACATATACATCGCGATTCTTGTGAAATTCAAAAGCCATCGTGTCAAGTCTTTAAAGCATACGAGGCGCTAATTGGTGGCGCTTATTGAATTCTGGGAGTTCGGTTAGCATGGAGATAGACTGCGTCGAGAAAAAATTGCCCGACGGGCTCAACGAGTGCCTGACCTTCGCCTGATCGTTCTGGGTGGTATTGAACACCAATGTAGCATGGGAAGGCAATGGTGTCTCGCCTTCGTACGGCTTCGATTAATCCGTCTGGAGCGACAGCCCAGCTCATCAACCCAGGTGCCAATGCGTTGATTCCTTGATGGTGATGGGATGTAACCTGAGAGGCTGTTGGGGTTTTGACTCCGAGAAAGGCTGCCGAAATACTCGCTTCGACCATATGGAGGGTATCCTTTCTGTTTTCTGCGGTGCCTCCGCGATGCGCATTCGTTCCGAGTACGTCGGGCAAGTGGGGGTGGAGACTTCCTCCATTGTGCACATTCATGAATTGCATGCCCCGGCAAATACCGAGTAACGGAGTACCCAGGCTGTCCACAGCCCCAAGCAGAATGCTTTCCAGCTCATCGCGCTCTAAATCAATAGAGCCACAAAGTACGGTGTCTCCCGCTTGTCCATATCGGTCGGGGTGAATGTCCGCACCTCCAGTCAGCAAAATTCCATTGGCATGGGATAATGCTGAATCCAGCTCAGCCGTGCTCAATTCCGAAGCATTAATCCAGCGCACAGCGCACGGGACATCGAGTCGCTCAATGAAGTTCTCGTAGGTGCGGCTGGGAAAGAGTCTGCTTGCGACAATGGTCACTTCTGATTGAGCGGCTCGCTCAGATTTCAACTGACATCCGCAAAAAGTGAAACATAAAAGCAGGACGAGCGCTGCTTGTTTTGAAGCGCTCAGAGCCATTTTAACGATTGAATGGTACTGAATGAACATGTTCGCAAAATAGGCAACCGATTCATTGTATTCGTCGTAATTTGAGAGCAATGAAAGATCCATACGCTCACGATGCCTTGGTTTTGGAAGGGGGCAGCTTGCGTTGTGCATTCACAGCGGGTGTTTTGGATGCCTTTGCGGCCATCGATTACAAGCCATTTAAGTCCTATTATGCTGTGTCTGCGGGTTCCATGGCGATGATTTCATTTTTGTCTGGACAGCGCAAGCATTTCATAGAATTGTCAGAACGCCTGGTAGAAGACGGCAAATTCATCAGCTTTCGATCGGCTTTTTCTGATGAAGGACTCATGAACTTGTCTCATTTGGCTCGTGTGGTCAGTGAGTCGGCTCCTATCGATTGGGAAGCAGCAAATGCTTTCATTGAAGGCAAAAACATCAATGTGGTTACAACAGACTTTGATACGGGTGAGGCTCACTACCTGCATCCGCAAAAGGAGAATTGGATTAAACCCGTCTTGGCATCGGCTACCTTGCCGTTTGTGACGAGGGGCAAGGTCAAGGTGCGCGACCGATGGATGTTTGATGGTGGATACGCGGACCCCATTCCGCTGGATAGGGCCATGGAAGAAGGGTGCACACGAATTTTAGTGGTGCGAACGAGACCCTCCGGATTGAAGGTCGAACGAGATACGCTGGACTTCATCGCTTCTTACTTGCATAGGGACAATGAAGAGCTGGCGGAGCTTTTTGAAACGTGGCATATTCGATACAATCAAATCGTAGATAAACTTAGATCAAAGGATCAGGATCTTCACCATTGGGAAGAAATTGCTCCATTGCACGAGTTGCGATCTGACGGTTACCGAATTACGGCCTTGGATTTGCGCGCGGATTACAGGCACGGCCTAGAGGTTGCTCTCGACTGGTTCGCCTCAAAAAAGCAAGAACGATAAAAATTATAAAGTAGATAAAACGTATATTTTAGTCGTTTAAAAGATGTTTTTGTTGTATTTTGGTCTCGAATCGCTGAACTATCACCATGCGCCACGTAGCCAAAAACCTTACGGTGCGTTCGGGACAAATGGGCCTCATTGCCCTTCTTGCCTGCACGCTTGCCACTCAAATTTCGTTTGCTCGTTCGGGAGTTGAAGGCTCAACCCCGGAAGATGCTTCTGCACCTTCTCTGGTTCTCAACGATCAATACAAATTCACGCAGCTTAATTACACCCCCTTTGTAATTGACCAGTTTTCAGGGTTCGATTACACGGGATACAAAGTGTACAAAGTATACCTGCATACGGTGAACTCAACAGATTATATCAAACGAATCTTTGGAAATGAGGATTATCCAGGGGCTATCACAGCGCCAAGCGGAATCTACAACAACAACTTTTGCGTCGGAGCTACGTCAGGAGGTGTTCCCCCACCAGGGTTTTTCTATGGTGGTTACAATGCACATGAAATTGACTCCTGGGTTGGTATTGGTGTTACCGCTTTCCCCAATGAATTCGCGGGAGAGGAGGATGTTGTTTTGGATACGCTGAGTACCAATGATTGGTCGAGTAATTTTATTCTTGAGTCGATGTCGAGCGGTAACTACGGTCCGGTAGACATTTTCTTGGACGATGAAGACACCGAGGGTGGGTGGCATTTGGACAGCCCAGATGCGCTGAATGGATTTGCAGGCGACGATTATAAGGCAATCGTGATGCAGCTTACTACAGATAGCACTTTTACTTGGACGTTGAGTGCAGAAATCTGGATTGAAGGTGACTCGACGAACTCTGTGATTGTTACGCAAACGTTCAATGGAGTTTCCATGGAATTGCCTGAGATTGAGGGTTGCACGGATGTTGTGGCTTGTAACTATTACGATTTAGCCAATACGGACAATGGATCATGCGATTATCCTGAGCAGTACTATGACTGCGACGATGTTTGCTTGAGTGATATCGATGAGGACGGTGTGTGCGATGAATTGGAAATTGACGGGTGCATGTCTGCATTGGCTTGCAATTACAATACTTCTGCGACCGATGACGATGCATCCTGTATTTTTCCAGAAGGATGTGATTCTTGCTCGGGAGAATCTGATGGAACTGGCTCTGTTGTGGACAATGATGATGATGGGGATGGGGTGTGCAATTCTGACGAGGTTGTAGGTTGTCAGGATGATACCGCCTGTGACTACAATGCTTCTGCTACAGATTCTGGCACGTGCACTTACGTGGATGGTGTTTGCGAATCATGCTCTGGCGAGACGGATGGAACAGGAACTGTTGTGGACAATGATGCGGACAATGACACGGTATGTGACCTCGATGAGGTCATTGGTTGTCAAGACGCACTGGCCTGCAATTACATGTCTGCAGCAACCGATGCAGGCTCGTGCGAGTATGCCACAGGATGTGACTACTGTTCAGGCGAGACGGACGGGTCAGGTGAAATCGTAGTCGGCGATACCGACGGTGACACCACATGCGATGTGGATGAAATTGCGGGTTGTCAAGACACTACGGCTTGCAATTATGACGCGAGCGCTACCGATTCAGATGGTTCATGTGATTACTGTTCGTGCGGCCAGTTGACGGGCATGTCGCCTTATAGCTTGACGGTAGAGGAGCATGCAGTAAATGGGATTCCAGGTCATACGACGTACCGGTTGTATGTTAATATGGAAGACCCCAATGATTACTTGAATGGTGTATATGGAGAGTCGCCTGGTGCCGTCTCTGAGCCATTCGTCTTGACGTCGACATCGACTCCTAATTGGTATAACAACGAAGAGGTAAGTGCCGACTTCGGTTGGGAAATCACCCCGTTTATGCTGGCAGCCTTGGAGTCCGCGGCGTATGACAGCTGGTTCACAACTGGACCTGAATTTGGACCTCCAGGAGATTTCTTCACCACATATGGTTCTGCCGGAACAGGCTTCTGGCCGGCATTTAACGCAGGGGAGGATATCAACATCACCTCTGAGTCGGGCTTCAGTATTTACAACGTGCCAAATTGCGATTTGCCTCCGGGAACAGAGGGTTCTTCGTGCGACCCAAATCATCCTGCAGTAGCTGGAGATGACGGGCGCGTGCTCGTTGCTCAAATCACATCCGAAGGCCTGATTTCAGGTGAATTTTCAGTTTCTATACTGCAAAATGGAAACTACGGTTCGGGCATTTACCATACCGAGCACTTTCAATTCAATGGAGTTGGCTCGTTCTCGTCCGATGGTTGGGGAGGCGCCATGTCATCTGAATACCAAGATTGCGGTTGTACGGATGCGACGGCGTTGAACTTTGATGATGAAGCAGTCTACGATGATGGAGAATGCATACCTGTTATCAACGGTTGCATGGATTCGGATGCCTGTAACTTCATGGACACAGCGACTGTGGATGATAGCAGTTGCGTGCTCCCAGTGGGTTGCGAAACGTGCTCGGGCGCCACAGATGGCACCGGAACGATCATCGATAACGATGCGGACAATGATGCAGTTTGCGATGCCGATGAAGTGGAGGGATGCCAAGATGCTGCAGCCTGCAATTACAACGCTCAAGCGACTGATGAGTCCGACTGCGAGTATGCCACTGATCCTTGTAGCGTATGCTCAGGCGAAACGGACGGAACAGGAACGGTATTAGACCTTGATGCTGACGATGACAGCGTGTGTGACCTTGATGAAGTGATTGGTTGTCAAGACAGCGCCGCTTGCGATTACAATGCGGCCGCTACGGATGCTGGCGATTGTCTCCTCTATACCCAAGGGTGTGAAACATGCAGCGGAGAAACAGATGGAACAGGGACCATTGTAGACAATGATGCAGACGATGACACCGTGTGTGACCTCGACGAGGTCATGGGTTGTCAAGATCCTCTTGCCTGCAACTACAATGCCGCGGCTACTGACCCCGGAGTGACGTGTGTGTTCCCAATCGGCTGCGAAACCTGCTCAGGTGAATCTGATGGTACAGGCGAAATTGTTGACAACGATGCCGACAATGACATGGTGTGTGATGCGAACGAGGTAACAGGGTGTCAGGATTCGACTGCCTGCAACTACAATACCCTTGCGACCGATGCGGGCACATGCATCTATGCCGACGATCCATGCGAGACGTGCTCTGGCTCCGCCGACAATGGAACAGGCACTGTAACCGTGAATGATGCCGATGAAGATGGAATTTGCGATGCGGATGAGGTGCCTGGGTGTCAAAATCAAGATGCCTGCAACTACAATGCGCTGGCGACAGATGAAGACGGCTCGTGTGCGTATGCTACTGGCTGCGATGAATGCGCTGGTTCAGTGGATGATGGCACGGGATATGTGAATGATTTGGATGCCGACAATGATGGCGTCTGTGACAACGACGAAATTGCGGGATGCCAGGACAGCACTGCATGCAACTTTAATATAAATGCGACGGATGAAGACGGAAGCTGCACCTATGCCTCTGGCTGTGAGTCCTGCTCAGGAGCCACGGATGGGTCTGGAATGGTCTTGGCCAATGACGATGACGAGGATGGCATCTGCAATGCAGATGAAATTGAGGGCTGCCAAGACCCGCTCGCATGCAATTGGAATTCCAATGCTACGGATCCAGGGGTGGACTGCATCTACTCGTTCGGTTGTGACGCTTGTTCAGGAGAGACGGATGGCAGCGGTTCGGTAGTTGATAACGACGCCGACGACGACGGGGTATGCGACACGGATGAAGTCATGGGTTGCCAAGACTCGGCCGCGTGTAATTTTGATCCCTTAGCCACGGATGCTGGCGAGTGCTTTATTGCGGGTCCCTACTACAATTGCTTAGGCGAATGTGTTAATGATGCCGATGATAATGGTGTCTGTGATGAAATTGATGCCTTGAATTTTAATTCGTACACCGATGGGTATGGTGATGGCTATGACTTTGCATTAACGCAATGCACCGGAGGTCCGGAATATTGCGGTGAGGGTACCGTATGGAGTGATGACTTCCAGATGTGTGTTGAGGATGGTGCTTGTCCAGGTGATCTCAATGGCGACTTAGTTGTTGGAACAGGAGACTTACTCATGTTGCTTATGGATTACGGCTTTGATTGCGATTAATTCGATGATTCTTCAGAGAAAACAGATCTTCAAGTTTTTGGACGAATTAATTTTTTTTTCGTAACTTATATATTCGCCGCAAGGACTAACGGAGTGCCACTCCGAAACAATAGGGCACTTCAATGTTGGACTCCTGCGTCGAATCTCCCCTTTCAAAGGTCTGCCGCTCTGGGTGGACCTTTTTTTTGTGGCTAGTTTTTTAGCCGTGCAAGAAAATACGCTTGTTTAATGGGGTGAATTGGTTTCTCTAGAGCTGAACGAAGCTGCATTTCGGCCCAAGCCCCGCAGTGTGCCCAAATAACTGATTTTAAGAGTGTTGATAATCAATTGGTTGCAAAAAAATGCACAGCAAGATTTTGGCGGGGCAGTTGCTTGGCCTTGCTCAGGGGATGATCTTTTAGGGGGAGATGCACTTATGCTCGGATGCGCCTTGGCTTTCTCTGAGGCTTTCTCCTTGGGCTTCTTCCTCAGGCTTCTCCCCCAGGCTTCCAAGATGAACGAGCACCCAACCCCTCATTCTTCAGAGGTGGATCACTGATTGTAAGATTGAATGCACCTTGAAGCGCCTCCGTTCAAAAAAAAAGCACTCCCTAATGGGAGCACTTTCTTATCATTCCTAGGGGAGGGGGGCTAATTTATTCAGGACAAACAGTTCCATAGTAGAGTAAGAAGTCCATTAAGTCCTGCAATTGAACGAGGCCATCACCATTTAAGTCATAGGGGCAATTATCCATCAAAGCAACGCATGTGCCCGATGCAGGGTCCCAAATCGTTCCTTCACCGCAAATCGCTTCGCATGACCCTTCGAGTTGATCGCAGATGCCGTTGCCGTTTTCGTCTTGTTGGCAGTTGCCATCGCAATCGAATACTGCAGTGGCGTAAAAACAGGACGCATCATCAGCTTCGGTCGCGGCTGCATTGTAGTTGCAAGCATACTCGACCGTGCATCCCATGATTTCTTCTACATCACATACGCCATCTCCATCGGCATCGCTGAGGCAGTTGCCGTCGCAATCGTATCCGTCGGCAGCGTAAGTGCATGACCCGTCGTTGTCGGTGGCACCGGCGTCGTAGTTGCAGGCAGCTTCATCATCGCATCCGCCTACCTCAAACTCGTCGCATACGCCATCTCCGTCCGTATCGCTGAGGCAGTTGCCGTCGCAGTCGTATCCGTCAGCAGCGTAAGTGCATGATCCGTCGTTGTCGGTGGCACCGGCTTCGTAGTTGCACGCAGCTGCATCGTCACATCCGCCCACCTCAAACTCGTCGCAAACACCATCACCATCTGCATCTGCTAAGCAGTTTCCGTCGCAGTCGTATCCGTCGGCAGCATAAGTGCACGAACCGTCGTTTTCGGTGGCACCTGCGTCGTAGTTGCACGCTGATGCATCGTCGCATCCGCCCACCTCAAACTCGTCGCATACGCCATCTCCGT
>Ga0115565_10002658_pt1 | contig 13349 bp, 8 predicted proteins | sample COGITO_mtgs_1105_FD_87199 | JGI IMG/M metagenome (GOLD analysis project Ga0115565, IMG submission 87199) | Pelagic marine microbial communities from North Sea - COGITO_mtgs_110530 | ecosystem: Environmental > Aquatic > Marine > Epipelagic | place: Germany:Helgoland, sampling site Kabeltonne... | reverse complement strand
TTTATATTAAAATCGAGTCTTTTTAAGGCCAAACTGCGAAGTGCAGACATAATTGATTGGCGGATTCGAAAACGCTCTATCGACGCCCGAAAGGCATCGATTAAACTCAACCTACAAATTGAGTTTTGGCTGCTTGGTGAAACACGAATACAGCCGCAATCTTTTATTTCTCAAGCTGTACACTCAAAACCGGAAATTGCCATTATAGGGGCAGGACCTGCAGGGCTATATGCTGCTTTGCGCGCCATTGAAGCAGGGTTGAAACCTATTGTCTTTGAGCGCGGAAAAGATGTGCGTGCCAGACGTCGCGATTTAGCAGCCATCAATAAAGAACAAACGGTTAATCCAGAATCCAACTATTGTTTTGGAGAAGGCGGTGCGGGGACCTACTCCGATGGAAAATTATATACACGCTCCAAAAAACGCGGCAATGTCCTGAAAGCTCTTGAATGGTTTGTGCATTTTGGAGCGTCGGAAGATATTTTAGTGGAAGCCCATCCGCATATTGGAACCAATAAATTACCAGCCATTATTACCGCCATGCGGGAAGCCATTATAGCGGCAGGCGGGGAGGTGCATTTTAACGCCAAACTGACCGATATTCAAATTGAAGACAATGTCATAAAAGCATTAAAAATTAATGACAATTCATGGAAACCTTTTGATAATGTCGTCCTAGCGACGGGACATTCTGCCAGAGATATCTTTTATTTATTACATGAAAAAGGCGTTCTCTTAGAAGCAAAAGCATTTGCATTGGGTGTTCGAGTCGAGCATCCGCAACATCTAATTGATAAAATACAATATCATGGTGATGTCGAAAACCCGTATTTGCCGCCAGCATCCTACAGTCTGGTAGAGCAAATTGACGGCATGGGTGTCTATTCATTTTGTATGTGTCCCGGCGGAATTATTGCGCCTTGCGCCACGGCTCAAGAAGAAGTGGTCACCAATGGTTGGAGTCCAAGCAAGCGAAATAACCCCTATGCAAACTCCGGGATTGTAGTAAGTGTAGAACCTAAAGATTTATCAAACTACTCGGAGAAAGATCCTTTTGTGTGTCTTGATTTTCAGAAAAAAGTCGAGCGCGACTGTTGGGAAGTTGCCGGTAAAACACAGCAAGTACCTGCCCAACGTATGATTGATTTTATTGAAGGAAAAGCGTCTAATGATTTCCCTAAAACCTCTTACCAACCCGGGATCGTTTCAGTAGATCTAAATACAGTTCTGCCTCCAATGATTTCCAAACGTTTGCGGAAAGCATTTTCTGTATATGGAAAAAAAATGAAGGGCTATTACACCAATGAAGCGGTCTTGCATGCCCCAGAAAGTCGAACATCATCACCCATATCTATTCCACGAAATTTAGAAACCTTAGAGCATGTTAATGTCAAAGGGTTGTATCCCTGTGGAGAAGGTGCGGGCTATGCAGGCGGTATTATTTCTGCTGCCATCGATGGAATCAATTGTGTGGATGCGATAAGTGCCAAACTCACCAAATCTTAACATATTCCCTTTTAAAGTCAATCAAAATGACGACTTAAAAACACACATGTGATTTTTTTTTTGTAAATTTAAAATCCTTTCTACACTTAACCAATTTAAAATCAAATAGTAATGATCTCAAAATTAAATGCGTTTTTTTATAATTCAGTCTTGTCTGAAACTGTAAAAAACAAAGTAGAACGGTTGATTCTTATCGTTGCTATTGTTAGTTTTTTCGCACACCTTATTACCATTTTTTTGGTAAAAAATCAGTTTATCATTATTCCTGAAGAACTCAATTTTTTTGATTCTCCAATTGCAGCCATTTACACCCCTTTTTCATTTATTTTAATTTATGAAGTCTATCTCTTAATATTCTATTTACCACGATCCATCACCACCTATATTGGAAAGCAATATGAAATTATTACACTAATCGTTATCCGACGTATCTTCAAAGATTTAGCGAATATAGAACTTAATTCAGATTGGTTTGATATCAAAAATGATCTCTATTTCACCTATGATATTATTACTGCATTAGTACTGTTTTTTATGATTTATTTGTTCTCTTTGGAACGCCAAAAACTACAAGTGTCCAATAGAATAAAAGCATCAGCACCCGCACAAATTGAGCAATTTATAGCGATCAAAAAATTTATAGCCACCATTCTAGTACCCGTTTTTGTAGGGATAGGATTGCTTACTTTTGGAAGCTGGATTTTTCAACACACGCCAGAAAATTTATCTCTTGCACTGAAAGATGTCAACAGTATTTTCTTTGATGAATTTTTCGCAATTTTAATTATTGTCGATGTATTCCTGTTGCTCTTTTCGTTTTTCTATACCGATCAGTTCCACAAAGTTATAAGAAACTCTGGCTTCATCATTTCAACCATTCTTATTCGCCTTTCGTTCTCTGTTGATGGACTCCTAAACAATTGTTTGATTATTGGTTCTATAGGGTTTGGTCTTCTAATCTTATGGATTCATAACCGTTTCGAAAAAAACATTAATCCTGAATAACTAAAAAGGCCAAAACATAATTGTCTTAGCCTTTTATAGAATTGTAAATTTTCCTGTATTTATGTGTTTTTATTTAGGATCCAATATCATATTGATACGTTCTACAGCATCTCGAAGGTGAATTTTATTCATACTATTGGACGTTTTAGAAATACTCGAATTAATCAGATTTTTTAAAATTTTCAATTCAGCTCTTACAATAGCACGAATATCGGATTGACTGGTATTGACGGCAGTCGATTTTACATAGTCACTTCCACGTCTTTTACGTTGATTTTCTGCGGTCATCAAATACGCTAAGCGATCAATATGAGCCCGTTGTAAATTACGTCGATACGTGTCTATTTTGCGTCCCGTGTATAGCTCACTCCATATTCCAGTTCTTAAATCTCTAGTCATCGTTCGTAAGCTATACGCTTCGTAACCATTCATAGTTTCATTTTCAATCATGCGCGCCATTTTCCCTAAACTTAAAATCGTTTTAAGGGTACGTTCTTGTAATGTTCGGATACGTTCTATAGACCCAGAATATTCAATACGTTCAAAAATTGCAGGATCTAACAACCATTGCGGAGTTTTGAATAGTTGCGCATTAATAAATTTCAAAGCATCTTTTTGGTGTGCTTTATCTACATACGTATACACCGCACCAGCTTGATCGGCGGTTTTGTAATGCTCATAAACGCCACCAATATTATTGGCAACATGGCCCATATAGCGGTTAAATTGCGATAACAATTGGCCGTACATATCGTTTAAATCGGAGTAACCTTCGCCCGTTTCAGTTGTCCATGCGATGAGGTTGGGTACAATTCGTTTTAGATTTTTAATGCCATACGTACTTGCGAGTATAGCGTCATCTCCAAGATCTTCAGTTTGAGAGCTAGGGTCAACGACATCCCCAACCTGTTGGTGTCCAAAACGGTACATCGGATCACCCGCATGCTCTAAAATCCAATTGTTAAGCGTTTCTTTTTCGGCTTCTGCTGTAGTGTTCAAAATAGGTTTATACCCCCATGCAATGGCATATTTATCATAGATGCCAATATTTGGCATTAACGCCACACCTTCATCTTCTGGTTGAGCAACATAATTAAAGCGGGCATAATCCATTATTGAGGGCGCTGTACCATATTTTTGAGTAAAAGCAGCGTCTCTTAAATCTTCAACTTTGTATGCACAGCTACTTCCCATATTATGAGGTAACCCTAACGTGTGTCCCACTTCGTGTGCGGATACAAATCGGATTAAACGCCCCATAACTTCGTCCTTAAATTCAGGCATTCTTGCCTCTGGATTGATTGCAGCGGTTTGCACAAAAAACCAACGTCGAAGTAAAGTCATTACATTGTGATACCAATTGATATCACTTTCTAAAATTTCTCCAGTACGCGGATCACTAACGTGCGGTCCATTGGCATTAGGAATTGGTGATGCTAGGTATCTAACTACTGAGTACCGAACGTCTTCAGGACTCCATTCGGGATCTTCTTCTGCTGTTGGAGGATCGGCCGCAATAATAGCATTTTTAAATCCAGCCGCCTCAAAAGCAACTTGCCAATCTTCAATACCTTGTTTGATGTATTTACGCCATTTTTCTGGCGTCGCACGGTCCACATAATATACTATTTGTTTTTTTGGCTCTACGAGTTCACCTGCCTTAAACTTCTCTAAATCTTCGTCTTTTACCTCTAGTCTCCAACGGTCCAAAAAGGTCAATTCTTTACTGCGTTGGTCGCCTAATCCATAATCCACTTGTCCTCTTGCAAACCAGCCAACACGTTCGTCAAAATAGCGTCGTTTCATAAGGTTATCTGGAAGTAATACCATAGAATTATTTATCTCTATGGAAATTGTTCCCGTACTAGAGTTTGAAGGCGCTTCACTAGCGGCATACGTTTTTACGTGCCGTGCTTCAATATTTTTAGGATAGCTTTTTATGTTTTCTATAAACGATTTTTCACTTTCCAAACGCGTTACTTTATAGCGTTTTCTGGAGGACGCGGGTAAGCCCAAAGCTTTTACGTCTTTGTTAAATAAATCAGTGACTTCAATCACCGTAGCTGTAGAGTCGACACTAAATGCTTTGATTGGAAAGGTATATAAAACAGGTTCAAAATTAGAATTGACAACAGCCTCATGAACGGGCAGTGAATCTGCAGCAAAGACTTCATAAGACACCACTCTTAAAACCACTTTTTTACCTTTCTTTTGCCATCTAAGAACCTGCGTATTTTGTTTTCCGCCTCCAAATCCAACCCCTGAGGCTGTCTTTGAAATTCGGGTAACCATCAACATTTCTTTATCAAAAAGCGTGTCTGGAATTTCGTAAAAAAAGCTATTGTCAATGTTATGAACCTTAAAAAGTCCATCGTCTGATTTTGCATCTTTGGTAATGACCTTGTCGTAAGGATTGATATCATCCTTTTTTGGTTTTGGATCAGGTTTTTCAGTAGCTTTTGCAGCGGCGTTTTTTTTCTTAGAAGTCACTTTTACACTAAGACAGGACTCAAAAGAGCTTATAGCAGTAAGTAAAAAAGTTAATGCGATTAATTTTTTCATGAATTTGAGATTTAAAAGATAAAATAAACAGTTAATATATTAATTCTTTAACTAACTAAATAATAGTAAGCGTATAAAATCAATAGATTTTTATGCCAAAAAATCAACAATTAGCACATTTTCAGTCTTATAGACTTTTGCAAGTTCTTTCGACGTTAGTCCTTTAATGCCTTTGTCCCAACCTTTATTGCTCAGCCCAGACTGAGTTTTTAAGGCAGATAACTGAATACCAGAATTTGATTTTAAAACCTCAAAAATCGCTTTTTCATTGTCACTCAAAGCAACCGCTTTTTTCTCCGGCTTCATTTGTGGGAAAAACAACACTTCTTGAATCGATGCATTATTAGTCAAAAACATAATTAGACGGTCCATTCCAATACCCATTCCAGATGTTGGAGGCATACCATATTCCAGCGCTCTTAAAAAATCTTCATCAATAAATTCCGTGGCTTCGTCATCCCCTTTTTGCGCCAGTTTGAGCTGGTGTTCAAAACGTTCACGTTGGTCGATAGGATCATTTAATTCCGAGTATGCATTTGCAATTTCTTTCCCACACACCATCAATTCAAAACGTTCTGTAAGCTCAGGATTTTCTCTATGTTCTTTACACAGCGGACTCATTTCTTTTGGGTAATCTGTGATATAGGTTGGTTGAATGTAATTGCCTTCACATTTTTCTCCAAAAATTTCATCAATCAGTTTGCCTTTACCCATTGTTGCGTCTACTTCAACACCTAAATTTTTAGCGGCTTCGCGAATCTCATCTTCTGTTTTTCCAGTGATATCAAATCCTGTAAACTCTTTTATAGAATCGGCCATAGTAACTCTTGCGTAAGGTGCTTTAAAGTCGATTTCATGTGCGCCAAAAGTTGCTTTTGTGGTGCCATTTACTGCCAAAGCACAATGCTCTAGTAATTGCTCGCAAAACGCCATCATCCAGTTATAGTCTTTGTAAGCCACATAAATTTCCATCGCAGTAAATTCTGGGTTGTGTGTACGATCCATACCTTCATTTCTGAAGTTTTTAGAAAATTCATAAACCCCATCAAATCCTCCAACAATCAAGCGTTTTAAATACAATTCGTTGGCGATACGCATATATAAAGGAATATCTAAACTGTTGTGATGTGTGATAAATGGACGCGCCGCAGCCCCTCCAGGAATAGGTTGCAATACTGGGGTTTCCACTTCAAAATATCCAGCCTCGTTAAAGAAACTACGCATAGCATTGAATAATTTTGTGCGTTTAACAAACACTTCTTTGACGTGTGGGTTAACCACCAAATCGGCATACCGCTGACGGTAACGCATTTCAGGATCGTTAAATTCGTCGTATGTATTGCCCTCTGCATCTGTTTTTGGAAGCGGCAAGGGTTTTAAAGCTTTGCTTAAAAGTTTAAAGTGTTTTACTAAAACTGTTTTCTCGCCCACTTGAGTAGTGAAAAGTTCGCCTTCAATTCCAATAAAATCTCCTAAATCGAGCAATTTTTTAAAGACATCGTTATAAAGGCTTTTGTCCTCATCAGGACAAACTTCATCTCTATTGATATAAATTTGGATACGTCCTTCGCTATCTTGAAGCTCTGCAAAGGCCGCTTTTCCTTGTATTTTTTTTCGCATTAATCGCCCAGCCAAAACGACCTTAGTACCCTCTGAAAATTTAGATTTTACCTTAGCACTGCTGTGGGTTACGGGGAATAAATCAGCGGGATAAGGATTGATTCCTAATTCGCGTAATTTTGATAGTTTTTCACGACGGACAATTTCTTGTTCTGAAAGCTGCGACATAATTCTCTAATAAAAATTTAAAGAGACAAATATAACGACTATTGCTTAGCATTTCAATTAAACAGGTATAAATCATACAATACATTTGTAACGTTCTTTCGGAAGTGTCGTCTAACTGGTATAACTTAAATTAACCTTATTTTTTTATGAGTATTTGGCGCGTATTAGTCTCTATTTTTTTTCCTCCAATAGCCGTTTTTGATAAAGGCTGTGGATCTATTGTTATTGTATTTTTATTAACGATTTGCGGCTGGGTGCCAGGCGTGATTGCTGCACTGGTAATTTTGAACAATCCTAACTCATAAATCTGTATATTTACCGACTATGAATAGACAGCTAAATGTACAAGACTTAGGGCTCAAAGATTACAAGCAAGCTTGGGATTATCAGGAAACTTTGTTTAAAGACACCATTGAGATTAAAATCAAAAACCGCCGTGAATCTGCGGGTCTAGTTACCCCAAACTATTTGTTGTTTGTGAGTCATCCGCATGTGTATACGTTAGGGAAAAGTGGTGATGTTTCCAATTTACTGTTATCTGAAGCTCAATTAGAATCTAAAGGCGCTACTTTTTATAAAATTAATCGTGGTGGTGATATTACCTATCATGGCCCAGGACAAGTTGTAGGATATCCGATTTTAGATCTTGAGAATTTTTTCACCGATATTCATAAATTTTTACGCTTTCTAGAAGATACCATTATTATGACTTTAGAAGAGTACGGTCTCAAAGCTGAACGTAGCCCTGGAGAAACAGGGGTATGGTTGGATGTGGGAACACCATTTGCACGTAAAATTTGTGCGATGGGTGTGCGTGCCAGTCGATGGGTTACCATGCATGGTTTTGCCTTAAATGTGAATGCTGATTTAGGCTATTTTGATAATATAATTCCCTGTGGTATTCGAGGAAAAGCAGTCACTTCATTGAACGTAGAACTCGGACAAGTGAAAGTCGATGAAACGGAAGTTAAAGCGAAGCTCTTAAAGCATTTTCTTGAACTATTTGAAGCCCAACAAGCTTAATATAATTGATACATTATAAGACTATTGGCGTCGCTTTTGGTCACAAACTCAAGAAGAACATCTGCATCTGCATTTGCTAAATCGATGGCGCTTGATCCAAATACAGGGACACTAGCAAGTGGTTTAGCTTGACTGTCAAACAGCCAGATTTTTTGAGCCTGTAAATCAGTAATTGAAATATAGATTTTGTCTCTTAAATAAAACAAAATAGGCGAAGTATAGCTCCCAAAATCTAAATCTAAAGTATTGGATTTTATAGATAATTTATTATCACTTCTAGTGACTAAGGTTTTTGAGGAACAGGTGATATTGTGCTTTAAATCAAGACCTAAAGACTGTCGGCTAACGGCCCCTTTTGTGTTCACTTGAATCAAATCTCCTTTAGAGTTTGTTGTTGTAAACAGCGATTTGTAAAAGTAAATGTCTTCTCCAGAAAAATCTATATCTTCTTTTACCTTTATCCGAATAGCGCCACGTCGATCTAATAATTTAAGTTGATTGCCAGCACTAAATACAATAAAGTCTTTTCCACGAACTCGAATATGTTTCGGATGACTGCTGATAGGTTTTTCGGGCTTATACTTGAACCCTTTAACAGCTTTTCCTTTAGAATCATACATCAAAATATTCTCATTTTGTGAAATCAAAAAACGATAGTTGCGCTGTTTGTCATAGTCAAATACCGCTAAGGGTTGTGTGATAGTGTCTTTAAAATTTAATGGAAATCGATCAACATTTCTGCCATTCCGATCGACAATATACAGTTTATTTGGTGTTGCAAAAGCCAGTTGAAGACGGCCATTTTTGTATAAATCTACTTGTTCAACCTGCCCTAAAATGGGCCCTTTTAATTTCTTTTTCCAAAGAATGACGCCCTTGTTTGAAATTAAATACAAATTATGCTCAATGTCTTGAACGAGAATCTCTTTCTGTTTGGTTATGTGGTTAGTGACAAATACAGGGTTCATCAAAATCGGGTTTGAAAGCGCTAAACTAAATTCTTCGCTAATTTGTGTTTTGGAATGTTTCGATTTTGATTTTTGGAGAATGCTATTCACATGTACAATAAGGTCATCTTTTACCAGTTGTAAAGCGGAAAGTTTAAAAGAATTTAAATCGGTTTCTTTTAGAGATGAGCTGAAAAGTTCGTTTAAAGTAGCCGACAAAGTTGCGGCGTCAAAATACAATTGTAACGAAGCTTCATCACTAAGTGATTCCTGAATATTTTCGTAAGTGTATGAGGTCTGTAATGTGTTTTTATTTAAATAATTTGATATTACCACCTGTAATACTTTCTCAGAATATGAAAACACCAAATAGTCATCAAGAACACTAAATTTTGTTACAGCCATTGGAGAAAGTAAAGGCCCAAAGCAATCATTGAACATGGATGACTCTGTAAACTCAAAAATGGGGACAGATCGAAAGCTACTTAACTCATTTTGAAAACCGCTTAAAGTCTCATAAGTCGCGCTAATATCTATGGATTTTAAGGCAATTCCCGTTCCTTCTGTAGTTTTAAAAGCCCCAATTTCTTTGGTAGTACTAAAGAATGCTTTCGCAAGTGGAGTTACTTTTGACGTATAGCCAACAGAATCAATATTCCGACTGAGTTGCTCAAAATCGGTATAATTAAAAGTTTTAATGCGAGTGCTTTGCTCAGGAATAATTGTTTGTAGACTTTGGGTTTGAGGCTCTAAACTCTCAAAAAGTGTAAACCATTTGGGTTGAGACTCTTGATCTAGAAGCGTACCATTAATGGCAATACTTTCTGGAGTGATATCAAAACTTAAATATACAGATTCAAGATTCAACAACTGAATAGATTTTAGTTCAGGAAATGTAGCGCAGTATACTGAAAAAGTGTTACTGTCCTTATGTAGTTTAGATACATTAGAATATTCAGAACGTGTTTGTGTTTTTAGGTTTTCAAGAATTGCATTTGAAGTTGAGGCCACTAAAATACTATCTATCGTAATGTGCGGAATTAAAAGTGTGTCCTTTGAGTTTAGGTTTCTTTTATGGGTGATAAAAGTAAATGCTTTTGAGGCTCCGTCTTTGTTTATAGACACTAAAAGTGGACTTAAACTTTTGATACTATCAAGAGGTTTTAATGCCTTTTTAAAAGATTCAAAAACACCTGCTTTAGATAGTAAAGCATTGTTGTCTATAGCACTTAGAAATCCTTCTAATGAATTTATAGAAAGAACAACTGATGCGTTTTTAGGGACTAAATCTTCAATGGAACGTGTTGTTTTTTGAGTGTAATCACAGCTAAAAATCATCAAAATAATCCCTAAAAAATAAAACATTTTATACATTGGCAGTCTTCCTTAATTCAACTCTAAACAAAGATAAGATTAATAATTCAAAAGGAAGTTATTCTGGTAAAAGTCTAAACGAAAGTCGATGGTATTTTGTGGTGCCAAATTTACGAATTGCAGCGCGGTGCTCTTTAGTCGGGTAGCCTTTGTTTTGTTTCCAATTATACATCGGAAATTCTTCGTGAATTTTTTCCATATATGCATCTCTGTAGGTTTTTGCCAACAACGAAGCCGCCGCAATATTTTGATATTTCCCATCTCCTTTTATGACAGTTTGATGCGGCACTTTTTTAAAAGGTTTAAATCGATTGCCATCAACACTAATAAAGTCTACTTTTTTTAATTTTGAAATGGAGTGGTGCATTGCCAAAATAGAAGCATTAAGAATGTTGATGTCATCAATTTCTTTTGGAAACACATGTGCAACGCCATAAGAAACTGCTTCCGCTTCAATAATAGGTTTTAGTAAATTTCGTTTTGTGTGTGAAAGTTGTTTGGAATCGTTAAGGACTGAATTTGAAAAATCTAGCGGTAAAATAACCGCAGCTGCTGTCACAGGACCTGCTAAACAGCCACGTCCAGCCTCGTCTGTTCCGCATTCAAACTCTAAATTTGAAACATTTAAATCCAACATAAATTGTCCTTTAAAGTTAAATTGATTGTAAAAATCAGTCTTTCTGCTGTAAAAAAACAAAATAGATTAGATATTTGCTACTTTTGTACGAATAATAATTTGCCATTAGAACCCTATATATGTATAAACTAGTACTAGTTTTTTTCTGCTTACTTCTTGGAAACACTACTTTCTCTCAAGAAAAATTGAAACCGAAGCTGTCAAAAGAGTTCCCTAAAGCCCTTGACTCAAAACTTAGAGGTCTCGATTCTATTTCTGACCGTCCTTCCAAAAAGGTTGTAAAAAATGATAAAGCAAACATTAAAGACTATAAAATTATTACACGTGAGAGTGATACCATTCAGCTCGACACAACACTGTCTATATATAAGGAGTATAAATTCAATTATCTCAGAAAAGATAATTTTGAACTTTTAGCGTTTAGTAATATTGGTCAGACCTACACCACCCTTTCTCAGAACTTTAAATCAAACGCTTTTTTGCCTTCCTTTGGGTCACAGGCGAAACACTTTAATTATATGGAAGTGGATGACATTCATTATTACCATGTGCCCACGCCTCTAACCGAACTCATGTATAAAACCGCTTTTGAACAAGGGCAGGTATTGGATGCGCTTTTCACGGTTAATACCTCTAAACAGTTTAATTTTTCGATTGCTTACAAAGGGTTGCGTTCACTAGGTAAATATGAACATATACTGTCAAGTACTGGAAATTTTAGATTCACTTCTAGTTATAGCACTAAAAACAACCGTTACGTGGCGCGTGCGCATATTGTAATGCAAGATATTTTTAACGAAGAAAATGGGGGGATTTCAGATGCAGATCTCATAAACTTTGAATCTGGTGAAAAAGAGTTTTTAGATCGCGGGATATTTGACCCCCTTTTTCAAAATGCTGAAAGTACTTTAAAGGGCAAACGATTCCATTTAGATCACTCCTATGTGTTAAGGGAACAAGATTCTTTAAATTCAAATAAAATAGTAGTGGGGAATATCGTTTCATTTGAAGATAAATATTATCACTTCACTCAAGATTCTAGTGTTTCCTTTTTTGGAGACACGTTTATGTCCTCTAACATTTCTGATAAAGTAACCCTCGAATCATTTTATGCTGAGCTGAATGTACAGTATTCAAATAGAACCCTAGGAGATTTTAAGATTAATGCTGGATATAATGACTATAATTATGGGTATAACTCCCTAGTAACTCTAAACAATCAAACAATTACCAATCGTCTTTTAAGAACCGTAACCTCATTTGGTGGTCACTACAAGAATTCTATTGGAGCATTTGATGTTAAAGGAGATTTTGGTTTGAACCTAGATGGAGATTTAAAAGGTAATTTTCTAACCGCTGAAGCAGCCTACACGTTTTGTGATGATATCGACATAAATGCCAGTATCAACTCAAATTCAAAAGCCCCCGATTTTAATTTTCAATTATTTCAAAGTGATTATCTGAGCTACAATTGGCAAAACAACTTTAGAAACCAACAAACAAAGCAATTAGCTTTTCGCCTTAAATCGAAAAAATTTGGAACGCTTCAGCTCGACTATAATACATTAGATAACTATTTATACTTTGCAAAGGACATAAACGATGCTGTTAAACCTAATCAATTTGACGAAACAGTAAACTATATAAGAGCAAAATTATCAAATGAAGTTAGTTATCGAAACTTTGCATTGAATAATACCATCCTATATCAAAATGTAATAGCCGGAGATGCGGTGTATAATGTTCCTGAAATTGTCACCCGACACTCCTTATATTACACAAACGAGTTTTTTAAAAAGGCATTATTTCTGCAGACAGGAGTAACGTTTAGCTATTTTTCTAGCTATTACATGAACCGCTACGATCCATTACTAGCAGAATTCTATGTTCAAAACAACACCAAACTGGGCGATTTCCCGCGAATTGACTTTTTTATCAACGCCAAAATCCGCCAAACTCGTATATTTTTAAAGGCAGAACACCTCAATTCGTCCTTCACCGGTTATAAATATTACTCCGCGCCTAACTATCCTTATCGAGATTTTATAGTACGATTCGGAATTGTATGGAATTTCTTTTTATAAAGTCTATTTCTAACCCCTTGTATTTCAGTGGCTAAAAGTTCAAAAAAAAATAAACAAAAAAAAGGTTAAAAGAGTAGTGTATTAAAGTTAAAAAAGGTTGTATGTTTGCAGCCGCTAAAAAACGGTAGTTGATTAGAAAAGTTCTTATAAATATTAAGTGTATTGTTTTAGAAAGAAAAGAAATTTAATTTTTTTTCAAAAAGCATTGCGAGATACAAATAAGGGTTTTATATTTGCAGCCGCTTAGGTCTTAAGGGATTTAAGACTGTAAAGAAAAAGTTCATTAAACATATTGATTGACAGCGTAAATAATTAATTGGAAACGATTAATTAAATACAGAGAATAAACCATTTTGAGTACAACACATTAAATTTCCTTTAGTTGTTAAGAGTACTAGTTTCTTAAGAGAAACTTAAAAATTA
>Ga0115565_10002648_pt1 | contig 13380 bp, 12 predicted proteins | sample COGITO_mtgs_1105_FD_87199 | JGI IMG/M metagenome (GOLD analysis project Ga0115565, IMG submission 87199) | Pelagic marine microbial communities from North Sea - COGITO_mtgs_110530 | ecosystem: Environmental > Aquatic > Marine > Epipelagic | place: Germany:Helgoland, sampling site Kabeltonne... | reverse complement strand
CCACTAACACCGCAATTAACAAAGCATAGGCGGTCAATTCAATTGTTGCAGGGAAGGCGATACTCAGCTCTTGGTACAGGTCTGCTTGGGAAGCAAAGCTATAGCCCCAATTACCTTCTATGAGGTTCTCCAAGTAAAACCAAAATTGGACGAATATAGAGCGGTCTAGTTTGTAGACAGCTTCTAACGCGGCACGTTGTTGCTCTGATTCAGGCACAATACCTGACATGTTGGTTAACATGTCTCCTGGGAACAAGTAGGCGAGTGAAAATGAGAAAACCACCAAAACTGAAATGGTGATGGCCATCAGGTTAATGTACCGAATTAATAAGGTAATCATGGCAGGTTTGCTTCATCAACTGACGTTGGCGAGGTCAAAGACGACGGTACTGGTTGAGGCTGAGGCAACGCCGGCCTTTGACTAGTTCTGACAACATTATCAAAACGGATACCACCAAACGGATTGATGACCATGCCTGATACATCATTTCTGACTGCTTGATACTGATACGCGTGTGCAATGGGTATCAGGGGCATGTGTTCGTAAATTAATTGATTGGCGCGATGATACAGCGCTTTTCTTTGTTCAAAATCATCGGTATTGAGTGCAGCTTCAATCAATGCATCATAGTCAGGATTGCACCACATCGCGCGATTAGTCCCCGATGGGATGGCAGCACACGTGAGTAATGGACGATAGAAATTATCGGGGTCACCATTGTCAGCTGACCAGCCAATTAGCACCGAGTCATGTATGCCCAAGCTAAGGTTTTCCCTAAACCTTGTCCAATCGTAGCTGACAATATTTACCGTGACGCCAACGGCTGCCAGATAACTGCTCATCAATTGCGCCATCTTCATTGCATTTGGATTGTACGCGCGCTGAACTGGCATCGCCCAAATGTTCATTGTAAAGTCATACGGAACACCGGCTTCATCTAATAGTTTTCTTGCAGCAACTGGATTGTATCCCAGTTCTGGCACATTGCCTTGGTATGCCCAAGATGCCGAAGGGACCAAACTTTTGGCTCTGGTCGCTTGACCCAAGTAAACCGCATCCAATAGTGATGTTTTATCTATTGCAAGCGAGAGCGCGCGGCGCACTTTAGGATTATCAAACGGTGGTTTGCTAGTATTAAAGGCCCAAAAGCCGACATTCAAACCAGGTTTTTGCATCAAAGTAAGATCTTCGCGCTGGTTAATTACCTCCAAGTCGCTCTGAGAAGGAAACGCAACTGCATCGCATTCTCCGGTGATTAATTTTGCAAATCGAAGTGAGCTTTTTGGCGTAATATCAAAAATGAGGTGTTTTGCGCCCATCGTGTCCAAAAAATAGTCATCGTGACGCTCAAACCTGATAAATTGATTTTTGCGATAGGCTTTAAATTTATAAGGGCCCGTGCCAATGGGCAGACTATCGATGTTGCTGGGAGATCCATCAGCCATTAAGTTCATGGCGTATTCTGCGGACAATATGACCGCAAAGTCAGTGGCCAAGTTAGCTAAAAATGAACTGTCTGGTTTAAATAACGAAATTTTGACGCGATAACCGTTAACTCGCTCGACGTCTTTTATTGTGTTTTGCAAGCCTAAACTATCGAAATACGGGTAGCTGCCGCCTGATACGTCGTGATAAGGATGTGATGAGTTGCGCCAACGGTCGATACTAAAGACGACATCGTCGGCATTAAAATCGCGTGTCGGGGTAAAATATTCGGTGGTGTGAAAAGGTACTTTTTTACGTAACTGGAATGTATAGGTTAATCCATCAGGACTAACCAGCCAACTGCTGGCCAAACCAGGTTCGATTCGTCCATTGCCAGGATCGAATTCTAACAAACGGTCATAGACCTGATGTGCCGAAGCGTCTGCTGTGGTGCTAGAGGTATCTAGCTGAGGATTAAAGGTTGCTGGATTACTCTCTGAGCAAAAAGTGATGCCATCTTTGCGCTCAGTATTGACCAATTCAGAAGAGCCAGTGCATGCACTAAGGGCTGATACCAGTAGCAAGATAATCGCGGGAGATGTTTGAGTATTGGCTTTTTTTGACGGCAACACAACGTAGCCTAGTGATATAAGCTTTGTAATTAGAGCGAAATTGGCAACGACAAGGTTGCGCATATTGGTCATCATTCGTCAGTGTTATCGAGTAAGTTATATTTTTTTAGATACCCTCTTAGTTGATGATACGTCAATGAGAGTCGCTCTGCAGTTTTTTTCTGGTTAAATTGTGAATCTTCTAAGGCTCGTTTTAACAAATCAATCTCGAAGTCTTGCGACACTTGTTTTAGATTAATCGGAAAGGAGGGGGTAGCGCTGGCTGCGCTCTGAGCAACAGGTGTTGAATGAGGATCAGCAGATGGTGCCAAACGATCGCTAGCGTTGTCAGTTTCAATGCTTGCGTCATCGTTGGTCGTTATATTGGTCGCCGTATTTGCACTACTGCCGTTGTTTTGAAAACCATGCGCCACTTGAGACAGCGATGCTTTCGTGCGATTTTGTGGTCGAAACGCTGATTCAAAAGGGTCCAATACGATATCATGCACCGGTAGATGCGGGTTGTTGCGATAAACGGCTCGCTCGACAACATTTTTCAGCTCCCTGATATTGCCTGGCCAATCGTATTCGAGCAATGTACGTTTTGCGCGCGCCGTAAACCCACTAAACAACTCCATCTCAAGTTCTCTAGCCATGTTAATAGCAAATGTTTCTGCCAGTAACATAATGTCTTCTGGGCGATGGCGCAAGGGCGGTATGGTGATAACATCGAAGGCTAGGCGGTCTAGCAAGTCAGCTCGAAACTCACCTTGTTCGGCAAGTGTTGGCAAGTCTTCATTAGTCGCGGCAATCAAACGCACATCGACTCTGACTGACTTGGTGCCACCTACGCGCTCAAATTCACCGTATTCAATGACACGCAACAGTTTTTCTTGAATCATGGCAGATGTGTTTGCCAACTCATCCAAAAATAGAGTGCCATTGTCTGCGTATTCAAAACGCCCCTCACGTCTTTTAGAAGCGCCTGTAAAGGCACCTGCTTCATAGCCAAAGAGCTCGCTTTCTAATAGGTTCTCGTTGAGCGCAGCGCAGTTGAGTTTGACGTAATTTTGCTCCCAACGCTGGGACAAAAAATGCAAGCGCGCGGCAATCAGTTCTTTACCGGTTCCACGCTCACCGATTACCAAGACTGGTTTGTTTAAAGGCGCTATCTGAGAGACTTGCTCTAATACTTCTAAAAAGCTATTCGCTTGTCCGAGCAAGTTGTCTTGTTGCTTAAATCGACTCATATGGATCTCATTTTGTGAAATGCCTACTATTGTGCATCGTTTTAGTCAAAATCACTAAATTGTAGTGTACTTCAAAATAAGGTAAATAACTTAATTTATCGAAACAATATTATAAGTATTCAAAATCAATAGCTTACGTGGCTTGTCAGTGTTGGCAAGCATATTGAATAGAGTAAGGTAAGTCGGAATAATGTGATGAGCACGTTTTCCTTAATAGCGTTAATTTAAAATATCGTTAACATCAAGCGCTTTTCGAAGCTTACGCTTAAATAGCAGAGGTAATTATCATGGGTATATTTTCACGTTTCACAGACATCGTAAATTCGAATATCAACTCTTTGTTGGATAAAGCAGAAGATCCAGAAAAAATGGTGCGTCTTATTATTCAAGAAATGGAAGACACCTTAGTTGAAGTGCGCAGCGCATCAGCTAAAACGATTGCTAACAAGAAAGATGTGGCACATCAAATAAGAAAATACGAGTCTGAAACAGCAGAGTGGGAAGGTAAGGCAGAGTTAGCCTTGAGTAAAGGCAGAGAAGACTTAGCAAGAGCGGCTCTGCAAGAAAAGAGTAAAGCAAAAGAGGCGGGTAAGGGCTTAGCTCACGAATTGTCATTAATTGATGCGGAGTTGAGTAAGCTTCAAAACGAAACCGGTCAGCTACAAGAAAAATTAGCAGACGCCAAGAGCCGCCAAAAAACAATTATTATGCGTCAAAAGACAGTAAGTTCGAGACTTGAAGTAAAAAAGCGCTTGGACAGTACTACCGTCGATGCAGCGATGGGTCGCTTTGAGCAGTTTGAGCGCAAAATTGATGACTTAGAGTCACAGGTTGAAGCGTATGATATAGGCAAAAAGTCATTGAAAGACGAGTTTGCTGAGCTAGAAGCTGACGGTAAAATAGAAGATGAGTTGGCAGCACTCAAAAAACGAGTACAGACAAAATCAGAGCCAACTAAGCCAACTGACGTTAGCCCGTCAGCGAGTAAAACTAAAAAAGCGTAGAGCGCGACGTTTTTAGGGTGGTATTATGCTTTACAAAGGTCAGTACCACGCTAGTTCACTTCAATAAAATATACTAGGAGCACTAAAATGGATGAATTGTTGGTTATATTTACTGGCGTGCCATTGATTTTATTCGTTTTGTTTGTAGCCCCGATTTGGTTGGTACTGCACTACAGAAGCAAAAAACAAGTCAGCCAAGGATTGTCAGAAGAAGAGTTTTTGACGCTACAAACATTGGCCGAGAAGGCAGAGGTTATGTCGGACAGAATTCAAACATTGGAAAAAATATTGGACGCAGAGGCGCCGAAGTGGAGGGAACGAGCATGACGACTAAACGTACACTTTATCGAGACCACAAAAACGGCAAAATAGCGGGTGTGTGTGCTGGAGTCGCCGACTATTTTGGGCTAGAAACATGGCTGGTCAGAATTTTAACAGTCACCGCCTTTTTCTTGCTAGCGGGCCCATTTGTAATCGTTACCTATATTGCGGCATGGTTTATTTTGGAAAAAAAACCGAACGATGGCAGCAGTGAGTTTACGTCCAAAAATACATATATTCCAAGCGGTAAAACGAGTGCTAGTGGTGGATATGTGGGTAAAGGCTGGACCAATACCGCGCACGCTGACGGCAAAAAAATTGAAGTGAAGTCGCGAGTTTGGCAAGCAGGAGAGCCACCAAGACAGGCATTTTTCGATATTCAGCAACGTTTCAAAAATTCCGAACTTAGGCTGCGAAAGCTAGAAACTTATGTAACGTCAAAGGAGTTCACCCTGAATCGCGAGATCAACAGACTCTAGCGACTAGCGAGTCACCGCATCCCCGTCATTGCCGCTTCCGCCATTGCTGCGCAGGCAGCAATCTACATAAGTAAGTCAACGTAGCAATTACGTTCAAAAAAGCCGCTTGTAGCGGCTTTTTGTATCTGTGTTTACGGTCCAGAAATACCAACAAGTGTAAATAAATGATTACATTACTGGTGTGCAATCCTAGTAACGATCATGGGGCAAAGACTCGTTATTAGTCAAAAAGTGAGTACCATCTATGGCATAAATTTGTGCAACAGCAGCGGTGTTATGTCTAAAAAAACTAATTATGTATCTCGTAGTCCTGATTCAGATGGGTATATCAATTGGAGCGAAGACGAAAACAATATTTGGCGTCAACTTTATGCACGTCAAATCGAATTATTGAAAAACCGTGCGTGTGACCAATACATGCAGGGAATCAAATTACTAAAGCTACCGACTGATCATATCCCGCAGTTAAAAGATATCGATGAAGTATTAATGAAAGAAACGGGTTGGAAGACAGCGCCGGTGCCAGCGCTTATTAACTTTACCGATTTTTTTACATTACTCGCGAACAAACAGTTTCCTGTCGCAACGTTTATACGCAGTGAGGAGGAGTTTGATTATTTGCAAGAGCCAGATGTGTTTCACGAAATATTTGGGCATTGCCCATTGTTAACCAACCCAGCATTTGCTCATTTTACGCATGTATATGGCAAGTTGGGGCTAGCAGCCAGCAAAGAAGATCGCAGTTATCTTGCACGCTTATATTGGTTTACGGTTGAGTTTGGACTTGTTAATACAAAAGACGGATTAAGGATATACGGCGGTGGCATACTCTCGTCGCCGGGTGAGACTCATTACGCATTAGAAAGTGAGTCTGTTCAGCGTTCTGCTCTCAATCCTGTTGACGTGCTAAGGACCCCTTATCGGATTGATATAATGCAACCAGTTTACTATGTATTGAGTCAGTTTGATGATTTGTTTAAAATATCTGAGATGGACATAATGGCACTAGTTGAGGAAGCGAAGTCGTTAGGCTTATTTACACCAAAATTCCCTGCAAAAGAGAAACTTGCAAGCTAAGCAACAAGTTTTAATATTAGGATTGCAACGTTCATCAGGAAAAATCGTGCATTAAATTGCACGATTTTTCTGATCTACCCGCTCATAACCTCGCGTATCTATCCTCGCATAAAGCAACTCACCCAAGGGGTGATCCACACGGATAACAATCAACATGCGCTTGGAAATAACATGTCAAGATAGGTTAGGAATAACCCAAGATGTATTGGACATTCTAACCGAGTACGAAATCGACCTTCGCGGTATTGAGATTAATGAGGCGGGTAAAATATTTCTTGATTTTCCCAGTATCAAATTCGAAGATTTTCAGCATTTAATGCCCAAAATTAGAAAGGTTAAGGGTATTGATGACGTCAAAACATGCCCGTTTATGCCCATACAACGAGAGCGTAATCAGCTGCGTGCGCTATTGCGGACCTTACCCGACCCGTGTTTTTCAATTGACACACAGGGAAAGATTATTCTTTACAATGACGCAGTAGAGAGAGGTTTGGAGCTTAGCGCGGAAGAATTGCTTAGCCTTAACATTGACGATGTCATTTCGGGCTTCAGTTTCGGTAAATGGATGGATAGTAAAGAAATTTATGCGCAGACGCATAAAGTAAAGTTCATTGAGCAAGATTATATTGCCGACATTTTGCCAGTAGACGTGCCAGATTCAGACAAATCTGTGTTGGCTGGAGCGGTCGTAATGCTTAAGTCTGAATCCAGACTGGGGCAGCAGATGACAGTGTTTAATAAAGCGGCGACACATAGCTTCGACAGCTTTAATGCAAATAGCACGGCGATGAAAAAGCTGGTCAAAGAGGCGCGAGCCATGTCTGACTTAGATAGCAGTATCTTAATATATGGCGAATCCGGTACGGGCAAGGAAAGAGTTGCCAAAGCATGTCATGAGAGCAGTCGTAGAGCTGAACAAGCCTTTGTTACGATCAATTTTGCCGGACTGCCGGATGATATCGCTGAGACAGAGCTATTTGGAAGTAGCACCCATACAGGTAAATTAGAGCAGGCCCAAGGCGGTACATTAGTCTTGGACGAAGTTTGTGAAATGACCCACTCGTTGCAGGCGAAATTTTTGCGCGTACTTGAGAAGAACGAACATGTTGTAGACGGGCAGATTCAAACGTTCGATGTTCGCTGTATCGTCACTACTAGCAAAGACTTGAGTGAAATGGTTGATCTCAATACGTTTAGAGAGGATCTGTTTTATCGCCTAAATGTGTTGACGTTAGTGGTACCTCCTTTGCGTGAAAGAAAAGCCGACATCATTGCACTGTCAGAGACAATTGTGCGTCAACATGCCAAGCAGCTAGGGGTTCGTGCTCCTAAGTTGAGTAAGTCTTGTGTTGAGTATTTGCAAGGTTATCCTTGGCCAGGAAATATTCGCCAGTTACAAAATGCGCTGTATAGGGCCCTGACCTTGATGGAAGGAGGCGAGATAACCAAAGAGACTATCCAACTGCCCAATTGCAGCGCAACGGTTAGTTACATTGATGAAGATTTTGAAGGAACCTTGGATCAGGAAGTAAAGCGTTTTGAAAAAGACTTATTAAAACGCCTGTATCCCTCTTATCCAAGCACTCGTCAGCTAGCGCGCAAGTTGGGTCTGAGTCATACTGCGATTGCTAATAAACTGCGAGAGTACGGCATTAGTAAAGCAACTGTAAAGTATTAGTTACACGCATGTGTCATACTATAAAAGGGAACAATATATTGTTCCCTTTTAATTTGGTGCGCTGGAAACTATTCTGTCCAAAAGATTAGTGCCGAAGGGCAGTTTACATAACTCAAAAGGATATTCATGAAATTAGCGACATACAAAAACGACACGCGCGACGGTCAGTTAATGGTGGTCAGTCGTGATCTTAGCCAAGCGTGTTCAGTTGAATCTATACCGACGATGCAGTTTGCGTTAGATAATTGGCTGGTAAGTCAAAAAGAGTTGAATATAATTTATAAGCAGTTAAACGATGCTGACGTTTCGCACGCAGTCAAATTTGACGCTGCTAAATGTGAAAGTCCACTGCCAAGGGCTTACCAATGGGCAGATGGTAGCGCCTACGTGAATCATGTAGAGTTGGTCCGCAAGGCGCGCGGCGCTGAAATGCCAGAGACATTTTGGACAGAGCCGCTAATGTATCAAGGCGGTTCAGACGATTTTATCGGACCATGTGATGATGTGATATTGCCGAGTGAAGAATGGGGTATCGATTTTGAAGGTGAAGTTGCGGTCATAACAGACGATGTGCCGATGAATGTTACAAGTGATGAAGCCCTTAGTCACATTCGTCTAATCATGCTGGTTAATGATGTGTCGTTGCGAGGATTGATACCGGGAGAATTAGCAAAGGGCTTTGGTTTTTTTCAATCCAAACCTGCAAGTTCATTTTCACCCGTCGCTGTGACGCCTGACGAACTAGAAGACAAATGGCAGGCCGGTAAAGTACATTTACCCTTGGTTTCGCATTATAACCAAACGCTTTTTGGTAAACCAGATGCCGGCCAAGACATGACCTTTCATTTTGGTGAGTTGATTGCCCATGCAGCCAAATCTAGAAATCTAGGCGCGGGCGCAATTATAGGGTCAGGAACCGTGTCCAACAAGCAAGACACTGATCATGGCAGTTCGATTCAAGAAGGTGGCGTAGGCTACTCTTGTATCGCTGAGGTCAGAATGATAGAGACCATCAGAGACGGTAAGCCAAGCACCGCGTTCATGCGCTTTGGTGATCATATAAAGATAGAAATGCTAGACGATGAAGGCAATAGTGTCTTTGGCGCCATCGACCAACGCATTGTAAAACTGGCTTAAGCTAAAAACAACATTAAACGTACAGGTTGATATAGAGGATATAGTGTGAATTTAAAACTACATGGTTATTGGCGTTCATCAGCTACCTATCGGGTGAGGATTGCCTTGCATCTCAAACAATTAGCCTTTGACTATATCCCTGTGCATTTAGTGTTGGATGGCGGGCAACAAAAAGCGGTAGAGTACACCCGTCTCAACCCATCTCAGTTAGTTCCCACTTTGATTGACGAAGATGAAGATATTATTCTCAATCAGTCGCTCGCTATTATCGAGTATCTAGACGAGAAATACGATAGTGGTGCAAGTCTGATACCCCAGCACACCTTGGACCGCGCCAGGGTAAGAGCTGTCAGTTATGACCTTGCGTGCGAAGTGCAACCAGTCACCAACCTACGTATTATAAATGCGCTGAAAAGTGACTTCAATGCATCTGCAGATGACATTATCGCTTGGCAACAAAAGTGGATGAAAAAGGGATTTGCGGCGCTGGAAAAGCGCTTAGAGACACGCGCTGGTAAGTATTGCTTTGGCTATGATATAAGCATGGCGGATATATGCTTGGTCCCGCAAGTCTACAATGCGAAGAGATTTGAGGTCGATATGCAAGCATTTCCGCTTATCTCTAAAATCTGGCATAACTGTAATGAACTTGACGCATTTCAAAAAGCCCTGCCAGAAAATCAGATAGATGCCGATTAAATGTTTTTAATGGGCAGTTCAGTTGTGTTTTTGACTTGCTTGAGGGCAAACGTAGAACTTAAGTGGTCGACTAAAGGCAAATGCGTCAACTTACTTTTTAATAGCTGCTCATATTCCTCGATACTTTCAACGATGACCTTCAGTAAATAGTCTTTTTCACCACTAGTGGTATGACATTCAACCACTTCATCAATGCCTTGTACCGCGTTTTCAAAATCAGTTAACGAATCGCCGTCATGATTTTTAAGCGTGACGTAGATAAACACTGAAACGCCGAGGTTTAGTTTTTTAGCGTTTAACAAGGTTACCTTTTGGCGAATGACGCCATCAGCTTCCATTCTTTTTACCCGACGCCAGCAGGGAGTATGCGATAGTCCAACGTATTGGCTGAGCTCTGCCATAGACACTGTAGCGTCTTTTTGCATGACGCGTAATATTTCTCTGTCGAATTTATCCAATTTCATTAAGTGACCTTTATCGAGAGCGTTATCATTCCACTTTGCATATTATAGGATATATATCCTGCATAAAGAAAATAAATCTGACAATAATTTAACAAAGCGAATTTAATTGTTATTAATTAGCAAAGCCTGTCTACTCTCTTCTCGGATACTATACGTCAAAATTATAAGAGGTGACGCATGGCAATTTTGGAGCATCCTGATTACGACAATCACGAGTTTGTTAACTTTCACAACGATCCAGTGTCTGGCTTGACGGCGATTATTGCTGTGCACAATACGTTTTTAGGCCCCAGTTTGGGCGGCTGTAGGATGTTTAATTACGTTGACTCTGCCGCTGCATTGACCGATGTATTGCGCCTATCTAAAGGAATGACCTACAAAGCAGCATTGGCATCATTGCCCATGGGGGGAGGTAAGTCAGTCATTATTGGCGATTCTAGGCAGGGCAAAACGCCTGAAATGATGCAAGCAATGGGACGTTTTGTTGAAAAGCTTGGTGGTACCTATATTGTTGCGGAAGATTCTGGTATCGCAGTATCAGATGTGCATGAAATGGCAAAGTATACGCAGCATGCAGGGGGCATTAATGCAAAATTCAAACTCGACGGCAGCCCATCAGATGGTAATCCAGCACCTTCAACAGCCTATGGCATTTTTGTCGGTATCAAAGCCGCCGTTCAGCACAAGTTTGGCAGCGATTTAAAGGGCAAGTCCATTGCGATTAAAGGCGTTGGGCATGTAGGTCTGCGTCTAGCTGAATATTTGCACAAAGCCGGCGCCACCTTATTTGTAAGTGATATTCACGTTGATAATTTACTGATTGCACAAGCAAAATTTAATGCGACCATTGTAGATGTTGCAGCAATAGATACACTCCCTGTTGATGTCTTTGCTCCTTGTGCGCTAGGCAACGCTATTAATTGGCAAAATATAGAGCACATTGACGCGGGCGTAATTGCGGGTGCTGCTAACAATCAGCTAGAAACGCCAGCACTAGCTGAACGTCTGCAACAGCGTGGTATCTTATATGCGCCCGATTATGTCATCAATGCGGGGGGTATCATTGATATCTATCATCAGTCAATAGATAGCAACCCCGTTGCTATGAAGTTACATTTAGAAACGATAGGAGATACCTTGACAAGCATCTTTGAACAATCTGAAGAAAAAGGAAAGTCGACTGCCGCGGTGGCAGACGAAATGGCTGAATTGCGTTTTAAACCAGCATAACCACTATCGGCTTTTGATGCATAATCGTTGTTCTGATGATTAGCAACCTTATTAGTTACTGCAATGCCGACAAATTAGCGAATAAAGCGGTTGCATAAGACTTTCTACTTCGTCATAATTCACGCCCCCAACAACACCTAGTTGGTGGGGTGTTTCAATGGTGAGCCTTGGTTCTCTCGCAATGATAGTTTGGAAACCCGGTCAGGCCTGGAAGGGAGCAGCCGTACCAAAGGACTCATGTGCCGAGATGTGGCTGAGGTTCGCCACCATCTTTTGGGTGTTCATCCAAATATTTAACGGCGTTGGATACCGCTTGTGCGACATTCATTTCCATTTGTTGACGCTCTGATTGGGGCAAATAGAAAGCCATATCGACCTCGTATCTTATATATCTGGGCGGCACTTGATTCAATACTAAACACGTCAAATCCGCTAAAAAATCGCTCGACTTATGTTTATCCAATCCCAATGATACGATCTTTTCTAATACTAGGTGCTCATAATAGTTGTGTATATCGTCATCTAATTTCATATTGGCCTCTATTCTTTTATCTAAATGTTTGATTAGCTTTTTGTTGCTCAAACACTCTATGTTCGCACTACTACTAATAACATATCGGCTGCAATGTGCGCCAACTCAATACGTTTTCAGCACTGTACTAAAAAAACCGTTATTAAAACAAGCCCATCAGCACCGCGCAAACATCCTCGCCACTGCTATGTATGCATCCCAGTCGTTGCTGCGAGGGCTGCAATCTAATAAACCACGGCAGCGCAAGATGACATGGCCGTTAGGAGATGACAGTGAAATGTAAAATCGTCACTCATACTGTAAATAAGCGCGCACGGACGCCAGTTATATTTGTTTTTGTTTATTTAATGTGCGATTAAAGCTCAAATGTCATGAGTATTTTACGCTCTTGTATGAAAAACAAACTAAAAAAGGGGAGTTGTTTTGTCTTTGTTTAGGCTTTTTTGTAACTAATTCATCTTAATTGTGACAAGATTTAACGCATAAAATTAGGTGTTTATCCTAATTTTTATAATAACGCTTAAATAAAACGTATCTATTCGGAACAAATCTACTGGTCTAATGTCTGTAGATAGTTGACCATCCCTAGCTTATACGTATATTATCAGAATTATGAGGATTGTTTCTCATACACAATAAAATCGTATAAACGATTAATTTCACACTAGCAGATAGTGTCTAGGGAGACATAAATGTTTACAAATTCAAGATTGGCTAAATCAGTCCAGCTTGCACTCGCATTCGGTGCAGCGTCGACTTTTGGTATTGCTGGTACTGCAGTTGCTCAAGAAGAAGCAGCTGACGAAAGCGTAGTAGAGAAGATTCAAGTAACGGGTTCTCGTATTCGCAAAGCATCATTTGCATCTAACGCGCCTATTGCAACAATCGGTCAAGAGCAATTCGAATTAACAGCGACTGTTAACACCGAATCTCTTCTAAACACACTACCACAGGTTGTACCTGGTCTAGACCGAACGTCTAACAACCCGGGTAACGGTACAGCAACAGCTGACCTTCGTGGTCTAGGTACTAACAGAACATTGGTACTTATCGATGGTAAGCGTGCTACACCTACCACAGCTGGGGGCGTAGTTGACATCAACTCAATCCCAACTGCACTAATCAAAGACGTTGAAGTATTGACGGGTGGTGCATCGGCAGTATACGGTTCTGACGCAGTAGCGGGTGTAATCAACTTTATCCTTAAAGATGATTTTGAGGGCGTGCAAGTTTCTGCTGGTTATGAATCAACAGAAGAAGGCGATGCTGCTATTTGGAATGCAGATTTCACCATCGGTGGTAACTTTGCAGAAGATAAAGGTAACGTAGTATTTAACTTCTCTTATACTGACCGTGAAGACCTTTTCCAAGGCGATCGTGATTTCTCTAACTCTGCGCTAGGTGATGATGGCAACGGTGGTTTGGAGCCAGCAGGTTCTTCTGGTGTACCACAAGGTGCAATCTTTAACGGT
>Ga0115565_10002640_pt1 | contig 13413 bp, 10 predicted proteins | sample COGITO_mtgs_1105_FD_87199 | JGI IMG/M metagenome (GOLD analysis project Ga0115565, IMG submission 87199) | Pelagic marine microbial communities from North Sea - COGITO_mtgs_110530 | ecosystem: Environmental > Aquatic > Marine > Epipelagic | place: Germany:Helgoland, sampling site Kabeltonne... | reverse complement strand
GTTACCCTCAGCATTGGTAAGGCCAAAGGGTCGCTCCTTCAGCCGATCATCCTGGCCATTCCACAGCGCAAGCCCAAAGCACAGGTTCTGTTCGTCATCGCACCACCCGGCGAGGCCATCCTCATTCCATCGATATGTGCGGTGGTTGGCGTGGTCAAAGGGAAAGTACGTCCACGCGTCGCCATCGGCTGAATAATCCTCACGCACCGTGCCCCACGCCCGCTCGGATAGGTACGTACCCCATCGGCGCCAGGACTGATCCGTGAGCCGTTCATGCTCAACGGTGTTGTGCTCGGGGATCCCCGGCCGTGGTGTCATGGGCTCAGTGTGCTCTGCGCCACCAACCGGTCAAGGAGCAGTTCAGAAAACCAAACTTCAGCTGATTGTGCGATATGGACACCGTCCGGGCGAATCACTTCGCCGTCATGTTCAGTTGCCGAGCAGGGTGGCCCCGATGGACACAGCAGGTCGTCAACGCTCAGTGTTGACACCGCGGTATCTTGCTCCGCAATCGCATCGTAGGTGGCGCGCAGCCAATCAAAACTGTCGATCATGGCCATATTCTGGTTGCATTCAATGGATTCAGGCTCTGTCGCACATCTGCCCACGATGGCGGCTGCTTTATAGACCGGTTGCACGATGATGAGCTCGCTGCCGGTCGAAGTGAGTCGCGCGACCGAATCGGCAATCGATGCTGCCATCGCTTGATCATGCGCATCGGTGTTGTTCGCAAGAGTCTCGCCGGAGTCGGTTCTCACCCCGTATCGCTCGCGGTTGGATGACCACACGATGAGATCTGGATCGAACTTCTCCAACGCCTGCTGTTGGAGTGCGGATACTTCGGTGCATCGTTTCGACCAGGGGAAGGCTGAGCCATCATCATCAACCTGGAAAAGCCCGGTGACGGAGCAGCCGCCGAAAGCCAGTGACACCAGTGTCATGCCCCGCTCTTCGGCCACCCTTTCGACAGCGTCAGCCAACTCTTTGGGGACTGAGTCTCCCACGAGTAAGATCACTGAATCTGTTGCGCTCGAACTAGATTCGGGCAGTGCCACATTGTCATCCTGGGCCGGGGCGGACGCACTCGCCGTGGCCGCGATGAGTGCCATCGCCACCGCGATGACCGCCACGACCAGGCCGCGCCAAAAGTTCACCGCTGACACCGTGAGATGGGCCCAACCACCGCGACGGATGGGCATTTCCAACAGGTAGTAAGAGGCGCTAGCCAAACCGAAGCTAAGGCCTATGCGAACGGCGTCGAGGGTGAGCCCGTTGAACGGCGTTGAGGCTGGGGTGAGCCACACGATAATCGGCCAGTGCCACAGATACAGCCCGTAGGAGATCCCGCCCACCCAGCGCAGACTTGGCTGTCGCAGCAGCATGCCCCCGCTGGGGCGAAACAGAACCAGCATGATGATGGCGCCAATGACCGCCAGCGAAAAGGCGACCGAACCACCACGGTAGTACGGCATTTCGGTGATGCTCAAGGTAAGCATCAAGGCGGTGATGGTGAGTCCGACCCCGACGAGTGCGGTGGTGACCAGGGTGGGTGACAGCGGTTTGCGCACCTTTGCCCGCCGATGGCGCCGCGCCGACCACAGGGCGATGCCCAGCGCTCCGAGTGCGCCGATCAAGATCTCGTGCGCGCGTGCCAGGGTACTCAAATAGGCGGTATTCAGTTCGTCACCGCCGGCCAGCCACCACATGTATCCGGCCGAAGCAGTGGCCGCGAATGCGGTGCTGACAAAAAGCAGGTGCATGCGCGCTCTGCGCACGACCACGACGAGAACAACGAGGGGCCACAGCAGATAGAACTGCTCTTCAATGGCCAGGGACCAGGTGTGTTGCAGGACCGATGGATCTGAAAAGGCATCCGCATAGGAGATGTCTTCTGAAATGAACACCCAGTTGGCAACGGAGAATAAGGTGCCCAACCCCTGGGCGCGAAGTCGCTCGATCTGTTCGGGAATGGCAACCCAGGCGGCCCACGCAGCAACCACCGTGAGCAGGAGCAAAAGCGCGGGCAACAGGCGCCTGAATCGCCGCTGGAAGAAACCCGAGAGCGCGGTCCGCATCGATAGTTCGGCCGGGGACTGGATGAGGATCGTGGTAATCAAGAATCCGGACAGCACAAAGAAAAGATCAACGCCAAGGAATCCACCGGGTAGCCACGACCAACCGAGGTGATAACCAAAAACTGCCAGCACGGCAACTCCCCGAAGTGCGTCAAGCCCGCCCACGCGTTGCTGCGTGGGGCGAGGAGTCGATTGCGTCGCAATCAGCGGGGGAGCAGACATCAACTGAAAGTTTAAGTGCCCGGAAGCAGGGATCAGCGGTCATGACCGGGTGTGTTCGCCGGATACCACTCATGTGAGGTAGGCATGGCAGAGTGTGCGCGTGACTAAAACCCTAGGTTTCATCGGCGTCGGCACTGTTTCTACCGCTGTCGTTCACGCACTGTGCTCGCGGCCGGGTCCATCCCAAGAGATCGTGCTCTCGCCGCGATCAACCGAGCGCAGCCAACACCTTGCCGATCACTATGCCCAGTGCACTCGAGTGGATTCCAATCAGGCGGTGGTTGATGCGTCTGACATCGTCATCTTGTCGGTGCTACCCCAGCAGGCTGAGTCTGTGCTGGCCGAGCTCACATTTCGACCCGAGCAGATTTTCGTGAGTTTCATTGGTGGTGCTCCGCCGAGTGAGTGGGTGAACTCGGTGGGCCCGATCACGCAGATCTGCACCGCCATTCCGCTGCCCGCAATCGAATTGCATCGAGGTCCGATGCTGGTTTGCCCACCGATCCCGGAAGTGATGGACGCTTTCACCGGACTCGGCGATGTTGTGCCCTGGCACGATGAATCGACCCTGCGAGTATTCAGCGTCACTACGGCGATCATGTCCACCTATTACGAGGCGGCCAATACGGTAATTGACTGGTCGATGTCCCAGGGAATCGACGAAACGACCGCCGCCACCTTTGTACGATCCCTGCTCGCCGGTCTTGCTGCGGTCGGCCAGGCCACCGAAGTGAGCCAGCGCGGTCAATTGCCCGAAGAGCATGAAACACCGGGGGGGCTTAACGCCCGGGTACGAAGGGGGATGACGGACGCAGGCGCTTTTGGCGATCTCTCACGCGTTCTGGAGGATGTCTACCTTAACGCTGTGCTCCGCTAACTAGATTGAGCTGACAACCATTGACGAATTCCACCTGTCCAGGCGAAACTGGATACCGTGGGTATGGACATGGGGAGTTCACCAGCACCGAGCAGATCTGTGCGGTGGCGTGACCGCAAGCGCTATCTGTGGCTGATTGCCCTCGTCATGCCGATGTTGCCGTTTGCTGCCATCGGCCTGCACATCTGGACGCAGTGGAGTGTGTGGCTCTGGCTGGGCCCGATCGTCATCTTGGGCCTGGTTCCCGTCATCGACTGGGTCGTTGGACGCGATGGCGCCAGCGCCCCCGATGACCAGATCGCAGCGCTGGAAGCTGATCGCTATTACCTCTGGTTGACGTATGCGTTTTTGCCCATTCAGTACGCAGGCTTTATCGCCGGGATGTTCTACATCGCCCGTGGTGGACTGAGCATGATGGAGGGGGTCGGTCTTGCGGTCACTTTGGGCTTCATCGGAGGCATTGGCATTAACACCGCGCACGAACTTGGCCACAAGCGCGAATCCCATGAGCGATGGTTAAGCAAGATCGCCCTGGCCCAGTGCGGATACGGCCACTTCTATATTGAGCACAACCGCGGACACCACGTGCGGGTAGCGACACCTCAGGATCCGGCCAGCAGCCGCTTGGGTGAAAGCTTTTACGCGTTTTGGCCTCGCACGGTCCTGGGTTCTGCACTCAGCGCCTGGCAGTTAGAGAGCAGCCGGTTGGTTCGGCGCAAAAAGAATCCGTGGCGCCTGTCGAACGACGTCATCAATGCGGTAGCCATGACCGTGGTGCTGTGGGGTGCAATCCTCATTTGGCTTGGGCCAGGGATGATCGGCTACATACTCCTGCAAGCATTTATCGGTATCACCCTGCTAGAGGCGGTCAACTATCTTGAGCACTATGGCCTGCTTCGCCAAAAGGTGATGCATGGTGACCGCGAACGATATGAACGCGTTGAGCCGCGCCACAGTTGGAATTCCAACAACATCGCCACCAATGTGCTGCTCTATCACCTGCAGCGACACAGTGATCATCATGCACATCCCATTCGGCGCTATCAAGCGTTGCAAGATGACGAGCAGGCCCCGGTACTCCCGACCGGTTACGCTGGCATGATCCTGCTCGCCCTTGTTCCACCGATGTGGCGTCGCGTCATGGATCCTCGGGTGCTTGCGCACTACGAAGGAGACACGCGGCTGGCCAACCTCACCCCACGTTGGCGCCGTCGCCTGGAAAATGGCGATGCAGCTCTGCTACTACCGGTGGCTGATGTGGGATCACAAACCATCCCGCCGCAGGCGCAAGGTTCGATCACCGCCTGCCCGGAGTGCGGATTCATCTACGACCCGAAAGTAGGAGCACCGCGCGAAGGATTCGCGCAGGGCACACCGTGGCGGGATGTACCGGATAACTGGACCTGTCCAGACTGTGGCGTACGCGAAAAGTCTGATTTCGTGCCCGTTTCTGTCGCCGGGTAATACCAGTGTGAAAGCGGTGGCATATGAGGAGTTCGGGGGCCCGCTGAACATCGCAACGCTGCCGGATCCGGTGACCCCGATCGGCGGGGTGGTTGTTGAGGTCACGGCCACCGGGCTGTGTCGCAGCGATTGGCACGGATGGCAGGGCCACGATGACGACATCAGGGTTTTCCCTCATGTTCCCGGCCACGAGCTGGCCGGCGTCGTGGTGGCGGTCGATTCAACCGTCACGCGGGTAAGGGTTGGCGATCGGGTGACCACTCCGTTCGTGCTCGGTTGTGGGGTGTGCAGCACGTGCGAAGCCGGTGACCAGCAGGTGTGCCCGCATCAGTGGCAGCCCGGCTTTCACGGCTGGGGCAGTTTCGCCGAGTACGTTGCGCTTCCCTTCGCTGACACAAACCTGGTGCGCCTGCCCCCGGATATCACCGATGAAGTGGCGGCGAGTCTGGGATGTCGCACGGCCACGGCCTATCGCGGCCTGGTGCAGGTGGGTGGCCTGCGTTCGGGTGAGCAGGTGGCGGTGTTTGGCTGTGGTGGAGTCGGGCTTTCAGCGGTCATGATTGCTCGATCTCGCGGAGCCAGAGTGATTGCTGTGGACCTCAACCCGATCGCTCGTCAGCTGGCACGGACGGCGGGTGCAGCGGTCACGCTCGCGCCCGGTGAGACCCTCGTCGCCGAAGTCGTGGCGGCGTCTGAGGGTGGAGTACATCTGAGCCTTGACGCCATCGGTAGTCCAGAAGTGTTGCGCACCGCGGTGTTATCCCTGCGACGGCGAGGTCGCCATGTGCAGGCCGGACTGCTACCGCAGGATGCGGTGATTCCGATGGCGCGGGTTATTGCCTGGGAACTATCAGTGCGGGGAACACACGGCATGGCCGCGCACGACTACGCCGAAATGCTTGCCGATGTGGCCACGCACCGGCTGCGACCAGATTCTTTCGTGAGCCGACACATCACCCTCGACGAAACCCCGCATGCACTAGCCGAACTCAACACCGCAGCGCAGGTGCCCGGCGTCACGATGATTCGTCCGGGCAGAGCAGTCACGATCTAATCCTGCGGCCAATCCTGCATCGTTGCCAAAAACATGTCGCGCACCTTGGCTACCTGTTTGGGCAGGTTGGCTTGAGTCCACTTCTTCGTTGACACCGGGGGCAACACCGCCACCTGCAGGGTGCCGGAATCAAGCAGCAGAACATGTGCGGGCATCAGTTCGCCGGCATTGCGAATAACGACCGGCACCATCGGCACACCGGCCTGCATTGCCAAATGGAAGGCGCCTTTTTTGAAGGCACCCAAACGCGGTGTGGCAGAACGAGTTCCTTCCGGGGCCATCGCCAAGGAGCGGCCATTGCGCAGGGCTTCAAGCGCTGGTGCGAGGGCCTTTTTTGCCTGGTCGGTGTTGGTGCGATCCACGTAGGCAACATCGGCGAGCCAGCCCAGGGGTGCGAAGAACGGATCGGTCTGCAGTTCCTTTTTGGCGACGCCGGTGAAGTCTTGGCGCAAAAGCGAACCAAGAATGAGCACGTCGAGTTGACTTTGATGATTGAAAACGAACACGGCCGGACGTTGCCGCCACAGATTCTCCTGCCCGACCACCTCCATCGTGATGCCGGCGGCGGCGAATGCAAGATCTGAACCTACCGAAGCGGTGAGTTCCAGTGCGGTTCGGCGGCTTCGGTTTAACACGCCCATCCCCACGCCCACGGCCACACCCGTTCCGGCAGCGGCAAGAGCAGCCGCCGTACGGATGACAGATTGCGGCGTCAAGCGCACCGGACGTTGCAGTCGGACTACCGGCCATTGACGTTGGGTGGCAACTTTTTGCAGATCACCGTCAGGGTTCAGCGGTCTCGGGTTCCCCACCGTAGACAGGTAGAGTTCATCTTCGCCGCCGTTGCCATAGGCAAAGGACTTTGCCAGATCTACCCCGTGTGACGCGGCGAAGCTTTCAACAGCGGCGGCCTTATTCGGACCCCAGAGGATGGGTCCATCCACGCGGCCGGTGAGCAGGCCATCGGCTACCTCCACCTGTGTGCATAGAACATGGTCAATGCCGAGGTCCTCGGCGGCTGCAGCTACCTGAAAACTGGTGGCCGATGACGCCATCACGATGGTGTGGTCACGTCGCCGATGGGCGGCCAGCAGGAGTCGTGCCTGGGGGAAAATCATGTGCGCGACCTGGGCTTCAAAGACACGAGCACCCATGGCGAATACATCGTCTTCGCTGGTTCCGGCGAGTGAACCAACGCCAAGTTCCATGAGCCGATCCACATCTTGGCCGCGCGCTTCCACGTTGATGGTCTGAACAGCAGCATCGAGCAGTTGGCGTGCATTCACCTGGCGTCGACGCAGACGCTCGCGAAAGAAGGCTACGGCGGAGTAGCCGTCGATGAGCGTTCCGTCGAAGTCGAAGAAGGCGCCGATGTGCCCACCGGCGGGTGAATCTTCGATCTCGGCAATGAGTGCGTCGATGTCGTTCATCGCCACGGAAGCGGCCTCCTCAGGATTGATTATTGCCGTGTACGTGAGTGCTGATGGATGAATCATCGCCGAGTCGGGCCAGGGCTGCACCTCGCACAAGTGCCACCTGGTGGACCACGCGCCCCAACTCTATGGCAAAGGCGCGTCGCTGACCACTGAGTTCATCGCCACCGACTCCAAGCAGGCCGCGATTGTCGGCAAGTTTGAGTGCACCCTGCATGAGGTCTCGGGAGATGGACTCCGGGGAGTGCAACCGATGCTGCAACCAGTCTTGGTGCGCAATGCCGAGGCACTCAGTGATCAGTGCCTCCTCGTCAATGGGTGCGGCTGGCTCGCGTGCGGCAAGGCGCTGGGCCACCACGTTATAGCCCTCCAGAATCGGGCCGATCACACGGTGGGACAGGTAGAGCGAGGTTTGATCCATCGACTTCAACACGTCGGGAATGGCGAGTTCTTCGTTTTCCCATCCGGGCCGAGCGATGTCGGACTCGTGTCGAATGCGTTCGGCAAAGTCACGCTTGGGCGGGAAGAAGAATTCAAATTTCAACAGATCGCGCAATTCCAGGGCTGAGGTCCAGGTGGCGTCGACGACATCGTCAACGGGACTCGATGAAGCAGTGAGGAGTGCGACTTCAGCGATAGCCCGATAGACGAACCAATGCGCCACCGTATTGCGGTAGAAAGCGGCTTCGTGTTGGCGGTAACGCGCTACGGAGTACACCACGTCGAGCCCACCGGAGTAGGCCTCAACGATGCCCTCGCGCTGCAGCGTCCGCAGTGCCCGCCGTAGTCCATCGGGGCGAGCAAGGTCAATATCGGAGGTCAAGGGGAGTCCGCGTTGACGCACATAATGCAACAGGGGTTCAAGTACCTCGAGTAGTTCGGCCAGTGACAGCGCGCGACCTTCGTTGTCCAGCAGTGCAAAGGTGACCAGGGCTGCCGGGGTGATCGGAGTGGCATCGTTAATGCGATGGGCAATTTCAAATGCCACCCGCGGCACCACGGTGGTTGCGGTGAAACTGCCGGCTCGTTCGTGGGCGTCTTCGAGTGCGCTACTGAGCCGAAGCGGTTCACCGAATCGCACGTGGGCTTGCCCGCGACGTTTCGATTGGGCGCGAGCGAAACTGACCAGCCAGCGCAAACTCTCCGGCGCCTTTGCCCCGCCGCCATCCTCGCTTGAAATTGCACCTACCTCTGCCTGCTGGTCGTACACGATGGACACGGGCACGAGGTAAACGTCACTGGACGTGCGCGCGCTATCGGTGACAGATTCAGCATTTTCTTGGTAGGCATCAATCAGGTACTTCAGGACACCCATGCGGGGTGGGCGCAATTTGCCGGTGCGGGTGCGGCCGCCCTCGAAATACCACTCCAGATTCGCGCGGTGTTCGATCAAGAAGCCGAGAAACAGGCGCAGCATGGCCGGATACACCGGGTCGTCGCGGGTATTGCGGCGAATGAAGATTAGGCCGGACCGCTTGGCAACCAGGGTGGCCGGCCACATGGCCAAATTGATGCCGCCCAGAATGTAGTTGCTCGGGAGACCACCTTGGTGCAGTACTCGGCGCAGCACCAGGGGGTCCAGGTAGGAGCGGTGATTGGGCAGGAACACCAGGGTGTGCTGGCGGTTCAGCGCCCGCAGTTTGGGCAGATGTTCGGTGGCTGAATCGATCGTGTACGAACGGGAAAGCCACTTGCCAAAGGCATCCCAAACCCGGGTGGGTTGATCCTGCATCGTCGCGATCATCTCGCCCAGCGCAGTCGTGGCGTCTGCATTGATATCGGCGTGGGTGCGCCCGGTTTCCTGGGCGAGTTGGGCCACACGCGTGGTGAAGCGGGCAGAAGAGGTAATGAGATCGACCGTGACGCTCATACACCCCTCCAGCTGTTGACAATTAGTGCGGACCTTCCGGAGGTTCACCCTAGGTGGCCGTCGTGGGCGGCGGAGCAAAATGGCCTGCTCTAACCTGGAGTCAATGTCCTCTCCTCATGAAACTGTGTCAGCCCCGATATTTTCCCCCACCACGAAGCGTCGTACTGGGCGAATTACGCGCCGCCAGGCAGCAGCGTTGGCGGGTGCTTCGCCACATCGGTTGGATCTCCCCGGTGCATATGCGGGTGGGTCGGGCGAACTAGATCTTCATCGCTGGACGAAGGGTGAGCGCGAGGTTGTTCTCGATATCGGGTTTGGATCAGCGCAGCCGGTGCTCGAACTTGCCCGGCTCCACCCAGAGCAGGTGGTGGTGGCGATCGACGTACACACACCCGGAGTAGGTGACCTGCTGGCCAGCATCGATGAGCTAGGCATGGACAACGTGTGCGTCGCACAAGCCGATGTGCGTGAGGTGCTAGCCCTGTTGCCGATGGCATCCATTACCGGGGTGCGCACCTTTTATCCGGACCCGTGGCCTAAGAGCCGACATGTGCGCCGTCGGCTCGTGGCCACTGCATTTGCCAACGAATTGGCTGACAAGGTGCGCGTGGGTGGTTGGTGGCATCTGGCCACGGACTGGCTGCCCTACGCCGATTACATGCGTGCACAGATCGATGCCAGTAGCAGGTGGCAGGGGGGCCCGATTGATCGTCCCGCATGGCGTCCGGTGACTCGCTATGAGCGTAACGCGCAGGTTGCCGAACGAGGGTCTACGGACCTGTGGTTTGTGCGGTCTGGGCCGTGAGCGGTGTTAGGGAGTACGACGGTCCACGTCTGTCCCGCGGCGACGTTATCGATCTTGAGGTCACCGGGGTAGCGCACGGTGGCATCTGCGTTGGCCGGTATGAGGGGCAGGTGGTGTTTGTTCGGCACACACTGCCAGGGGAGCGTGTGCGTGCGCGCATCACCGACGCTCCGGCTCATGCGCGCTTCGTTCGCGCAGATACCGAAGCCGTGATGAGACCTGTGCCGGAACGGGTTTCACCCCCGTGTCCCTATGCCGGAGTTTGCGGCGGCTGCGACTGGCAGCACGTGTCGATGGACGGCCAACGCGCACTCAAGGCTGCGGTTGTGCGCGAACAATTGACGCGGTTGGGTGGAGAGGACCCCCAGCGTTGGATGGATCTGGTGGTTGAACCGATTCCCGGCGACGTCGACGGTCTGGGGTGGCGCACTCGAATGCGTTTTTCTGTTGATGGTCAGGGTCGGGCGGGGCTGCACGGTTTTCGTGCGCACGAGGTGGTGCCCATCGACACGTGCTTGATCGCGGCTCCGGGTATCCGCGACCTTCAGGTGACGCGGCGAGATTGGCCGGGTCACCGCGAGGTGACTGCTGTTGCTCCCGCTGCGAGCACTCCGGTGGCCATACCGGATGCGAAACCAGGCATCGTCAAAGTGCGGGAGATCGCCGATCAGCGTGTGTGGCGGCTGGATGCAACATCGTTTTGGCAGGTTCATCCCGGCGCTCCGGACGCCTTGATTTCCGCGGTGCGTGCGGCAATCCAGCCGCGTGGCGGCGACCACATTTTGGATCTGTATGCGGGTGTGGGTTTATTTGCGGGCGCCCTAGCTGAAGATGTGGGTGAGGCTGGACTCATTGAAGCGGTCGAATCAGATCTCGTGGCTGTGCGGGGGGCTCGACGCAACCTGCACGATTTCCCCCAGGTGCGCATTCATGCCGGTTCGGTAGATCGCTGGCTGGGTCGACAAGAGATTGGACACTGTGATGCGGTGGTGCTAGACCCGCCTCGAACGGGCGCGGGCAAACGCGTGATGGCCAGCATCATGCAGTTGCGGCCCCGAGCAATCGCCTATGTGGCTTGCGACCCTGCCGCCCTCGCGCGTGACATTGCCACGGCGAAGCGCGCGGGCTGGCGGTTGTCGGCAGTTCGGGCATTCGATGCGTTCCCCATGACACATCACGTTGAGTGTGTTGCTCTGTTGGAGCCCAGTGATGTCTAGGCAACCGCGATGGCTTCGATCTCTAGCATGAGCCCCGGAATGGCCAGCGCGGTGACTTCCACGGTGGAATCGGCCGGGTAGGGAGCGGAGAAGTACCGATCGCGGCATTCCAGAATGTGCGGGAAGTGCGAAGCGTCGGTCATGAAGATGGTCACCTTCGCGACTTTGGCCAGACTGCTCCCGGCAGCCTCGAGTACCTTGGCGAGGTTGTCGAACACGCACGCGGCCTGGGCCTCGAAATCACCCTCGCCCACCACTTGACCGTCGGGGCCAACTGCGGCCTGTCCGGAAACGAAGATGAGATCGCCAACTCGAGTGGCCTGGGAGTACAAGAACGGGGAGTCCCAGGTGTACGGACTCGGGATTCCAACGACGTCGGTCATAGGGGGTCCTTTCGGTAGGGGCGGTAACGTGAACCTCATGGCAGCCGATGATGCGCTTAGACGACAGTTGAGATTCTCGTGGGTCCTGCAGATTATCGGAGCCACGCTGTTTGGTGTCGCTTTTTTTATTCGAGCCTTCATCTACGGGCTGGAGCCCACGACGTGGTTGTTCGCTGTCGGTGGCGTCGGTATCGCGGCTATCGCGGTATGGACGCGAAAGCGACTTCAAGAACTCGATTGAGTCACCTGCATTCACCCGTTAGCTGTTGGTGATGAGGCCGATGACGCCGCTAGCCAGAAACCATGCGCCGATAACGAGACACATGCCGCCCACAATCTTGAATTGATGATCGACGGTGAACCGATAGGCACGCTTGAGCGAGGGAACGACGCGGTGACCAAAGACGAGCCGCAAGAGGATCGGCCCCAACACCGGCAGTAGGGCAAGGGAATACAGCAACACGAAGACAAGCCCGCGTCCGACAATGTTGGCTGGCGATGTCGCGATGTCGTGCAATGCCGGAATGAGAACTGCGAATGACGAGACGTCTTTAATGCTGAGTGCGAAGGCCACGACGAAGAAGATCCAGATGCGCGCATCGGTGACGTAGTGCTGAACGCGCACCTCCATACGCTTTTGCAGATCAAGGTGGGGGCGCAGCAGCCAGGCACTACCTAGCAGTAATGCGAGGCCAATTCCGATGCGAAGGGCATACCCGATGGGGGAGTCGCCAAGGCTATTGTCGACGGGCAATTGAGAGAATCCGGCGAGGACCAAGATGCCAATGCCAAGAAAGGCGGTTGCTCCCCCGAGGGCTACCGCGACGGCACGCATGCGCCACGGGTCTTGTGCAACGGTGAGTATCTGCAACGCAGCGAGCATGGGTGTCAATGCAGCGGCAAGCCCAAGTGGAATCGCCTCGAGCGCTAGCCGCAGCAGGTCCACACCGGTTATTCAACCGTGTAGGCCTGCCGACGCGTGTGCTGGTGGGCATTTTGGGGTGGAACTTCCCCCAGATCGATGCGGTTAGGGCATTATTGACAGGTGCGTCTCCCCCAAAAATAAGTAGCGTCGTGTGCGCCCTGCTTATCTGTGCGGTGCCGTCGTCGGTGGGTGCCATTGCCGCCGGCCCAACCGCTGCGGGAGCGGAGTTAGGCGCTGCGGCCGCATCAAGTAGCGCCTATGCGGTTATCGGTTCGCTTGCCGTCGGGGGAAATGCAGGCCTGGTTTACGTTTCCGGCGGCGATACGGCGTCGACCGCTGACGATTCGATCTACGTTGCCTTTGATGACACGCTCGTGACCTACCCACCGCTTGCCACATCCGCCAGCCCATCTACGACCTTGGGATTTGGCGCCGCCGTGACAGCAGTGGCGGTGACGGATGACTCGCTATACGTCGGTGTTGCCGAACTGTACGTCGGTGGTGCGTTGATTTCGTCGCCCCAGATCCAGTCGTTCCCGGTTGGTGCGCAGGATCCCGCTGTGCCCACCGCATTAGCCAACCTGTCTTCGTCTGCCTCGTACATCGCGGTGGGTGGCCAGGGCACGTCGAGTCTCCTCGATGACACCGTCTACCTGGTGGCCTATAGCGGCATTAACGGCATTAGCCAGTTGACGCCCACGTTGGATGACTCGTCGAGCGTCCTGTTCTCCTCGAATAATGTGCAGCCAGGAACCGTGCTCGTGTCGGGCTCAGGTACCACATCGATATCCGACGACACCGTCTATGTTCGAGGGAATGGCTTTGGGAGCGGAGCACTCATCGCGCTGCCGCCAGCTCTTGACGATTCGGTCTGGCGAGATCCGTTGGGTGCCGGCGGTAGCAATCTCACCCTGTGGGATGACTCTTTGATCGCTGGCAGTTACAACGGCATGCGCATCATTAATGCTCTCGATTTGGATGACAGTGTTCAGGCTCCGCTAGCCGGTATGGAAAGCGCGGTTAACTCCTCAAACGTGATCGCAACGATTACCTACGGGGGTGGTTACGTTCCCCGGAAGGTGGGTGTT
>Ga0115565_10002638_pt1 | contig 13419 bp, 1 predicted proteins | sample COGITO_mtgs_1105_FD_87199 | JGI IMG/M metagenome (GOLD analysis project Ga0115565, IMG submission 87199) | Pelagic marine microbial communities from North Sea - COGITO_mtgs_110530 | ecosystem: Environmental > Aquatic > Marine > Epipelagic | place: Germany:Helgoland, sampling site Kabeltonne... | reverse complement strand
TGAAATAGGTCGTGGTACAAGTACTTATGATGGTATTTCTATCGCTTGGGCAATAAGCGAGTATTTACACGAGCATCCTGGACGTCCTAAAACATTATTTGCTACGCATTATCACGAGCTTAATGAGATGAGTGAGACCTTTGAGCGTATTAAGAATTTTAATGTTTCTGTAAAGGAGTTAAAAGATAATGTGCTCTTTTTGCGTAAGCTTATTCCTGGCGGGAGCGCGCATAGTTTTGGTATACACGTAGCAAAAATGGCAGGAATGCCACAGCAGGTTTTACGTCGTGCTACGAAGATGATGGAGAAGCTAGAAAAATCGCATGGGAGTGAAGAGCTTACAGGAAAGTTAAAAGCCGCAGGTGAAGAAGAGATGCAATTGAGCTTTTTTAATTTAGATGACCCTCTTTTAGAGCAAGTTAAAGAGGAGATTTTACATACAGATATAGATACACTTACCCCAGTCGAAGCGCTTATGAAGCTTAATGAGATTAAGCGTATGCTTATTAAAAAAGGGAAAAATGTGAGCTTATAAAAAGCCTAATTTTTTTCTTCTTTTTCCTTTGTAGAGTAAAGAAAAGCATTAAATTTGCAACCGCTATTGAGGTAGCGATGTTCAGACCAAAGTTAAGATTGCGAAAGTAGCTCAGGGGTAGAGCATCACCTTGCCAAGGTGGGGGTCGCGGGTTCAAATCCCGTCTTTCGCTCAACATTTTAATACATACGCTTTCGCGAAAGCGTATACATAATATACCAATGGTTTCCTTGTATTAGGAAAACTGCTCGAGTGGTGGAATTGGTAGACACGTTGGACTTAAAATCCAATGTCCATTAGGACGTACGGGTTCAAGTCCCGTCTCGAGTACAAAATCCCTTATCATTCTGATAGGGGATTTTTAGTTTTAATAGTTTATGTACACTGTATATATTTTAAAGAGTAAGGCGCGTAAGTGGGTCTATGTGGGGATGACTACAGATATTGAAGCACGACTAGCGCGACATCAGAAAGGCGGTGTTACTTCTACAAGGCCTTATATTCCTATAATAACGTTCAGATAAGCGTTTGCTCAGTAACTCTTTTATTCTAGGAGTCTACCTGCGATATACTCATTAGATCCTCGGAAAGATGAAATAATTAGAAGAGTAAGCCGTCTCATATGTTTTTAACTACGTTGCTTGGGTGTGTTGATTTGAAAAATCTTGTAAAACTTCTATACATTCTGCGTAAAAAAGAGCTGATTCAGTAATCAAACAAAGCAGAGCAAAAAACACAAAAGAAGGGTAGTTCTGAGAGGTATTTTCTTTTTCCTTTAGTTTCAAAAAAGGAGATTATGCAAACCACATTATACGCTCAAAAGCAAGACTTCTTAATTCCTTTATATTAACAAAGATTATTCTTACAAACAAGAGGGTTTTGGTGATGTATTCTACAAGTTAATTTGCCGTAATTTTAGGAAAATGAAACCTTTTATTGTAAAAATTTGTTAATCAATACATTATGATTTATTTAGAGATTACGGCAATATGTGTATTTGAGCTTTGTTTTTGCGTATATAAACGATAAAATTTTGATTAATGTTAAAATTTCAATTTTATAAAGACTTGGATATGAGGTGTGTGAATTAACATTATCTTTATCTCAAAGTAAGACCAACCCATTCTTCTTTTAGAAATTAGGCTAATCTAGTACTCTTCACCCCTGATATAGATGAGCTAAATTCCCATACCTGGGAATATTATTTATTACAAAAAAAGGCTATTTAGTAGCATAAAATGTAGCATACTCGATATGATAAAAATTACAATTCCAACCGTTTTGAATAGTTCATCTACCCTCAATTGTATTAAGGGTAAGTTTTTATTGTTTCTACTCTAATTGAGTGCGCCAGTTTTTATGCACGCACAAGATTCCGATGGTGACGGCGTGGCGGATGTTACAGATCTTGATGACGATAATGATGGTATTACAGATGTAAATGAAAAACTCCTATCTCAAGGAGTCATAGAGATGTTTGAAAATCCAGATGTACCGCAGACTACATCACAAAGGGATTCCTTTGCAGATGCTTATACGGGAGGTAACGGAAGTCCTCTTACTAATTTTGCAGGATCGGCTGGTTATATTATTAATTCAGACTTAGAGTTTGGTGGTGGTGCTAACACCGCACCTTTGCTTCCTGCATTTGAAGGTACGGCTTATTCTGGGTTGCATTCAGGAGAAAATTTTGCGCAAGAGGTTATTCAATTAGATATAAGTACGGCTCCTGTTCTTGCAGGACAAGAGGTAGCTATAAGCTTTGCGGCACATAAATTAGAACTACGGGCGGTAGCTGGAGGTTTTTTTAACCAACCGGGTCGTTTTGATATTTTTGGAATCATAACGGGTTCTGGTATTACTGGCGGTTCAGAAACTGCTAATACTGGGACAAATGTAAATACGACCTCCTCTACAACAATAGGTCAAAATACATCTGTAGACTTGCTTGGGTCAACATCAATAATCACTAGTGCTACAGAATGGACAGAATACGTTATAGGCTTTGTGGCAACAAATAGTTATGATAAAATTCTAATAGTACCTACTCAAGAAGGTTCTAATGTAACAGATCCACCTGGTACTAGCGCTAGCGATCTTTCTACATTTTTAGCGATAGACGACATAAACTTTGGTTTGTTAAGCGATCGAGATACAGATGGCGATTTAATTCCAAATCACCTGGATATTGATAGTGACAATGATGATTGTGCAGATTTTATAGAAGGTGCAGGAACTTTTGTAGCAACCGACGGGGAAACCGCGGGTGGAACCTTAATGTCTGGTGGTGGAAGTAATGTGGTTGATAACTTAGGCAATAATGTGGCGACTTCTGGAACTAACATTGGTATCCCATTTGTGGCTGGAGCAGGGCAAGACGCTACGCCTGCTTATCTAGATACTAATGACGAAAGCGCTTGTGCTTTACCAATGGATACAGATGATGATGGCGTTGCAGATGTAGATGACCTAGACGATGACAATGACGGAATATTAGATACAGTTGAAGCTTGTGCTCAAGCAGTTTATCTTACTGCAAGTGGCACTACCGCAACGGGAGAATTGGATGGTAACTCTTTTACACTAACTGCAAGTGGGTTTAATGGAAGTTCGCTCTCAATCTCATCTGGTGTTGATTTTACATCACCTTCTAATTTCTTTGATCCAAACCCAGGTGCTAATGCCCAGGCGATTGTTCTCGATGGAGGATCAACAAATAGTACATTAGTATTTACAAATCCAGTAACAAAATTAAGATTACACATACGGCAACTTGCTAGAGACATAACATTTAGTGAACCTTTTACAATTATTACAACGGGTAACGCCACATTAACACAAAGTGGTAATATATTAGAAGGTTCAAATAATGGCTCTGTAGATGCCAGTGGTACTATAGAATTTACAGTGCCAGTAACAAGTTTAACTTTTTCTGGTGATGGTGTCACTGGTGCAGATGGCTATTTCTTCGCGGTTGCAGGATGTGAACTAGATACAGATCTTGATGGGATTTTTAATAGATTAGACTTAGACAGTGATAACGATAACTGTCCAGATTTTGTAGAAGGCGGAGCCTCTGGTGCTGGTTTTGAAAATGCAGACGGTATCGCTGCTGGCGGTACGTTAATGTCTGGTGCGGGAAGTACGGTAACGACAAATCTTGGTAATACGGTAGGTAACACACCTACAACGCTAGGTGTTCCTACTATTGCGGGTACGGGTCAAGCTTTAGGTGACAGCGCTGATGCTGCGGCTAATAGTCAATGTCCTGTTGCAGAATGCGAGATAACAGTAATCTCAACCGCTGTAACAGGTGTCTGTGATACAGCAACAAACTTATTTACAGCAGATGTAACAATTACCTTTACAGATGCACCAGCGACAGGTACACTAGATTTATTAGGTGACGGTGCCGCTACGGTATCTGTGGTAGGTTTAACGTCTCCGTATACTTTTACAGGAGTACAGATGATCGCAGATGGTGGTCCAATAAGTCTGACTGCAGAGTTTTCTGATGATTTAGGATGTAGCGCTACTAATGCAAATACGGCAACAGCACCAGAACCGTGTCAAGAAGGGCCAGATAATGATAACATTGCAGACTTAGACGATCTTGATGATGATAATGATGGAATATTAGATTATGAAGAAGCGCTAGGATTTGATCCTTTAGATGGGAATCCTGCGTGTGATTTTCCAAAAGCTAATTTTGATGATCGCGTAGGAGAACAGACAATTAGCGATCAAGATGATGATGGAAATAATATACAAAGACCTGATCCAATAGGTGGTGGACAAGAACAAACTGTTGATGAACCAGTCTCTGCTGCAAATCCTACTGGATTAGTTGGTGATGAATATCGTTTTTTCAACGTAGTAAGCTTAGATGGGCAGGTACTGGATGCTGTAGTTGAAATTCTTGCAGCTTCAGATAATATTATTGGTGATATCTCGCCATCAAAGCCGTACAATTTCTTAATTGACCTTGATTCTACAGGAGATGCTTTGGCATTTCAGCCAGAATATGTGGTGCCTGCAGGAGAGCGATCTACTATGGAATTTAGAATTACTTTTCGCCTAACACAAACAGATGTTGAGGTGCCGATTGATCGAGTTGCAGGTATCTTTTACGATATAGATGGAGCAAATGCAAATGAAAGCGTTACCCTGCAAAATCCAGATTTATACGCTGTAGAGGATGCTACCTTATTGAATGTTACTCGTGACGCAAATAATACCGTAACATTTACAGGGCCATTAACAACTTTTACAGATGTCTCTTTAGATACTAACATAGCAGCTTATTTTAGTTATTATGATCAAACAGATTTTGTTTTTTCTACCACAGCTTTTAACAATACAGCGGCCTCAAATTTCAATTTCTTATCACTAGACCTCGATCCTTGCGCAATTTCCTCCTTTACTGATCCTCAGTTTACAGTAATTAGAGCATTAGATTCTGATGGTGATGGCACAACAGATGATTTAGATACTGATAGTGATGATGATGGTTGTGACGATGCAGTAGAAGCCGCAGGTCCATTTGTAGAAACTCAGGTTTCCGGAGGACAGCTTAATGGTGGTGTAGATGCAGATGGAGTTCCATTACTAGCTGCAGGTGGTCAAGATACTTCTGACGCAGTAGTGCAAGCAGGTCCAGATATAGATAATGATGGTATTGCGGATGCTTGTGATCCAGTAGATGATCGTATTGATTTTGACTTTGATGAAGTGTTAAACTTTGATGATCTTGATGATGACAACGATGGGATATTAGATAGTGATGAAGGAGGGCCTTTTTGCACAGACTCTAGTACGATGTCTATTAATACAGAAGGGTTTCCAATACAGCAGAATTTGGGAGGTTCAGGCCCTGGTAATTCCGCCTCTGTTGGACCTTTGACCTTGGCAGATGGAGCATATACCTTCTCTGCAGAGTTCTTTAATAGTAATTCTACTAATGGAACGCCACGATGGAACAGTGGGGTTCAGATACGAGATGATGGTGGCGTAGGAGTTAATGATTATATCTACGTACAGCCTAGAGATGTGAAGTCTAGAGAGACTGGAGACTATGTAAAATATACATTTGACTTTCCTGTTGCAGTAGAGCAGTTTAGTTATGTACACGCAGGGCTAAATAACTCAGATTACTCGGAAGTTTTTGCTTTTGATGATAATGGAGATCCTATTGTAATAACTCCAGCAAACTTTAGTGATTTTAACCCAGCAATTGGGCCTAACGGAATGGTTGTAGAAGACAATAAGGTAATAGGTAATGCTTATACTGGAGGAGTGAGTGTTGTTGACAACTTATATAGAGGAACAATACAAGGTCCTGTTTCAAGAGTAGAGATTTTCCTTGGAAAAGCGGCTAATCAGAGTAGTGTTGCAACATCAGCCTTTACTCAAATTGTAGCTTGTCTGCCAGCATCTGGTTTAGATACAGACGGTGATGGAATGCAAGATTATGTAGATCTTGATAGTGATAATGACGGTTGTAGTGATGCTAATGAAGCTTACGGAGATAATACGACAGATGCTGGCGATGGTGGTCAGTTTGGAACAGGTGATCCATTACTATTATCTACGGGAGGCGTAAATGCAGATGGAACAGTAGCAGATGCTGCTGCGACCTATCCTGGAAATGATCCAGACGTATTAATTGCGACACAAATTGAAGCAGTAAGCCCGCCTGAACAGGCTCTTGTACCAGAAGGAACTGGTGCGATGTTTGAAGTGGGTGGTTTACTAGCCACAAGCACAACTACTTTTGTAGCTGGAACACCAGACTATAGTGCGGGTACAGATGTGACAGCAGCTGGATTTACGTATCAGTGGTTTGTAAATGATGGAAGTGGTGATGTAATCTTAACAGGAGAAACAAATGCTGTCTTGAATATAGCAAACGTACAACAATCACAAAGTGGTGATGTCTATACGGTACAAGTATCTCATCCTGACAGAGTATGTTTTGAAGAGTTCGGAGCCACCTTATTAGTGAGCGATCCTATTGATACAGATGGCGATGGTGTATTTGATAGTGAAGATCTTGATGATGATAATGACGGTATCTTAGATGAGGATGAATGTGGTGCTGTAAACGTGGTGCCTAATGGTGAGTTTGATACTGGAAATGAAAACCAAACGCCTCCAGGTTGGACGGTAGGATCCAGTCCTAACACAGGCTTACTCCAATTACGCAACAATGTAGGATTTACAAATGCAGATAATCCATCTGGGACGTTACCTTTTAATGTGACGTACAGATCTGAAGATTTAATTAGTCTAGTCAGTAATCAATCTTATGTATTTAATTATGAAACTGCTTACTCAAGTTCTCAGCCGTGTAGTTTAAATTATCAATTCATTTTATATTCTGTTGATGAAGCAAATAGTCAATTAATTGGACCTAAAATGACAACCGGAGGCGGCGGTGCAGATGGTATTCAAGCACCTCAGTCTGCATCTACTGGTTTAACTTTTGCAGCAGATAAGCTCGATGTAGATGGGAATTTTATTTTAGGATTACCTACGGGAGATTATTATATAGGTTTTGTAATAGAGGGAGGAGCTGGCTGTACTGGACCGCGTAGAGATATTTTAGTAGATAATATTACAATATTCACGTGTACTACTGATACTGATAATGATGGAATATTTGATTTCTTAGATACAGACAGTGACAACGATGGCTGTCCAGATGCAGTAGAAGCTGGAGCCATTAATAGCGGAGATGAAATTGCAAATGGTAGTATTACGGATGACCCTGCTGAGGTAGATGGTGATGGTATTCCTACCGTTGTTGGGCCCGCAGGACAGCCTACCAATGCAGATGTCACGACCTCTGGCCCAGATACAGATGGCGATGGTATTTCAGATGCTTGTGATGACACTGATGATCGCACAGATACAGATGGAGATGGCGTAGTAGATGTAGAGGATGATGATGATGATAATGATGGTATTTTAGACTCGGCAGAATGTACTGGTGGAGGCAATTTTAGTGTTGCAGTATGGAATCAAAATAATTTAACTGAGGGTAATGTTGTATTTACGGGCGGCGGTGACCCGACGCTTTCTAATCCTCAAAACTTTACTGTAGGTAGTGGTATTACGGTACAACAATCTTCAAACTATTATCAGGGAACTACAGAACAGACGGATGGTTCGAATTCAACATTTATTACAATCTCAGGATTAAATTCTGTGACAGTTGCAGATGCTCAATCAAATAATGATTTTATAGAATTTACTATTGATGCTAATGAATTTTCATCGATAGGTAACGTAGGATTCAATATATATAACGTTATTAATACTTTTAGTGGAGGAGTAGATGTTCCCATTAATGATTTAGTAGGTATGCAGGCAGCCTGGTTTTTGGCTGCAGATGGTACTAATTTTGACCCTTTACCATTCTTTGCATTTACAACTACTAATTCAGGTGATGACGATGTCGGCGGTGGTGTTCCAGATTCAGGATCGACAAACGATGCGAATAATTCTATTCAAAACGCATTTATCCCGGCAGGTACTTTTAAAGTACGAATTTACTTTTTTGACGCACCTTTTGAAAATGGACATATAGATGATATTCAATTGGTGACATCAGGGCTTTCAGCTTGTGATGTTGATAATGATGGAATTGCAAATAGCTTAGACACAGACAGTGATGGTGACGGTTGTCCAGATGCAACAGAAGCAAATGATGCAGCCTCTGTAGATGGAAATGGAATGCTTACTGGACCTGTAGATCCCGCGACTGGTATACCAGTTTCAGCCGGTGCGGGTCAAGCTACAGATGTTTCTGTAACCACCTACGATGTAGATTACGACGGAGACGGTCTGGCAGGAGCCTGTGATGATGACGATGATGGAGATGGGGTACCTAATGATTTAGACCAATGTGAAGGTTTTGACGATACCGTAGACTTTGATGGTGATGGCATACCAGATTCTTGTGATGATGATGATGATAACGATGGTATCCTAGATAGTGTGGAAGGTTGTACGTGGTCTGTTGTAGATTTTTCTAACGGCACCACGACTAATGGAGCAATAGTAACTACCACTGGATTTGCTGGAGCAACAACATTCAATAAAGGAACGGAATGGTTTGATAATGACGCACACATATTTGGTACAGGTGGTCCATTACCGGCAAATGAATTTAGATATAACAATGTTCAAAGCGATCCAGCCGTAATTGAGGATAATATTACATTTACTTTTACAGGAGAGCCTGTACGCGAAATATACTTGCACATTAATAGTTTTGATCAATTAGTTGGGGTCTTTAATCCAGCGTTGAACCCTGGGGTTGGTTTTGCATTAATTTCTGGAAATGATACGGATGTTATTTTCAACGGTACAGAATTCGAAGCTGGTGACAATCAAACGACACCTTTAGAGTTAGCTACAGATAGATCATTAGCAGATGAGCAATTTGATGGCCCAAATGGTAGATCAGCAGATTTTACACTGCACTTCTTTTCAAACGATGGTACTAGGATTGATGCCCTTGAATTTGCCATAAGAGAAATTGCAAACCCAAATACTGATCTCGAGGTTGGAAATTATGCGATGGAAGTACTTACAGGACAGGACTTTGATATGGACGGTCTTCCTAACTGTATGGACTTAGATGCAGACAATGACGGTATTTACGACGTTATAGAAGCTGGTGGTCCAGATGCAGACTTCGATGGTATAAATGATAATCCAGTAGACCCTGCAAACGGTGTTCCTGGAACTACAGGCCTCACCCCAACAGATAGTGGAGCCACAACAGGTACGCCAGATTTCCTAGATTTAGATGCAGATGAAGATGGATGTAACGATGTTATAGAAGCTGGATTTACAGACGGCGATGGCGATGGATTCTTAGGAACCGCGCCAGTAACGATAGACAGTACAGATGGAACAGTTACAGGAGGAAGTGTGGCAGATGGTTACACAGCTCCAGACGATACAAGTCCAGCAAACGGAACACCAGACTTTCAAGAAGTTACAGACCCAGTAGTTAATAATAATACAGCGCTACCCGCAGATGTGCTGACCATTGTAGGAAATACAGAAAACTTTATTAGTGACTTTACGGGTACAGGATTGATTTATGAATGGCAAGAAAGTACAAACGGTGGTATAAGCTTTAGTCCTATAGTAGACGGAGGAGTGTATAGTGGGGCAACTACAGTAACACTTACGTTAACAAATATTCCATTTAGCTTTAATCAGAATCTCTATAGAGTTTCTGTGAGCGGTGGTACTGCTTGTGATATGGATCTTATATCTCGTGAGGCTTTACTAACCGTACAAAGTTACTTTGTTCAGATTGTTCCTTTTGCAGATGGATTAGAGACAAATCCTGATACAGATCCTACTACACCTATACAGTATGAAGTGTATTTAAGTACTGATGCTGCTGGCACGATGCCTGTAAATAACACAACGGGTGCAGACCTGACATTTAATCTTACGTATCCAGCTGGAAGTACAACAGTATCAGCAGATTATGGTACGCTGCCTCCGACGGTGGTCATTCCTAACGGACAAGGAAATAGCAATGCTGGAAATGAAGTGATTTTTGATGTTGCTGTAAATAATGACACTTTCGTGGAAGGAACTGAAACTTTAATTGTAGAGGTAACAAATCCTCCAGTTGAAGCGATGATAGGAGATATAAACGTCGCCACAGGAAATATTATTGATGCAGATGTTACCGGAACCACTCTAAATATAGAAGTAGTTCAAGACGGAACTGAAGATGGAGACGATTTAATCTATCGTGTGTTCTTAACAGATAGTGCAGGAGTAGAAGTAAGTAATGAGACTGGCACTGCCATCACAGCAGATATTAACTTTATCGCTGCTGGCGATACTGCCGTTGTTGCAGATCTTACAACCGCTTTTCCAACCACAGTAACTATAGCCGATGGTGCTGGAGAACTTGTCATTAGACTTGCCGTAAATGATGATTTACTAATCGAAGCAGATGATGCTGCAACAGCAACAGTAAGTGATGAAACACTAACGGCCACAATTAGTAATATCGCTGGCGGTAGTGGTAACGAGACGATTAGTACAACAGCAGATATTGCTCAGGGAAGTATTATCGATAATGATACTGCTGTTTTAGTAGTACTGACAGCTTCTCAAAACGGTTCTGAGAACACGCAGATCGATGGTGATGAGACGGCTTTAGAATATACATTAACACTGACTAATGCAGCTGGCGATGTACTTACTAATGACACCGGTGCGCCGATATCAACCACAGTGTTGAGTACAACTGCAAGTACAGCAACACCAGCAGATTTTGATGTTCCTGGAGATATTCCTGACACTACAACAGGTATTGTGTATAGCATTCCAGACGGAGCCAGTATAACTACCTTAATCTATGATGTAGCAGAAGATGCTAATGTAGAATCTGTAGAAACATTAGTATTAACCCAAAGTCCTACAGGATTTACAGGAGCAGCTAACCTTACAATATCTCAAGGTGGTGCAGACCCTGTAACTGGACTTATCTCTGATAATGATGATACCGATGCACACGTTCAGATTACTTTAAATCAGAATGGATCAGAAGGAGCATTAATTACCCCTGGAGATGAAGATCCAGTCATTTTTGATATTACGTTATTTAACGAAGACAGTAGTTCAGGTACAGCTGTTGTTGCGTCAAATGCAACAGGAGCAGACATTGACGTTACAATCTCTTTCTCTGTAGCAACCGCTGCAAATGATGATTTTGATATGGATGACACGACGATGTCTATTGTCGTAACTATTCCACAAAATGCGACAACTACACAATTAACGTTAGAAGTATTTGACGATCTAAATATTGAGAACCTAGAAACGATAGATGCTACGATAACAAATATCGTTTACAATGGCACGCCTACAGATCCAGCGGCTCTTGTACCAGATATTGATACGGTTAATAATACCGCTCAAGGTAATATCGTAGATAATGATAATGCCGTTGTATTTAATGTAACAGTCACCCCAGCAAATGGTGGTGAGGGAGTAACGTTAGATCCAGATGCAACGGGCGATGAAATAGACTTGACCTACACCGTCACATTACAGAACGCAAATGGTCAGACCTTAGTAAATACAACGATGATGGATATCGTTGCAGATATTACATTTGATGCCGCTAGTACTGCTGTACAAGCAGATTTTGCAACACCATTCCCAACAGAAATTACATTCCCAAACAATGCAAGTAATGGAACTGTACTCTTAGAAGTGGCCGAGGACAGTCTAATCGAAGGCGATGAGACCTTAATCTTCGTGGCAAGTAACAATCCAGCAAATGCAGCAAACCTCATGGTAACAGGAGGTAATGCAACAGGAACGGTGGTAGATAATGACGAAGCGACAGTAGTCATTGCAGCGACCATTCCAGTAGGAAATGAAACAGGACCTGTAGACGGAGAGTTTACGGTATCGCTAGTAGATGGAAACGGAGATCCTATCACGAGTACCACACCGACCACAGTAACTTTTACAGTAGGCGGTACCGCGGCAAACGGAGGTGTAAATTCTGATATTACAGAAATCACAGTCTTCGAAGTTGTAATTCCTGCAGGAAGTTCTTCGGTAGTCCTACCAATAGAGGTATTAGACGATGCTGAAGTAGAAGGTACAGTAAATGAGACTGTAGTTGTTATGCTTACAGCAGTAACGGCAGGAGACCCAGATATATCGATAGGAGCGACAGATACAGCAACGGTATCTATCATAGATAACGACACCGCGCCAGAAGTAATGATCGCAATGCCTAATGATACTACTCCAGAAGACACCGATCTTACATTTACAGGCGCTGGTGGTAATGGTCTTACCATAACAGATATTGATGGTCAAGATCAGACGGTTACCATTACAGTAACTAACGGTACACTAGATCTTACTGATGTGGCAGGTGTAACGATAAATGGCGATGGAACAACTTCTATTACCCTTTCGGGAAATCTCATGCAGATTAACACAACGCTAGAAGGCGCTATATTTACCCCAGACCCTGAGTTTAATGGTACGGCTACAATTGTAATAAATACAGAAGATGCCGGTGGAAACGTGGATACAGCAACAGATGGAACCAATAATAATACGGTAACCATAGCCGTAATAAGTACACCAGATGCGGTAGATGACAGCGTAACAACAGCAGAAGATGACCCTGTCACCTTAAACGTATTAACTAATGACGATTTAGGTACTCAAGGTACGACGGTAACTAGTGTAACAGATCCTATTAACGGTTCAGTAATCTTTAATGATGGCGGTACACCTGCAGATCCAACGGATGATGAAGTGATTTATACGCCAGACCCAGATTTTAATGGTACAGATACCTTCGAGTATACAATTACAGATGCAAATGGTGCGACAAGTACTGCCACAGTAACAGTAACGGTAACTCCAGTAGATGATATTGTTGACGATTTGATCACCTCCCCTGAAGATTCACCTGTTGATATACCAGTGTTAGGAAATGATACATATGAAGGAGGCGACCTAGAGATTACAGATGTTACTGATCCAGATAACGGAACAGTAATAATCACAGATCCTAATAATACTCCAGGAGACCCAACAGATGATGTAATTACCTACACACCAGATCCAGACTTTAACGGTACAGATACCTTTGAGTACACGGTGACGGTAACAAATCCTGATGGAACAACGACTACAGAAACTGCAACAGTAACTGTAAGTGTAACACCAACACCAGATGTAGTAGATGATCCAGCAAGTACACCAGAGGATACTCCGGTAGATATTGATGTGACAGATAATGATCTGTTTGATCCTGCAACACCAGTAGAGATTACAGATGTGACTGATCCACCAAATGG
>Ga0115565_10002624_pt1 | contig 13469 bp, 10 predicted proteins | sample COGITO_mtgs_1105_FD_87199 | JGI IMG/M metagenome (GOLD analysis project Ga0115565, IMG submission 87199) | Pelagic marine microbial communities from North Sea - COGITO_mtgs_110530 | ecosystem: Environmental > Aquatic > Marine > Epipelagic | place: Germany:Helgoland, sampling site Kabeltonne... | reverse complement strand
TGGAAAACATCACCTTCGACCAACTCCCAAATGCAGTTGGTCAACTATTCGACAAGCTAGAAGCTATTGAAGGGCTTCTAATAGCACAAAACCCAACCGCACAGGAACACGAAGCCGACCAAATACTCTCGGTAGATCAATGTGCTGAATTCCTCAATCTGTCCAAGGCTACAATCTACACGCTTACAAGCAAAGGCGAACTTCCTTTTATGAAGCGTTCGAAGAGATGCTATTTCAGTAAAGGCGACTTGGTGCAATACCTAAAAGAAGGTCGAAAAAAGACCAATTCGGAATTGGAGGCCAAAGCACAAAACCACATTTCTAAGGGTCGAATGAAATGAAAAGACAAATCCAAAATTTGACTTCGCGCCAGAAGTCAATCTATACATTAGCACAAAACGAGTCAGAATATAGACACAAAAAACCTGTCTTACTTAAAGGAACTGGCTCCGACTTGAACCAAACCAGATCAATTAAAGGGAAGGCTAAGCGAAAACTCATTTCGCAAACAATTGCACTCCAATTAATTGATATTGCTAAAGAGCTGAATAACACCGAAAATGAAAAAGCTTTTTGGAATGTTTATCACTGTCAAAGTACTGTATTTACAAAGAACAGAAGGCTTCATGGTAATTATTGCAAAAGTCATATCTGCCCTCTTTGCTCAGCAAATAGAAAGGCAATAATGATCAATCAATACAAGCCAATAATTTCCTCTTGGACTGCACCTTACTTTCTCACGTTAACTAGCCGATCTGTAAAAGCAAAATACCTGAAACGAAACTTAGACGGCACTATTCGAGCACTCAGCAAAATACTGGCAAGCCAAAGACAAAAAGCTAAACGCGGAAAAGGAAATGTATTTATTGGTATTAGATCAATTGAATGCAATTTCAACCCCATTAAGCAAACCTACAACCCTCATATTCACTTGCTATTACCTGATAAAGAAACAGCTGAAAATCTTAAGTCAGAATGGCTAAAAATTTGGACAAGCAAACACACTGTTGACTATGCTCAATACCTAAGACCAGTAACAGATACAGAGGAAGACCTTATTGAAGTTATTAAATATGGTAGTAAAATTTTTGTAGACCCCACCATGAGTAAATCAAAAAAGAAAAAAATACCACCTATAATCTACATTAAGGCTCTCTACAACATCTTCGATGCGATGAAATCAAAGAGACTCATACAAAATTTTGGATTCAATCTTCCTAAACTTGACGAAGCAAAAGAAGCCCCTACTCTTTGCTATGATGCAAAAGAATGGTGCTATAGCATAAAAGAAAAGACCTGGATAAGCACCGATTCAGGAAAGCCATTATTTGAACCAGAAATCGACCCTATGGTGGAATTTTTACTGAGCAACAATATCAATAAAACCAGTTATTGAAGGCAATTATTGAAATCAAAAAAAAGGAAGTACCACATAATGATACTTCCTTCTCTAATCTTGAATAAGATATGACTTATTTACTATATTCCATTTTTCAACTCCCATGTTACCGTATATTTATCTGTACTGTGGTCCCAAACAACTTTTACATCCCAAGTTTGGGTCATGTCCTTATATTCTGTTTTTAACAAACCTGTATATACATTATCAGACTCCTGGACAAGATCATATTCTTTAATTTCAATGTTTGAACTACTTATGTCTAAGGTCTAAGGTCTCTGAAATTGATGTTAAGACAAACTCTTTAGTTTCAGTTTCAATTTCTTCTGTTGTGTAACCTCCACAACCAAAAACAACTAATGATAGTGCAAGTATAATTGTGTAATTAAGTAATCTTTTCATAATATTTTATTTAAGACAATATTGAACAAAAATCGTAGAAAAAAAAGAGACAGGTAAATCCGATAATCCATAAGGTTGTAACAGTCTGCAATATCAAACTGCGTTTGTTCGAGTTGCTTTTCGGGTTTAGGAGTATATTTCCGAAACGACCAACTATTTGAACAGCTTTACAAAAAGCACTTTAAAAAGACCTATGCAGGAAAGCCAACCAAAAAATATTTGAAACTTACCCAACAAATACAAAGAGCCGAAAGCATAACAGCCTACGAAATTGAACGGTCTTTGATAAGCTGAGTAGCAAGAGATGCAAGCCTTAGCCTACAAGGAAAAGAAAAGTTTTGAGCGAAACAAGGTTATGAGACACACCATCATATCACTCCTATTATTAGGAGCATCACTGAATGTTTCTGATGTGGACATTAACATATCCATAGTTATGTTTGAGCCATTAAGAAAAGTGTTAAAGACGGATTCAAATGACGTGTATGACTAATTAAAGGGTTTGATTTACATTGAAAACGCCTAAGGCTTTAGATGAGGAAGACACGTGAGAGGATTTACAATCTGAACTCCTTTCGGTCGGTTCGCGCGGAAGTAGGGATTTCACTTTGAACGTAAATACATTACAATTCGATAGAAGATATTTGATCATTGATTAGGAATTATGAAAAATAATCAAACAAACTTGATGATAACTTTTATACTCATCAAATGTGATTTTATAATAGACTTCCTATTTTGTTCGATTGAATTTCGATTCACCAATGAATAGAATAAAAGAGGTATTAGAAGAAAAAGGCATCAAGCAAATTTGGCTAGCTGAGCAATTGGGGAAAAGCTACAATATGGTAAACTCATATGCTCAAAACAGAAGGCAGCCAAGTATTGAATGCCTATATGAAATTGCTGAAATATTAAAGATCAGCGTAAAGGACTTATTAGTTGAACATGAATAAGAAATTAACATTTATCGACTTATTCGCAGGGTGTGGTGGGCTAAGCGAGGGGTTTTTAGAGTCTGGCAATTACGAAGGCTTAGCGCATGTTGAGTGGGAGTTTCCAATGGTATACACTCTGCGAAACAGGTTAAATGAAAAATGGGATCACACAAAGGAAGAAGCTGAAAAATCTGTAGTGCATTTTGACATTCAAAAAACTGAAGAATTGATTAATGGAAATTGGAGCGAAGAAACACAACGCCAATATGCCAAGACGAATCATGACGCGGTCATTAAGAATGGGTTAAGAGGAGTCGTAGGAAATAAAACTGTCGATCTTATTATTGGAGGGCCACCGTGTCAAGCATATTCTATTGCGGGTAGAGCCCAAGATAAAAACTCCATGAAGGATGATTACAGAAACTTTCTTTTCGAAAGTTTTGTAAAGGTTGTGAATGAGTTTAAACCCAAATTGTTTGTATTCGAGAATGTGCCGGGCATGCTTAGTGCAGAGCCGGGAGGCATAAAAGTTACTGAACGAGTTTACAAAGCATTTTCAGAAATTGGATATGAAATAAGTCTACCTGAAAATTTAAAAAATAACGTTTATTCCGCAAACGATTTTGAAGTACCTCAAAAAAGAAGAAGACTCATTATTGTGGGAACGAACAAAACTAGAGGACTAAATCTTAAAGAAGTTTATTCGTCAATAGACAATCAAAAGAATAATAAAAAAACAGTTGTAAAAGATGTATTGGAAGGGCTTCCAAAGTTTATTCCATTAAGAAAAAGCATAAAAGAGAATGGCAAGAATGTATCGCACCGTGCAGAAGAGGGTAAGGATGTATTAACAATGCATGAACCAAGGTTTCATAATGATAGAGATGTTAGCATTTTCAGCAAATGGGTCAATAACGATATGAATCAAAAAACTCTTCAGGAGAAAATTGACTTCTATAATGCATTGATGAATAAAAATTCTAAACATGCCAAATACCGAAACTTAGAATGGGATAAACCCGCACCAACTGTAGTAGCGCATCTTTACAAAGATGGACTGATGTTTATTCATCCAGATGAAAGCCAGGCGCGGTCAATTACAGTTAGAGAAGCCGCGCTTCTTCAGTCCTTTCCAAAAGATTTTAAATTTTTAGGTAGTAAAGGCTTTTGTTATAAAATGATAGGAAATGCTGTGCCTCCTTTAATGGCCAAAGGAATTGCTAACGGCATTGTTGAATACTTAAAAGGTAAAGAATGAAAATATTAGTGGCCTGTGAAGAGAGCCAAGCAATAACAACTGAGTTAAGAAAATTAGGTCATGATGCGTATAGCTGTGATCTTTTGCCTTGTAGTGGAGGACATCCAGAATGGCATTTTAATTGTGACGTTTTTAAAGTTATTAATGAAAATGGCGGAAAACTTCAAAATGGGGGTTTTGTTGAAGGAAAAAATAAGTGGGAGATGATGATAGCGCATCCACCCTGCACTTTTCTTGCGGTGAGTGGTGCTAGATGGTATTACCATCCCGAAGATAAAGACTTGCCAACGAATAAAAGAAGACCACATCCAAGGTTTCCAAATCGGGCACAAGACAAGGAAGAGGCAGTGGAGTTTTTCATAAGACTATGTGAAGCCCCTATTGAAAAGATTGCCGTAGAAAATCCAGTAGGTATTATTAGCACCCGTTATAGAAAGCCTGATCAAACAGTACATCCATGGATGTTTGGAGACGAAGCGTCAAAAGCAACCTGTCTCTGGTTGAAAGGGCTGCCGAAGTTAGAGTCAACTAAAGTTGTGGAAAAAGGAGAGAGAGTTTTCTTGAGTAGCGGAAAAAGCCTCCCTAAATGGTACTCTGATGCTTTAACAAAAGCCAAAAACTCAGCTGAGCGAAGAACTTTAAGAAGTAAAACATTTCAGGGAATGGCAATGGCAATGGCCGAACAGTGGACGAGAGTTTGAAACTCATTCAGGTTTGATTTTTACGCTGAAATGACAAAACAGGCTTGTTAACTTTTGTCTTAGATTATTCTCTTGTTCAGCTATATTCGATTGCAAGTCATTTCCATTTCCATCGTCAATTTCTTTTATGATAACGGGCAACCTATGATATTGAATACTTATATCCTCAATTAAGTTCGTATCATCAGATTCTATTATGTATTCAGATTGAAGCTCTTCTTTATCGTCAGCCTTATCAGGGTATAATAAATGTAATTTGGAAACACCGAATTTAACGGCATAAGCAAGCATCTGATAAATGTCAATGACAGATGCACCGCTTTTCAACCTATCTGATTCATTTACTTCTATTCTCGAGTACACCTTTTTATATTTTGTGTCGGCAATTACATCTCCCGAATGAGGATTATGCAGGTAAATATCAGGTTTGAGCAAAAAGCGCCTCGTTGTTTTTGCATTTACCAGTTCTTTTGCCAAATGAACAGACCTCCCACTTCCTTGGCCTGATATTTCTCCAAAACCAAATTCACCTTCAAACGAATCCTTGATAAAATTAAAGATGAAGTCCTCATAGAGAACTTCCATGGGAACCATAAATGAAAATATCTCCAGATCATCCTCTGAATTTTTGTGCGCCATTCCCGAAAGAAACATTTTACAGTAGTCGAGAATGGTTCTCATAATTGGTTTTAAGGGAGAAATAACTATCATGTCGCATTCAGCAGCAGTTGCGTGGGCATTTGAAACTTCGTCAAGAATCCATGTGATTTCACCCAATATGTTCTTAACTTCTTCCAGTTCTGTTTTCTGAATCAGGAAACGGGAAGTGAATTTTACAACTCTGTTGTAATCATTGTCTATTTCAAGACTGTCGTAAACACAGGGAATGAGGTGGGGGTAAGAGGTTGCATGGTTTACGCTGTATCGGGCAAAGTCAATTCTCCCTCTAACAGTCTGAAGTGTTTCCTCCTGTTCAACGTATGCCTGGTGTTTGTTAAAAATAAGATCGTCACGTGTTATCGAGGCGAACATGAAAATAAGAATGTCAAGAAAATCAAATTCTGTGGAGCCCAAAGAACTAAAAGTTCTGGGAAATTTTATTTTTGAGCTCCAGGAGAGCCACCAAAGCATGTTCGAGTTAAACAATTTGAAAGCCGCGTCATGATCTGACTTTTTTTCAAGGACTTTTGGGATGACGATTAGAGAGTAGCCTTTAAAACGAATTTCACCTACGTATTTTCCCGCTTTAATCCCGTTATCATAAAACGTAAAAAACTGCTGTTCTTTCGATTCATCATCGGCCTCGTAAAACCGGCTTAAGCCAAAATTTTTTCGCTCATTCCATATTTGCTGAAGAATGTCTTTTAATTGAGCATGCGAATCTGGATCATCCGTAATGAACGGAAGAGCTGAATATTTTTTTTTCTCATACTCGAAAAAGAAAACTCTCTTCATTATTTCTAATCTGCTGAATCGATTTCCGTTTCAGTTGTCTCCAAAGCCGAAGAACCTGATTCGGGGACAGCGTATAAAACAATGTTGTCGTTTTGTCTTTCAAGCCTCAGCAATCCCCTGTCGGCAAACCAGGCTTTATCGAATAGAATCCCTGTGCTTAACAATGTGTTTTTTCCATGGTCTTTTTGCGGTTTTTCAAGCAGATTTTTCACAGCTTTCAGATCATACATAAAATACTCTGACAGCAAGGGCAGAATCTGCTCTTCAATGATCTGTTCAAGGCTGCCGGCTGACATAAAATATGAATGACCGATTTCAAAGTCGACTGATTTTTTTGCACGTACAATAGCGTTCAGTGCTTCCATCAGATAAACTCGTTTATTTATTTCATCTTCTCCGACTCCCTTGTTTTCGAGCACCGTTCTTAACATTCCCGCATCAGGATAAAGTGCTTCAAAGCGGAAACGCCTGCGGAGTGCAATGTCAACAAGTGCAATCGACTTGTCCGCAGTGTTCATCGTTCCAATAATGTACAGGTTCTCAGGGACCGTGAACTGTTCGCCAGAAGGCAGCGTAGAAAACAGTTTGCCTCCTCTTTTGTCTTCTTCTATCAGGGCTATCAGCTCTCCGAATACCCTTGAAATATTTGCTCTGTTTATTTCATCTAGTATGATGACATGGTTAACAGAAGTAGGTTCTTTCTTGTCCGAAGTATCACCAATATTGAACTTGGAAGTTTTTAAACTTTGTGCATTTTGATTTAAGAAATCTAATAATGAATCAAAATAGCCTTTGTTTCCTGATAAGATAATATCATTAGTTCCTCGCTCATAAATTTTTCTTAGTGTTTCTTTACTAAGATTATATGTTGGCCCTGAATTTCCAGTAGAAGTTTCAAATTTTAGAGTTCTGTCATTTATGTTAATTATCTTGAAGTTGGTGCTCCCTCGTGAAATTACAACAGGTTCGTTGAGTTCAAAAAATGACTTAAAGGAATAATTAAAAACAACATCAAAGTCGATTTTTTTTGTTGGATCTCTATGAATTTCAAATTCCTTACTTAAAATGTGCGCTCTTCTGCATATTTCTTTAAACACCCCGTTCTTATAATCGAAAGTAATACTAGTTCCATCCTCGCTTTTTTGAGGCTTCAACCCCTGCACAAAATCTTCGTAAGAAAAGCTTTGGTGCATGGTTACAAACTCAATCCGCTTGCCAAGTTCCAATCTGAATTTGTCCTGAGCATCCGGATAATCGTCATAAGAAACTCCTATGATGTCTAATGCGCGGGTAATCGTAGTATACGTTTTGCCTGTTCCTGGAGGGCCGTAAAGAATCTGGTTCAGAGGACCATCATACTTTTTATCAATTGGGTTTTCCTCAGCAAATACATTTGAAGGTACAATCTTGTTTATCATTTGGGTAACATAATTGGCATGATTTTCTTTTGATCCACCATAGTACTTTGCTTTAAAATCCTCCGGAGAAATAGACTCGCGATTAAAGACTGAGTCTTCATAAACGATATCATTTTTTACAGAAAACTTACTTTTTGTTTTTTGTAAAAGCTCTGACTCACAAGCACGTCCAAGGAACCTGTTTAATGCAGACTTAGCCAATGAATTATTTACCCCAGAAGAAAAATTATCTTGGCAATCGTTAAATATTTCATCTTTTGTCTTTGAGAATCCTTTTCCTAAGGATTGCTTAACAATTACCATTAAAGGAGATAAAACAACATTATTTATCACGGTTAAGTAATTCAGACAGTATACTTTCATGTAGTCTTCATAGGACATTTTACCTTCGCTGACCAAACCGGCATAATGACCAAGCAAATAATGCCCATCTTTTTCATAGAAAATGCCTAACTCCCTAGCGGGCACATAAGCAGCGCCATAATCCTTTTCCTTAACATTACCCCTTACGCCATTGGCTTCAAGAGCTTCAACCAAGGTCTTTTTGGGATCGAGGGCTTTTTCATTTGCTAATTTTTGATAGCAATCGATATAAGCCTTAAAAAGCGACTTGTTTATTGCTCTCCAGGAGTCTATGTATAATCTGCTGTCAATGTCTTTCATTTTATTGAAGCGTATTTAGCAAGGCGTGATTGCCTCTTATTCGGCTTGATTGAATTTGTTTATACAGAGCATTATAATTTGAATTGCCCTGCCGGGATTTTGACAACGCATATTTTGTTTCTGTTAATCTTTCCAAAATGAGGATATCTTCAGGTCTGAAGAAAAAGTCGTCCGGGGCTATATCTCTGTTCAGGTATATACGGTATTCATCCCGTGTTCCCCCTTCGCGATTGAATTTATCATTGTGGTAAACAAGATTGAGGTACACAGGAATACTTCTGTAATCAACTTCAAACTCAAGCATGACTGAATCGTTATTGATTTCTGATGAAAGTGGCGGAAAGAAATCAGTCGCCTGTTTTGAGATGTAAAACATCTGGCCGGTAGACAATTTTCCGTTTCGGTAACCGAGCTCATTACTTGTTAGTTTTTTTAAATAATACCTGTTCCCCATCACAATATGTCTTTAATGTCTACTTCAGATAGACTCAAATTTGGCAGGCCTTCCATATCCAAAAGGTAGCGGACTTTTGAAATTCGTGGGTTTAAGGATTGCGAAAGTTCAGCTGTTGTAAGTTTGGGGAAATTATCATCTACTAAAAATATACCTGCTTTTAATGGCAAATAACTAAATCCCCTGTATAGCTCAATGTCCCTCGTATCGTATCCTTGATGTTTAAGCTTCCTGAAAAAAAGCTCATAAGCTTCAGGAAAGTCATGAAGAAAAGCCGCTATTTCATCAATAGTGTCTGGAAGATTTACTGAATTATCATTTGAAGATTTCACAAAAAGAAATGAGCAAATGTGCTTAAGTCTTCCAGGTAGCACACGGAGCTGATCAATTCCATTAATAATATGCTCATGTCTTTCTTTAAGTGTAGTCTTAACTTCAACAACCTTTTCGTTTCGGATGAAATCTTCTTCTCCACGGTCACCGGTCCACATGCCGACTGAGTTCTGAGCGTATTCAGGTATCAATTTTCTCAAAAAAATAACTTCTCCTAGGAGGCCAATGATTTTATCTTCAGGCAGTATTTCGCTTTTAGGCTCAGATAAAAAATGTCTCCACTTGCTTATTACTTTTTGGACACTAACAGTGATATCTTCTTTTCCAGAATCAAAATCGGTAAGTATCTCGGTTAATATTTCAGTATAGTTTTTGAAATAAGCAGGGATAGAGCACTCGATCAATATGAACGAAGTCTTTTTGAACCCTTCTTCTCCAAAATTATCGTAAACTATTCTCAGGCCGTTTATTTTAGGCAATTGTCGAAGTGTTTCATCAGTGCCGAGAAGACAGGAATACTTAGCAGAATTATCTTTAAAAATATATGTCTTCATGTCGGATCGATGGTCAAAGCTGATCCTTCTCGCATGAATACGCTCTCCCTCAGGCAATGATTCAAAAACTGCAGGTTCAATTAGTTTATAATTCATTTTTTAGATTGGCTGTTTGTATAATCCTGCCCCAACGTTGTCGGAAGGAAAAATTATTGAATATGAAACTGGGTCACGATGCATTTCGGAAGGAATTCCATTATAAAGATTGACGCGATACCCTTTTTCGTTTTTACCCTTAGGAGAACTGTTGCGGTCAACATAGTAAATGAGTAAAAGTGGATTTTCTCTGCCAACATACTCATTTGCTACGGTGGAAAGTAAATCAATTTGCCTGTCTGCCTTCGATGACACCGCCTTAATATTATACGCTCCATTCACAGGGTCTAGCTTTGTTCGTGCGCGATTCACGGGAGTTATCTGTTTTCCTTGCGGAAGGCTTACCTTGGCGTATCCGGCCCCAAGACTAATAACTGCTACATTCCAACTGAGCAGCGACTCCTTTGCTTGTTTTTTTCTGATATAATTTAACAAATTGTTCTTATCAAATTCAAGAGGGCTCCCGTCAATATCTGTTGCAATTTCAAAACTTTCTAGATACTCCACAACCGCATGGTGTTGGACGTTTTTTGCAAGCAAAGATGGATACTGTTTGTTACTAGTCGGGTAAAATGGACTCATACTATTAGCTATCGCAAGAATAAGGCGTTCGGTTGCCCTTGTATTGTGGTCAATAGTGTCTGGCTTTTCAAGCATAAGACGTGTCACTGAAACTTGACTCCCGCCATAATAATTCTGCAGGACAGCAGCTCCTAATTTATTCTTTGCAGTTGGAAGTAGCCCAAGAACCTGTCTTACACCAACAGCATATTCCTTTGGCGTTTTTGGTGGATCTGATTCAACCATATCTTTAATACTGTCTCTGAACTCAAGCTCAACAATGGCAAGTTCCTTAAACTGTTTCCAAAGTATGTCGTTTGTATAAATTCTAATCAGGTCTTCATAACCATTCCTATAGCCGAACCATCTGCCCATTTGAAGTAAAGTATCAAACTGTTTAGACTCTCTAAGATAGAAAGTAACCATCAAGCCTTCTAGAGTTAGCCCCCTTGAAAGTTTATTACCACCAATCGCAATGACATTCATTGAAGGTTCTTTGGCATAATCAAGCTTATCCGCTTTGTTACTATTCAGCGTTCTGATTTGAATTTCTTTAGATTTTATAACACGAATCACCTCATTCTTAACTATTTCAAAACCAAATATTTCATTTCCAGCATCAAGTCTTTCGTTTAGCGTCTTTGAAGCAGATTCAAATTCATCAAAGGCTATTTTTATCTGATTTACATCATAATGGTTAGGTAATGTTTTGCGGACATATTCTTCAACAACTTCTCCTATTCGATTCATTTTCGCGACTCTGTGATCAACGTTAATCATCATACTCTTAGGAGAATTAAGTTGACCCCTTAAATTTCTAATCGCTATTCCTAGAATGAAAGTATATATGGCATTTATTACTGCTAAGGTGATTTCACCTGAATCTCCGAGGGTTCTTTTTTCATAAGCAGAATCTTCTACGAGGGTTACAAAATAGTCATCAAGATCGTCATTAAAGATCCGATTAGTTCCAAAATATCCTTGAGGTTCAGGCAAAGAGTGAATGAAGTTTCTTGGATACAGATCGTCTCTTAAAACTTCGTGATCAGCACCATGATCGATAAAAACATTTGCAAAAGGAGTAGCTGTATATCCTACATAAGCTTTTCGGGCAAACAAGTTGAGTAACTCTCTTATTTTCTGATTCGTTCGAGTAGGATCAGTGTCATTTTTATTCGAATTTCCGTCCACTGAAGCTTGGTCAGCTTCGTCATCAATAATAAGTACGGGGACGTTAATTCTTTCTCTAGGCTCAGAATCTCCTGCCCATTTGATAAGGCGTTCCATGATCTTAACGTTCTTTTTGATGATAGCTATCACAGGACGTTCCCTGCTTAGGAATACATCCTTGAACTTGTTTATACCTTTCCCGCTAAACTCTCCTGTTTCCTTTCCGTCAAGCCAACCCGCAGAAGTTAAATTATACCACCTTCGAGGTTCTTCATAGTCATTCCATTCAACAAAACTTCCTTCAAGGCTGAGATTATTGTTTCCAGTAAGCTCCTTGTCTATCCTTATTTGAGTCTGCTGTCGCAGTTCATCATGGATTCCTGCTAATACGACAACAAACCGATATCCAGCATCGGCCGCTTTAGAAATAAGCGCTGTAAAATTTGCTGTCTTTCCACTTTGCACATAACCAACAACAAGCCCACGCGAATCAAATTCGGGTCTTAGTGGGTTCTCCATATTGTTCAGGATTGCTTCAGTTTCAGAATCGATAGAATTTAATATTAAAGACGCTTCATTTGAACCATTTCTCAATTTTAGAATATTCATGAGAAATTCTCTGTGCTTACGCCAATAGAACCTATTCTTTGGATCAGGCTGCCAATCTTTATGGAGTTTTGGGTCAGAAATAACCAACCCTCTCTCAAGAACCACTAGGTCATTCTCATAATTCAAATCCGCGATAAAATACTCCTCAAGCTCTTTATAAAGCACTTGATATTCGGAATCAGTTAGCTTTCTATTTCCCCCCTCATTCCAAAAAGTAAACCCCTTGAGCAAACTGCCTAGAAGCTCTGAGGTAATTCTTTCAATATTAGCAGCCTTTACTTGGGCGATAAGCTGTGCTCTTGCGTTTTTAATTAGATCATTCATAATATTTGGTCATCTACAAATTGTTTAAGAACCGAGGACGCAACTTCGTTCATTTGCTCAAATAATAATTCATTATTTTCAGTTATACATTTTAATTCAATGAATGACATGGTGAATAGAAAAGCATCCATTATCGCAGTTATTTTTCTGTCTTTTTCTGAATCCCCATATACCACTTCATAAAATGGGTGGTCAGTATTGATAAGTACCTGAAATTCATTGTTAGGATTAGGGATCATTTTCCAAAGTTTTTTATCGTCACCAAAGGGTTGAGAGATTATTTTTTGACCGGCTTCGAGCATTTTGTAAGTAAGATCTTCACTAATCTTTTTGCCGTATCTATTTTCAATAGTAAGGCTGTTAATGTCTTCATGAACCCTGATATTATCTTTGGTTGTAAGTTGGGACGAAAGGTGGCTAACTTTTTTCGCTTTCGTTCTTACGGAGTTCACAATATCTGCCTTCTTTTTCTCTGATCCGGCATATCTTCTTTTAGCCTCTGATATAAAGCCTTTATTTACCTTGTCCTTTAAATGATTTCTTAGAGCCTCAGGAAACTGAATTCTTGTCTTTTTTACATCAAGCGTGAATAGATCATCATGTTCTTCAGTCAGATCGATACTAGCTCGCGCAAGTTTATCATGTTCATCCTTGTTTTTTGTCGAGTGCCATCCTCCGAAATTTATTAACCGGTTATTTCTATATACATAATAACCTTGAGCATCGTTCCATGACAGCACGCCTTTTGCCTCTTCCCAAGCCTCAACATTTGAAAAAGTAAAGTCGCCAGGTTTTATTGGGTTTGTAGGTAGAACATATCTCTTTATTACAATAGGTGCAATTCCCTTTCCGATCTTGAAATTCTCATCACCATCAGTCATTGGCATCTTTAAAGTGTGAGTTTCATTTCTACAAAATGGATCCATTGAACTAAGAGGCTCTCCATTCACGTATAGTTTAACTTTTTGAATGCCATCTTCTCCGGCTAAAAAACGATGAAAAATTAACCTGAGATATGCGATCAATTTATCAAGAGTCCGATGATAATAATTCTGCGCAACTACTTTTGATTTGTAATGTTCGAAGTTGCTTTGAAAATTATATAAATCGTCCCATACGACTGCGGTAAATTGA